>Ga0115011_10000032_pt1 | contig 147188 bp, 120 predicted proteins | sample TroAtlMetagenome_2_FD_88705 | JGI IMG/M metagenome (GOLD analysis project Ga0115011, IMG submission 88705) | Marine eukaryotic phytoplankton communities from Atlantic Ocean - Tropical Atlantic ANT8 Metagenome | ecosystem: Environmental > Aquatic > Marine > Oceanic | place: Tropical Atlantic... | reverse complement strand
GGCCAGACTAGAAGCCGAAGAAATGGCGAAGGCGAAAGCTGAGGCCGAGGAAAAGGCCAGACTAGAAGCCGAAGAAAAGGCAAAGGCGAAAGCTGAGGAAGAAGAAAAGGCGAAGGCGAAAGCTGAGGCTGAGGAAGAAGAAAAGGCGAAGGCGAAGGCAAAAAAGAAGGCTGAGGCTGAGGCGCTAAAGAAAGCCAAAGAGGAGGCTAAAGAGAAGGCCGAGGCCGAGGAAAAGGCCAGACTAGAAGCCGAAGAAATGGCGAAGGCGAAAGCTGAGGAAGAAAAAAAGGCAAAAAAGAAGGCGAAAGCTGAGGAAGAAAAAAAGGCGAAGGCGAAGGCGAAAGCTGAGGAAGAAAAAAAGGCGAAGGCGAAGGCGAAAGCTGAGGAAGAAAAAAAGGCAAAAAAGAAGGCTGAGGCCGAGGCGCTAAAGAAAGCCAAAGAGGAGGCCAAAAAATTAAAAGAGGAAATAGCGGCGTTCGAAGCCGCAAAGATAGCTGAAGAAGAGAGAATAAAGCTAGTTGCATCAACAAAAGCTAAGGCCAGAGCGAAGGCTATCTCTGCCCAGGCCAAGAGTGAACCAGAAGATCTATCTTTCGAGACAGACACAACCTCTCCAATGATCGAGCCTAAAAGGAAGAGCAAACCACCAAAAAAGAAAGAACTGTCTCCAAAGAATGAGATCTCTTGGACAGAGACAAAACAAGGTGGCGGGATCTTGTCTAGAGGCGATGATGTGGCTTCAGAGTTCTCGATCGGTGTGGGGGTTGGTCAAAAAGAAGATGTCGATGAGGACTTAGGGCCAGGAAAATGGGTTGAGTCTGGACGATCCGCCGAAGAGCTAGCAAGAGATCTACCTAGCGTTTTCTCGAGGGAGATGGACTTCGGACCTGAAAAAAACGACTCTAGCCTTATTACAACAATCAAATGGATCGCTATCTTTGCTGTAGTTGCGTTTGGTTTTCTAAAACTATCCAAAAACGACACTGACCCCACTACCGAACCGGCCCCTAACGAACAAGTAAGAGAACGGGCCTCTACATCCAGCACATCAAGCGCAAACAGTGGAGCCGTCGCAACAATAATCTCCAATGTAGATGGGGCGAGAGTAACTTTCGATGGTGACCTTATTGGTAGGCAACCTGTTGAATTACCTCTACCTAACGACACCAGAACTCACCAACTTTGCCTCTCAAAAGGTGGGTTGGAAAGCTGTATAAATGTCACAGCTGAAGAGCTGGCATCTCGCGAGCCCTATCAGGTAACTATAGAGTAGTTGGAGGTCTGTTGGAACAGAACCCCAAAGGCAAACTCTCGGCACAGGCAGAGAGCCTCCCTAAGTCTTGTGGTGTCTATCTTTTCAAAGATAAAGACGGGAAGGTTATCTACGTTGGTAAAGCGATAAACCTAAGAAGCAGGGTAAGGCAGTACATTCTAGGACACGACGAAAGAATCCAAGTGGCGCCACTAATACTCGAGAGCCAATCTATAGATGTAGTTCTCACCAACTCTGAAAAGGAGGCCCTGTTATTAGAAAACACGCTGATTAAACGCTATATGCCAAGGTTCAACATCCAGCTTAAGGATGACAAGAATTTCCTTCACCTCTCTATAAACACAAAGGACCAATGGCCTCGTTTCACCCTAGGTCGGACCATAAAACACCGACAAGGGGTCAAAACATTTGGGCCTTGGTCTTCCGCTAGAACTGCTCGAAAGACATTAGCGTTTGTTGAGAAAACCTTTCCGCTAAGAAGTTGTGACGACAAAACCCTTTATTCAAGAAGGCGACCCTGCCTTCTTCACCAGATGAAAAGATGCTGCGCCCCATGCATCGAAGGTAACACAACAAAACCAAGCTATGACGCCCTTGTTAAGGATGCCGTTAGGTTCATGGAGGGTAAGAGAGAACCGCTCCTAAAGGATATGGCCGAAAGGATGATGGCATACTCTGAGCGAGAAGAGTTCGAAGCTGCGGGTATTCTGAGGGATCTGATTGTAACGATCCGAGACAGCCAAAAAACTCAAACCGTTGTAGATCCAAAACTCTCCGATAGAGACGCTTGGGGGATCTATAGAGAGGGTCTACAAGGTGTGCTTCTGCTCATTCCAGTAAGAAAAGGGATGATGCTTGACCCCTTAGCTTTTCAGTTTTCTGGGGCTATAGGAAAAGACTCCGAGCTTATCGCTACCTGGCTAACCCAACATTACTCTAAAGGTGTAATTCCAAGAGAGGTTCTCTTACCTTGCGACACCCCCTTTGGCTTAGCTGACCTCTTGTCTGATAAGGCCTGTAGAAAAATAGCAGTCAAGCAGCCTAGCAGGGGTGATCGGGCCAGGCTTGTCTCCTTAGCTACAAGAAACGCTACGAACAGATTTGAGAGAACTGTTGCCCGCTCACAAAGGCAGGCTACGGCGATGGAAGAGCTACGAAAGTTGTGTGAAATAGAGGGAGACTTTAGCCGTATTGAATGCTTTGATAATTCTAACATTCAGGGAACAACACCTGTTGCTTCACAGGTTGTCTTTGTTGACGGAGAGCCCTCCAAAAGGCTTTATAGAACCTACAAAATTAAGAGCGTAGATGGACCAGACGACTACGCGTCTATGGCAGAGGTGCTAACAAGAAGGTTGAAGCGGGGTCTTGAGCAGGGGGAACTACCTGATTTAATTGTAGTAGATGGTGGTAGGGGCCAACTAAATATAGCCCTAGCAGTAGCTGATGAAATGGGCTTGAGTAAATTACCCATGATTGGACTATCCAAACCACGAACAGAGCGTCGGCGTGGTGAGAATGACAGCGTTGACAAAATCGTACTGCCTTGGCAAGCAGAGCTTATCAAGCTTCCAGACCATTCACCCGCGCTCAACCTGTTGCGCAGACTCAGAGATGAATCTCACCGATTCGCGATACAGTTTCACAGAAAAAGCCGTAGAAAGAAGAGCCTACAGTCCGACATCAGCACTATTCCTGGAGTTGGTCCTGCTAGAAGACGAGCACTACTGAGACATTTCGGGAGCCTATCAGCTGTAAAAAGAGCATCTCTGGAGGAGCTAGTAAAGGTAGAGGGTGTTGGTGAGGCTCTTGCGGCTGAAATTATAGCTGGACTGAAGCGATAGACTGTCTGAACCGCTCGCATAAATATCCAAACTAGTTTCCGTATACCAGGTCCTCTACCTTCTCTTCCAGTTGAGTTATTGCCGTATACCCACTGTTTGTCCAAAAGATGTTCATCTCAGAATCTATGACAAACAGTTGGGGCCGAACTATTGGAGCCCACTCTAATTGAAGGGCTCTCTCGGCAGATGGGTCATAGAGTACTGTTGGAGCAGAGTGAGTCGTTGCCCATGCATCTGCATCATACTGGTCAGCTGGTGACTCGTAAATGTCTGCTAGCAACAGAGCTGCTGTCTGAATCCCATATTTTGATTCTAGTCCACCCATATATCCGCTCATTGTAGTGAAGTTAGAATCGTAGCCGTCGCCGATGATAAGAACGACAACCTCTCCCAGCTGGCTATACAGCTGCCATTCATCATCTTCCTGGTCAGGAGCTGTGAGGTTGTAAGCAACGTCGCCCCTACCGTAACCTGTGCCTTCTATCTGTGGCTCCGTGGCTCCAGTGTCACCAGAATCTCCTGTATCTATCGTCTGAGTTGATGTACTCGTATCGGTAGTTTGGGTAGGAGTACCCGTATCTGTTGTTTGTGTTGAAGAGCTGGTGTCATTGCCACCTTGATCAGTGTCATCGTCCGTGTCTTCAATAATATCGACATGCTCGCCGCCACCACCAAAACCTCCGCCTTCTGCACCTGAACACGAGACTGTTAAGCCTGCGCCTGCCAAAGCAAGAGAACACAAAACCAGCTCACTCTTTGATATGTTACGTCTAATCATAAAGGAAAACCTACCACATGATTACTAAGTCTGCAGAGCCATTCTCAGCTGCCATTAGAGAATTAACAAATGCTCGTAACCTACTAGTTGTCACTGGTGCTGGGATCTCAGCAGAATCAGGGGTGCCAACTTTTCGTGGTGCTGGTGGGTTATGGCGAGGCTATGACGCCACCCAACTTGCGACCCCTGAAGCATTTGCAAAGAACCCAGAGCTGATCTGGGAGTGGTATCGATGGCGCAGAGAAATCTGTCATGTGGCCACCCCAAATCCAGCCCATGAGAGCTTAGTAGAATTTGAGAGAGCTTTTCCCAGATTTCTCTTAGCCACACAGAACGTCGACGGTCTTCACGCTCGTGCAGGTTCAAAAAACGTAGTTCAGTTACACGGTACTATTGACGAGATCCTATGTAAGCGATGCTATAGGGCCTCTAAAAACATAGATGATCCCTTTGAGCCACCATCAAAGCTACCAACATGTCCTCACTGTGGAAAGTTGGCACGCCCTAACATATTATGGTTCGGTGAGTCTTACTGGGAAGGTGTGCTTCAGAAGGTAGCCTCGTTTGCACATATCGCCGATGTCTGCTTGGTCATTGGGACTTCTGGACAGGTCTGGCCACCTATAGCCCTTGCACTAGAAGCTCAAAAAAACGGGGCTACTCTAATAGAGATAAACCCAACATCTGGCGAGCTAACACCCAAGGCCGACATCTGGCTTCAAGGACCTGCTGGCTCACTATTACCAGCTCTCTGGAGTCAGCTATGTTCCTAACTTTTAAGCCTATCGTGCAATACGTTTGCTATATCAGATGTTGAGCCCTCTTCGGACTTAGCTACTCCGAGCATCCTGTGGCAGCCCGAACACCCAGTAACCACCTTGTCTAGACCTGTACTAGCTGCAAGATCTTCCCATCGGTTCTTTCCAACCTTTGCTGGTGAGTCCCACAAGAAGCCTCCTCCGCCTCCTCCACAGCATGCTGGAACAGATGGGCTCTTACCAGCTGTCTTACCTGTCACTCCAGCCATGGACAATATAGCGTCAAAGTCACTAGTCTCGTCATTGTGAATAGTCTTGCATGGGTGATGAACAGCTACGGTCTCAGCCTTCTTATCAAGCTCAATAGCGCCTGAATCTAGCAAACCTTTCAAGAAGGATACATGAGATACAACATTTGAGAACCCATCAAGTTCCATTGACTTGGCGGCCACCGACATCTGGGTGCCGATATTGTCGCGACAATGTGGGCAGATTGTGAGGATAGTAGTGTCATGCTTCTGCTTTAGTGCACCAGATAGCTCATCTACCCTCTCCATCTTATAAAAAGGCCAGTCTTCCATGATACCACCACCATGAAGTAGCCCCTCACCCCAACAAGATTCATCATCTAAGACGCCATACTTTACCCCTGCAGCCTCCAACAGTCGTGCTGTAGCAACAACCACAGGGCGAACTTCTGGCGAATAGGATCCCTGACACCCCAAGACGAACAAAACATCGTGCTCATCTCTATTGAATATGGCGATATTATTATCAGAGATAAAGGTAGATCGATCAGCTGGATCTCCAGCTAGGATATTTCCAGAGGCCATCACTCGGCTTGTTCCACCCTCTTTCAAACCCCTAGGAGGGTAGAGCCCCTCAGCTGTCATGCGTCCTCGCAACTCCAAGGCCGTCTTTGCTGGTCTGTTACCGACAGGACAGACAGTGTCACAAGCCCTGCACTGGGTACAAGTAGAGACTATGTCTGGTGTTATCATTTCAGCCAATTGGTCTGTTGTGGTCGATGGGTCTCTGAAGGCTAGTACGAAATGCTCTCTAGGCATAAGGCCTGCTTCGGCCGATGGACACGCATCGTTACAACGACCACACTCAATACATGCGGCGGGATCGAACAGAGCATGAAAACTGAAGTCCATTACGCCGTTTGGCATACCAACTCTAGCAAGCTCAGCCTCAAACTCCTCCTCTGTCGCACTCTCATCACCCATATCTAGATCACCGCCAACTATAGGACGATCACTTGGGAGCTCAGTCATATACTTAAGCATGATGTTGATTGGACCCATGATCAAGTGAAGGTGCTTGCCATATGCAATTAAAGACGGGAAGACACAGAGGATCAGGTAATGAGCCCACCAGTTAATGAGCCCGCCTGTTGAGGCTAGGTCTTCCCAGCCATCAACATATCTTTCAGCGAGGTATGTCAACATCAACCCAGTGATGAGACCCAGAACAATCCCGGACTCTACCATGTGAGTCAGACGATGGCGCATGATCGTATACCTGCGAATGGCCAACCCAATAGCAGATGATGCGACCAATATCGCCACGACATCTAGGATACCATCAAGGATACCCAGGCTTATAGGTTCGTGGGCTCCGACAATTCCCACATATACATGGGCCATGGTCTTCGCGCCAAAAGCTATGAAACCGTAGAGAACTAAAAGGTGTAGAAACCCAACTACTGGCCTATTAGCTATAACCTTTGTCTGAAAAACTATTTCAGCAAAACCCTTGAAGAACCCCGACGGATTAACAATCTTAATTTCACCTCGTTTAGGCCAAACGTGCTTTAGACGATTGTTCCATAAAATATATGAAAAAGAGGCCCCACCCATAAGGCCCACTAGTATTACCGCTATTTGATTTATACTCATTTTAACTGAGCCTCCGACACTAAACTCATACTGCGAAAAACCTACATCTATCGCTACAACGCCCTAATAGCGGATTTTCAGCGGATGCGCTCACTCGCACAGAATTGAAAACCAATATCCACCCTATCTTGCAACTGAATAGCACCGAAGAGAGCTTTGTATGGCGCTATTCCCCAGCGAGTTGGTGTTATCTCGATTGTGCCCTCATATGAGCCCACGCTGCCTTTTACTGGTGTGTTTATCTCAGCTGTTCTTCCTCTAAGAGTCAGTCTCCCCTTAAAAACAGAAGACTCACGATCTAACTCACCCTCTAATTGTGCTGTTGGGTGGTCATCTGAGCACAATACGATTGTTCGAACCTTCTTTAAGATATCAGCCGCATCCTTAATCGATACAGAACCAGTGTCTACGCTACCTCCAGTTAGAAAGCCATCAACTGTGAACGAATTCATAGGAATACTGCCAGAAACCCTGTCACCATCGATCTTTAAGGTGACCTGAGCTATTGAGAGTTGAAGATCATGAGCCACCCTGGACAACACCCCCCTCTTATAAACCCTAAAGGTCATATGTCCTGACAGCTCTCGAGTCATCCGTTGGTTATCCGCTTTTATCCTTGACTTATAGCCCGTAAAATCGTTTTAATTGCGGCTCACAAGCACACAACAAGGTGGCTATAACATGGCTTATCTAGAACTTTACCGCAATGGCTCGCAGCACTATCTCTTACAAAATTAAGCGGTTTGGAATTAAATAGATCCACCTTGGGATTAGAGAATATACCTGTTGGGTTCTCCGATGAACCCAACTATTCATTGACCAATCTACCTTCGGGCGCTACTTCGGCGAGTACTGTTTTCTGTCACTGGAGATGACATGCAAAGAAAAACAAAGATCATAACTATTATTACCATTCTAGGCGTAGCTCTAGATCAGATAACAAAGATCTGGGTGGTAAAGAACCTATGCCATCGCAAACCTGGCGTAAGGTGCGAGCTGCCTGATTCTATCGAGGTCTTTGATGGATGGTTTCAGCTAGTCCACGTTCAGAACCCTGGGGCGGCGTTCGGAATGTTGAGCGACTTCGAATACGCCATGCAAGTTTTCTACGTATTCACAGCCATAGCTTTAGCTGCACTCTACAACCTATATCGAGATTTGAAGAACGAAGAGGGTTTTATGACAGCGGCCCTCGGCCTAATCACGGCGGGCGCTATTGGTAACCTTATTGATCGTGTGGATAAGCAGTCTGTTACTGACTTCTTGAGGTTTTACTGGCCTAGTGAGGGAGGCATTGGTGGGTTTCTAACCAATACCTTTGGTACCACCGAATACCCCTCTTTCAATGTGGCTGATATGGCGATCATCTGCGGTGCTGGTATGTTTATTATTCACTACCTTTTTCTTGAAGACAAAAATGGGGATGACACGGACGCCGACAGCTTAGCGGTCAGCAATAATGACATTGCTAGTGAAACAAGCACAGATGAGGCCTGATGTAGATGCATCCAGTACTATTTACAATCCCTTTTATTGAGAAAGATATCCACACTTACGGGGTGATGATAGCTTTGGCGGCTATGTTGGTGGCCCACTTTTCAACCAAACTCGCCACCAAGAAAGGCCTACCTCCTGAGCTATTCAACGACTTGGTCTTTTGGGTGCTACTAATCGGAATAATCGGTGCACGCCTAGAGTACATGAGGGTCTCATGGGAGCAGTTTGAGGGGAACCTTGGACAGGGTTTCAAGATCTGGGAGGGAGGTCTAGTCTTCTACGGAGGGTTGATCACTGGTCTTTTTGCGTATTGGGGTGTCTGTAAAGCTAAAAAGGTCCCGATGCTAACAACTGTCGATATCGTTGTTCCTTACATTCCATTCGGCCACGCGCTTGGAAGGCTTGGGTGCTACGCTGCGGGCTGTTGCTACGGAAGGCCAGCTGACGTAGACTGGGCCGTGACATTCCCTGAGGGTTCTATTGCGCCTCACGACATAGCGCTGCACCCAGCACAGCTGTATGAGGCTGTTTTCTTAACCTTGTTAGGCTTTTTCCTGCTCTGGCTCAGAAAGAGGCAAAAATTTAACGGGCAGATGCTACTAGCCTATATGTCTATATACCCAATTCTTAGAAGCATTAACGAGACCTTTAGGGGTGACGGCGAGCGTGGATTCTTCATGGAAGAGACCTTAGGCCAAACAATCTCTAACGCACAGTTTATATCTCTGGTCGTTGTTGTTGGGGCCCTTCTTGGTTGGAAGGTGTTGGGAGCTCGCGCAAAGCGCTCCAACCAGTAACTGGTCGCCAAGATCTTATGAGCTCTGTGGTGCCATCCGTCTGAAACTCAAGGGTACCCTGCTGATCTGTACGGTGTATAACTGCGGGAACAAGCCTCGACAGAACCTGACTTGATGGGTGGTTGAACTGGTTGTAAAGGAGGCCTTTTTCCATAAAAAGACCTCTTCGCAAACTCCATACCAAAACGAAGTACAGCATCAAGCCAAGCTGTCTTGGACAAGACTAACTACACTCTGCCGCAATAGGACCGACACCTCAAAACAAACTCAATTACACCTCACCCCTTTTCTTTCCAAACTTTGTGACTAAATAGATAGTCATGAAGAAGAGCATCTGGAAGAGCGTCGTTACCATCGTTGGGTTGCTATTCACACTAAGCTTTAGCCTACCCGCTAATTCTCAAGAGTGGCACCAAGAGGTGAGTGAATCTCCGATGCGAGAGACCCCTCCAGTTCCAGAGGATTTTACTCGGGTAGTGGGGCGTTTTGTCACCGTGCATGGTCCCGCCAACAAGATCTCGACCCTGACCAGGCTAGTCGAACACGGAGACTCCAGAATTGAAGAAATAGCTTCTGATTTAGGTGTTAATGTCAGTAGAAGAGTCGAAGTGGTCTTAGCGCAGACCGACAGACAGTTCCGATCTCTACAACCAGGCGCTATTCCTCGTTGGGCCGATGCCACTGCATGGCCTACACGAAGCTGGATATTCCTACGAGACAACAGCTTGCGTGGAGGCACGGCTAGACCCGACACCGTTGTATTAGATCACGAAATTACCCATGTGTTGCTTGGCCAAGCGTTTGATCTACACTCGCCACCACTACCTGTACCTCAGTGGCTCCAAGAGGGACTCGCACAGTGGATATCAGGAGAATATACGCCTGACACGACAAGGAGAATAGCCCGAGGTCTACTTGGAAGAGGACTTCTTTCTCTTGAGGAACTCTCAAGGAGTTTCCCTAGCGACCCAGTAAGAGCAACTTTAGCGTACGCACAGAGCGCCGATCTTATCGCTTGGATTGCTGGAGAATATGGAGAAGACGCGGTAAAAAGCCTCGTGCACTCGATGGCTAAAGGCGAGCCTTTCAGAGCTGCCATACGCATAGCAACTGGCCATTCCGCCAGTGATATAGACGCAGAGTGGAGAGACCGCCTAGAGAGTTCCACCCTTTGGCTAGAAGCCCTCGCTAATGATGGAATAATCATGGCACTTGGGGGAATTTTTCTAATCACTGGCTGGTTGGGAGTTAGGCGTAGAAACAAAAAGAAACTGGCTAAGTGGGCTGAAGAAGAGGCCCTAGAAGATGAATTGGCGAGAGTCTTGATGGGTGAGTTTGATAGAGATGATCTAACAACAGAAGAGGTCTATCGAGAAAACTCGACGCACGGGGACTGGATTCACTGATAATACAAGGATAGTCACTGTTTATGATTTTTCTATTCTTAATGGCTTGTGAAGCACCCCCGCCTTTACGAGATCCGCTGACATTTGAGCCAAATTCAGAGGACACTATGGCTCCAATAGTGGAAGAAGAGGCGATAGATGCCTCTTCAAATAGGCGTCCGAGAATTCAGTTCGTAAAGATCCTCCCAGACAATATTTACGGCGACACACCCGCTACAGTTAATTTTAGGGCTGAAGATCCAGAAGGGAATCTAATCAACACCTCTTTTCAATGGTACATCAACGGTCGGAAAAGAATTGGCCAGGCTGGTCGAAGGCTTCCAGCATCATACTTTGGTAGCGGGGACACATTAACGGTAGAGCTTACCGTATCTGATGGTCAAGACAGCATTTCCAATATGAGCCCTGAAGTAACGGTTCTGAACAGCCCCCCTGTTATGGAGTTTCCAGGTCAAATAGGATCCCTCGATGGTTTCCAAATACAGGCATCTGATCCCGACCAAGACAGGTTGTCTTTCACGATCGAAGACGGGCCTCCTGGCTTAACAATAAACAATTCTGGCGTGCTCTCATATGCGGCGTCACAGGACTCATCTGTCGGCGGTGACTACAGTATGACCATAACTGTGACAGATCCTAGTGGAGATAGCGCCTCTCTTCCGCTGTCTATTCATGTGACACCTGGACTAGAGGGCTCTACAGAATAGCTCTCGTACCGAGATTAAGATCTATAGCGCTAACTAGGGTTGATAGCGCATGTTCTAACGAACCATCGCCCGAAACCTGAAGCATAGCGTATCGACGGCTTGGCTCTACATACTGATCATGCATAGGGCTGACTGTTCTCTTAAACTGGGCCAAAACACCTGCCCTGTCTCGCCCCCTCTCCTGAACATCACGGAGTATTCTTCGCTCTAGCCGAAGCTCTCTTTCAGCATGTACAAAAACAGACAGGTCGAAAAGATCTCTTAGGGATGATTCCGATAAAACCAAGATCCCTTCCACTATTAGGATCTCTGCAGGACTGACAATATCAACCGATTTTGTGCGAGAATGGGTGGCAAAATCATAATTTGGTAATTCAACAGGCTTACCAGACCTTAGTAGCCTTACATGCTCAGCGCACAGCGCACTATCTAGAGCGTCAGGGTGATCATAGTTATGATCTAATGGGTTCTCAACGTCGAAATAGTAACGATCATGGCTAAGTAGAAGACACCTACTGCCATAGTGCTCCACTAGACGTTTTGCCAAAGTACTCTTCCCAGAGGCCGTCCCTCCAGCCAAACCTACTACAAACGGACTAATTTTGCTCGCCCGCCTGAGTGTGCTCACCAAGCTGGTTGTTACCCATCTCTATCTCACGAGCAGCGTCGGCTGTCTGGACGTCTTCCCTTGTTCCCCAAGAGTATGAGTTTATGCCGTCACCGTAAGGGCTCCTAGGTTCGACTCCAGACTGGATCCAATGGTGATCCGCTTCCCTGGAGTACCCTACTGCTAAATCGTATTGCCCTGACGCAGATGATGAGTCTTGTATCAAGACGATTAGTTCATCTGATACGGGACCAAATCCATCTCTAACAGTCTCTACTGTAGAGAGGTCTATGGCGCTTAAATCTTGCAGAACCTTCTCTTGAACCTCTCCCCTGTGCTCTTTGGCCAACAAGGCCTCAATAACCGATCCGTGCTTCTCAGTTACTACGACTAAATCACCTGAGACCAAGCTCTCTGTAAGCTCTACAAACGCTCCAACAACCCTCTCGAAAGCCAAGTCTCCACAGCACATTACTGCCTGTCTCATCAAAGGGGCTGGTTGAGGTGGTTGCTCTGGGGACGTGGCGACTACGGGGTAGCTATTTTGACCGCCTGCTGCTTCATCACCAGTGACATCATCTCCACCACACGCGACCAACATAAGCAGCAGGGTATTTCTCAAGACTTCCTCCGTCATATTACAGCGAGCCAATATAAAAACAGGCCGAAACAGAATATCGTTAACTCCTAGATAAGATCAACCATACGCTGTTTCAAGGCAATAATAACGGTACAAGCTATTACTTCGGCGGCTCAGCTTCCCACCAAACATGTGGCGCGAATCTTTGCGCCGACTCTCGTAACCATAGATGTTGCGTCGATCTCTCCAAGGAGTGAGCCTGTTGATTCTAGAGTTAGAACTCCTCTAACCCGGACCTTTCCATCGACCTCTCCCGCCACAATCAGCTCCTCCGCATCTATTTCACCCTCAATACGACCCGACTCACCTACCTCAAGGAGCTCATCAGTATAAATTCTACCTCGAAAGATTCCATCGACTCGCACCCTACCTTCAAAAGAGAGGTCTCCTTCATAGGTGGCGCCGCGCCCTAGTAGCGCGTTCAAAGGGCGGCCTTTTTTACTCACTGCTTGACCTTAGGTGCTCCATTAGTCGCTCTAAATCCTCATTGCTGTGATAATCAATGACTATCTTACCGCCACCGTTGCTTCTACCGCTGATCTTTACCTGGGTGGAGAGAGACCTAGTAAGCATATCTGAAGCATACGCTAGAACCTTATCTCTCTGCCGCTCTGGAGCAGCTCTTCTACTGGTAGGTTTTAAACCCTTAACAAGCTTCTCTGTAGCCCTCACAGATAGGCCACCATTTAAGATCTGAGCAACTAATCGCCTGAGGTCAGACTTCTTAGACACCCCCAACAATGCTTTCCCATGCCCCGCTGATAGACGACCACTAACGAGCAATTCCAATACTTCATCTGGGAGCTTCAAGAGACGCATTGCATTCGCTATAGTCGCCCTATCTTTACCTACCTTGGCCGAGACCTGCTCTTGTGTATAGCCGTACTTCTCTACAAGTCTAAGGTAGCCTTTTGCACCATCGATTGGGTTGAGATCCTCACGCTGTAGATTTTCCACAAGGGCTAATTCTAGCTGGACCGAGCCATCAAGGTTCCCCTTAACAACAACAGGCACCCTCTTTAGGCCAGCTAGGCCTGCTGCCCTAAATCTCCGCTCACCAGCTATCAAAATGTAACCGCCATTATCGCCGTTGCGTACGATTAGAGGCTGTAAAACACCGTGCTCACCAATAGACTGTGAGAGTTCGCGTAGGCTATCTTCGCAAAATGATATTCTAGGCTGTTCTGGGTTTGGAATTATCTCAGCAAGAGATGCCTCTAAGACTCTTTCGCCATCGGAGACAGGAATATCAGAGACTAAATCATCGGGTATTAAGGCTGCAAGACCTCGACCCAGCCCCCTCATGTTTCCAGCTCGAACCTTACCTTTATCGTTATTATTTGTAGTCACTACGTTCACACAACCTCCAAGTGAGCCATTTCTAGAGGCTCTATTGAGTCGTTATTTAAAGAGATAGAATGGTTAGCAAGTAACTCCTTAGCTGCGTCCAAGTAGGCCTTGGCTCCTGCGCAGAAGGGATCGTACTCTAGAACAGAGCAACCATATGATGGGGCCTCTCCTAGACGTACATTACGAGGAATCACTGTGTTCAATACCTCTGAACCAAACACCTCTCTGACCTGATCCTCTACATGTCCACACAAATTGTTACGGCTATCATGCATAGTAAGTAAAATACCATCCCGCTTCAATTGTGGGTTTAGACCTTTTCTTACCACGGACAGGGTCCTCAGAAGCTCACCCAACCCCTCGAGCGCATAATACTCAGACTGTACAGGGACAATAAGCCCATCAGAGGCGGTAAGAGCATTGATAGTAAGGAACCCTAACGAAGGCGGGCAGTCTAGAATCACCCATTCAAATTCAGAGATGATCTTACTTATCGATGATTTCAGCCTAGTTTCTCTATTACTGCTATTTGTGAGCTCCACCTCAATACCCAGAAGATCTCTTGTCGCTGGAAGTAGGTGTAGGTTTTCTGAGCTAGTCTCTTTTACAATTGAAAGGATCTCATCTTTTGTAGAAATATCGCCCATAATGACGTCATATATTCCTCTTTCATTTTCCTCCTTAGGCTGGCCCAGACCTGAAGAAGCATTACCCTGCGGGTCTAGATCCACTAGCAAAGTTTTTTGACCAAGATGGGCCAAGCTCGCGGCTAAGTTCATAGAGGTTGTAGTCTTTCCAACGCCACCCTTTTGGTTGGCTATAGATATTATTCGGGAAAACCCATTAGAAGAAAAAGCTGGCATTAGATCTCTTTAATAAATGTGTGCAAGCATGTGCTTGAAGGAAATTGGGCCGACGAAAAGGCTTCTAGGGCCGCTGAGGAATAATATACTCTACACATTTACTGTTGACACGGCAAGACTTTTGCCGCTATTTTTTTCATGACCGCTCGTTTATTGGCTATTGTTCCACGTGGAACACGACAATTATGAGCGTCTAGTTAGATATTACGAAGACGATGGCGTCTAGCCTATATGCACCAGCCCCTAGGTATTCTACAGACACTTGGCCTGTTCCAACATCTTGTGGAACAAACTCTAGTCGACTCCCAAGATATTGGTCTAACAACTCTTGGTCGGAAGCCTGGGTATCTGGCGCAAACTCCCCAGCAGTAAACACACGCTCTGTTGTTCCAGTGCTGTCACTATAGGTAAGGCGCAAAGCCTCGGCATTTGGATCAACAAAATCCAGCTCAGATGCCTTTACAATCATTACCAATTCAACGCTGTCGCCGTTAGATATATGCGGATCTATACGAGAGTTTAAGATCACACCAGTCTCCAGAGATGACCGTACCGATATTCCACCCGCGTTGGAGTAATTCTGCCAGTCCTGACCACCAACACTGATCGCACCTATGGTACAACTTGATTCATCAACGCAACCCCACTCTGCCTCACGCCAATAGACTGACTTACCCTCTAAAAACTGCATCATTAGGCCAGTAGAGTAGCCAAATGGTAGGTTTCTAGAACGGGTCTGCACATGATAATTACCTCCTGGAGAGAGGTGATTGTAATCGTGACTTCCATAGTTAATCCCAGCGCTGGGATAGTGCTCTACAACCCTAGCTAAGAGTGCCTCAGGCTGCTCAGGAGGTATAGCCAAGTCCTCCTGATTATATGGAATATACATTGGCACTCTTAGGCCATTTTCAACCTGCCATGTACAAGAAGCCTCTTGATAATTCGGAAAAAATTCAGACTCTGAGCCGTCGGGCTTAAATGGATTTCCACCAAATATATGGGCCATAGCCGAAGCATCTCGCTCAAACATCAAAACCTGATCACACCCACCTGAGTCTACTATCATGCCCGTAAACCCAGGATATCTATATGCTGCAGTTACTGAGGCTGTGGCGCCTGCTGATGTTCCCCATGAATAGAGGTTTGAGCCCATATTAAAGCCCAAAAACCCGCCTGTAGCCAGATCTAGGATGTTCTCATTATGGACCCAACCCCAATGGTTTTCAGGATCTACCAAATCGTCAGAACCACGACCTACACCACCATCACACCAATTACTGCTAGGTATAACTAAAGCCCAATTGCGATCAGCAATAAACCTCGTGGCCAGCGAACCACCACCTAAAATTAGGTTTATATTGTATCGAATAGTCTCATCAGAGCAATTGTTCGGCACACCGTTCACATCATTGCCTATATGACCTCCATGAAACCAGAACAATAGGTCTAGAGCTTCACTAGTGCCGCCAACAGGCCTATAAACATGAAAGAAAGGCCTTTCTCCTGCAAGCGTTGTGTACTGGACCTCAAAGTCCTCACCAAACTCATACGTTGCAAGCTCGTACCCCAACTCTGCATATGTATCTACATCGACAGAAACAAGGTCTAAACCATCTGGGGGTACAACTGTATCCCCCGTCTCTCCTGTAGAGCCTGTCTCAGTCGTTGTAGAGCCTGTCTCCGTCGTTGTAGAGGTCTCCGTCGTGCTGGAACTGTCTCCAGTATCTGTATCTCCCTTGCCACAGCTTACAACCAAACCAAGACTAAAAACCGCCAGGACTCCCTTTACAAACATAGACCTCTACTCCTTCGTTATAGTAACCAGGCGATTTCCAGCTACATTCTCAAACCTAGATGCTTCGCCGTTTGGCCAGTGAACCACTAGGAGATCTACTGACTCAGCTCCTGCCAAACCAAAGTGAAGGTCTGTCATTGAGCTCCCTGAGAAATTGTTAGCGCCTAAAACAACCCACCTTGTCATCCTTTTTCCGTCGACGTAGGCCTCTACCTTGGCCCCTATTGAGCCAACATTAGGCGCAGGCTGTTCGAGCCTAACCTCTAGCCAAGTAGAGCTATCACACCTAGCCATAGAGATCGTTGTTGGTCCATCTAGATCACGCGAGATGATATCTAGAAAACCATCGAAGTTTAAGTCTACAAAAGAGAAGCCCCTTCCTACACCTTTGTTGTCTAGTCCCCAGGCCTCTGCCTCCTGGGTAAACAATCCATCTTCTTGTTGTACAAACAGTGCGTCAGGCTGTTCAACAGGGTTAGCCAACCCGGGCTCTTCGCCTCCCTCTAAATACCCATAGACTACATAAAGGTCTTCGTCACCATCGTTGTCTAGATCGCCAAATTCTGGCCCCCAGGCGACATCTCTAAGGGCGTATTCATGGGTGATGCCTCGGAAAGCTGCCGAGTCGTAATAAGGAGCCCCTGGGGTGCTCTCCAACAAAATCAATTCATCCCAAGATGTGAGAAGAAGCTCTGGTAGAGAGTCTCCATTTAGATCCGCATAGGCTATCCCCATACCAAACATCTGGAGTCCAGAGCCCGTCTCTTCAGATATATCTGTAAGCTCTACGGTGTCGCCTGTAGGGGTTATTCTATACATGTGATTACGATGTGTGAGAGCTCCAAAATCATTAGCCACATAAAGCTCAACTAAACCATCCTGATCGACATCGAAAAACCCAGCAGCGTTAGTGTAACCAAGACGTGCTGCGTCTGGCAGAACATCCGAGATATCTCTATAAGTACCATCACCGTTAGAAAGGTAGAGTTCACCAGGGGTCGCATCACCAGGATCTTCTAAGCTCCACCCCTCTGATGGCCCTATAAAGTGGGCTGAGACAAATATATCTAAGTGTCCATCGCCATTAATATCCAAGAAAGTGGCGGCAAGAGAAGCTGCTCCTTGAGCGGCCATGCCTACTTCCGCAGTAGTAAAATTACCTGTTCCATCGTTTAGGTGTACGCGATTAAGGTTCCCTCTGTTTGCCACGAACAAATCAAGGTCACCGTCATCATCTACATCTACAGCATAGGCAGCCTGCGAACGCTGGGTAACCATTTGACTAAAAGTATCAAAACGATCCATAGCCTCATCGATAAACGATCCATCTCCTTGATCCATGTAAAGTTGATCTCTACCTAAATTTGGAATGAAAATATCATAGGCACCATCACCGTTAAAATCAGCTACTGCAACCCCTCTCCCGTACTGAGTTGATGGAGTGGCTTGATTAGACCAGCCAGCACCAGCATTCAAATCAAAGTATGGCCCTAGGCTGGTCCGAAGGTCTGGTTCAGCACAGACAACAGCATCTCCTAAAACTATTGAAGCTGCTACACCAGGATCAACATCTCCTGTATCAATTATACCAGTGCCAAAAGAGTCGGCTGTATCATCTTTATTACCGCCACACCCAAGCACTAAGATGGTGATTATAGGTACAGAAAGCACCAAACGAATATCTATCATAAAAGCCTCACTATTGAATCCACCAAGCCACTATCCTTACAAGGGCCACAATAACTCAACAATTTTTATGTCGCCCAAAGAAAAAAGGTGTTCATCCATTGACATCCGTCTTCTTTTAGGCAACTTTTCCATCATGAAAAAACTAATCTTTACGCTATCACTTATTTTTTTGGCTGCACCAGCTGAGGCACATCGACCTCACGCTGTAGCTAAAGCATATGCTAACTCACTAGATTTTGAGAGCAGTGGAGTTGCTTGGGCTGTCATAGATCCTCACGATGTATCTCAATTGATGCGTTCAGAAGACTTTGGGCAGCATTGGGACTACGTGTACAGCCCAGCCACTGATGACTCACTCCTCGACGCTGAAGACAGCGTTGTTGGCCTTCTTTTGTTAGGGAAGGATGGTACTGTTTGGCAAAATGATGAAGATGAAGGGTGGCTTGATCACGAAGCCCTAACTGGAGGCGGTTTAGCTAGGGAATTTGAGGTGATTGATGGTGAACTCTATATTGCATCAAGCATAGGACTTTACCACGCGCCCATTGAAGACCTATCAACATTCACAAGAATGGGCCTTGTTAGCGATCTCATATCGGTGCACACAGACGCTGATGGCCTTGGGTCTATCCTAGCTGTAGATGCTGGTGGCGCTGTGTGGAGAGCTGAAACCCCTAGCTCAATGTTTGAGCGTTTAGGCCCTCTGCCTGGAGGAAGAACTGCCCTTTCTATAGCTGAGGTTGACGGCTTAATCATAGCAGGCACTAACCAGCAGACTATGGTCTCTGACGACTACGGCGACTCATGGACAACATGCGGGTCTATGCCTGTTTCGGTGGGTAACGACTACGTGAATCACATCGTAGAGATCGTAGCTCTGCCTGATGGTAGAATAATAGCGGCAAACTCTAGAGAGGGGATTTTCGTCTCAGAAGACTCATGTGCCAGTTGGATCCACAAGGACGCAATGGTTTGGGTGCCGTTTGGCGGTATAGGTAACGCTTCAGACCCACAGGAAGGGGTTGTATATATTGGAATTACTGGAGATGTGGCGACCATGGCCACATTTAGTGGAATATCATCGTCATTAGATGGCGGTGAAAATTGGCATGAAACTAAGCTCCTTCCTGGAGACTTCTCTCGTTCAATATCTATCTCACCAGATTTTCCAATTGACTCACGTATCTTCACAGGAGGATACGGAGGGGGAGCATTTTGGACTGATGATGGAGGTCTTAGCTGGGAGGGTTCTGCTACTGGCCTAGTCGGCCCGTATACTTACGACGTGCTGGCAGATCCAGACATAAGCGAGAATGACCACGTATACTACTCTGGCTCTACATGGCCACACGAAAGCTACGACGGTGGATACACTTGGGACAGTGTAGAAAACATTCCAATGGAGAGGGTTAGAAATTACCGATCTCAAGGAGGAAGAGTCTGGGCCATAGGAGAAGACGACACACAGGGACTGGTTGGTAGGTTAGCGTTTACGACAGACCAGGGGGAGTCTTGGGAAGAGGTTGCCTCTCTATATGATACCTGGAGTGGTGCGGTGCCTAGAGATGTCTTTGAAACCGATGATATGATCGCTGTTGTGGTAGATATGCCAGCTGGAATGTTAATTTCGACTGATGACGGAGTTAGTTGGCAATGGGCATATGAGGGGGCAAGAGAGACCGCTGGAGGAGGCGCTGTCTGGAAAGATGGAGAGACTCAAAGGCTTCTTTTCGCTTCACCAGCATCGGGAGTTATCTACTCTGACGATGAGGGCGCAAATTGGAGCAGTCCTAACAGCCCCCCACAAGGACGAGCAAGGCTATTTGATCAAGCTGATGATGGAACACTAATACTTGTGAACCGAGCTGGACAAGTTTACTCTTCAACAGATGGTGGAATCAATTGGGATGCGAAGGGAGAGCCTATGGCTCCCGCACCCTATGCCATATCTATAGCGCCAAACTATGAAGAAGAGGGTACTGCGGTAATTTCGACAACGGGTGGCTCTTTCTGGACAAACTCGAGAGGGGACACCTGGGCTCAACTACCCAGATACTCTAGGTTTGAGCAGGGCACATATCACATAGATTGTCACCCAGACGGTGAACATGAAAATGGAGACTGCGACACATACGAAAATCACGATCAGGGATTTATGGGCGGCTACCTACTCCAAGAAGATGACACGCTCAGCTTCTCTTTCTCAGGAGACACTTTCTCAATTTTAGGAGTAGAAGACGGGGATGGAACTATAGCCGTCTACATAAACGGAACAGGGACTGAGATTCTCACAGGAAATGGTAGCACTCTCTACTCTGGGCCACATGGAGAGGGTTGGAAGGATGTTACCCTAATAATAACGGAAGCTTCTGGGGATGGACTTCACATTGACGCGATAGAGGTGTTTGGAGATGGCGTGCCTCTACCTGTACCGTATACTGGAGACACTGGGGACTCTGGGGACACTGGGGACACTGGGGACACTGGGGGTGAAACAAAAGACTCCTGTGGAGGTTGTTCAACGCACAGCAAAGGATCAGGGCTACCACTGATTCTAGTAATGGCTATCGGGGCCATTATAAGAAGACGTACCTAGGCTAACTTAATATACCCACAAGCTTTACGCGGACGATCTTCTAAGGAGTACTGTTCCACGTGGAACAGCTCAAGGCCTTCAACAACAGGAGGTTCTCCTCTAGCCATCATCAACACCGCTATTCCACCTGTAACTAATAGCTCTCTAGCCTCTGCTAAGAACTCCTCTGGTGGGCGGAAAGCTCTCGAAATCACTCCGTCGTAACTAGATTTGTCTAGAGTCTCGCTTCTGCCGTGAAATATCTCGACATTCTCAACGGAGCCCCTAGATACAACCTCTCTTAGAAACATCACCCGCTTCTGTCTGGACTCAACTAGAGTTACTGACACACTGGGGTGACGAGCAGCCAAAGATACACCAGGAAAGCCAGCACCAGACCCAAGGTCTGCCCAACGACCTTCTGCTTTAAGCCAAGAGACAGCCTTGCTAGCATCTTCAAAATGTGGCTCTAGCGGCCCTGGGCCAACCAGGTCCATGGCCTTTCTCCATTTTGTTAAAGTATCAAAATGAATCTGTTCGAATGGAGTAAGACTATACAAAGACACCTCTTATTTCACTTGTCTCTGATGCTCTGCACTGCGACGCGACATGTACAGCGCCAAAGCCGTTATAGCCGCGGGGGTTACGCTGGGAACCCTAGATGCTGCGTCCAAAGTGGCGGGGGAAGCTCCCTTTAGCCTCTGAATAACCTCACTACTAAGGCCTGCGACCTCCGTAAAATCAACCCCCTCTAAAGACACGCCCGCCATCTTCTTGGCCTGAGCGGCTCGAACCTTCTCCCGCTGGAGGTATCCTGCATACTTCACGTCGGTCTCAACCTGCTCAGCCTCTTCAGGGGATAAATCAGGCAGATCGAGAACCCTACTGAGTAGCTCATAGGTGTATTCAGGCCTCCTAAGGAGCTGCTCTACTGTTGACTGCTTCTTTAGTTCACCAAGGCCAGCATCTCGAAACCTCAAGACCATATTCGAGGTTGGACTTACCTTTTGAGACAGCGTTGCGATTGAACGCTCGATAGCGCTAATCTTGCGCTCAAACCTACTCCAGCGCTCTTTGTTAACAAGTCCCAGATCCCTACCTATCTTCATAAGTCTACGGTCGGCATTATCCTCCCTAAGACTAAGACGGTGCTCAGCTCGTGAGGTGAACATCCTATATGGCTCACCACCGACACCTCTAGTAACTAGGTCATCAATTAGGACTCCAATGTATGCCTCATCTCTCCCCAAAATTAGTGGATCACGGCCGAGCGTAGAGTGAGCCGCGCAGACTCCAGCAATAAAACCCTGAACAGCGGCCTCTTCATATCCAGAAGATCCGTTAAGTTGACCTGCCATATAGAGGCCTTTCAGACCCTTATATTGCAGATCATGGCCCAGCTGTCTGGGGTCGGAATAGTCATATTCTACAGCGTAGCCAGCCTGCTCAATAACAGCCTTTTCTAAGCCTGGAATCGAACGTAACAAAAGCAACTGAACATCTTCTGGGAGCGATGTTGAGAGGCCATTCACATAGACTCTATCGGTATCCAATCCCTCAGGCTCTAAGAATAGAAGGTGACGACCTCGCTGCGGGAAACGAACAACCTTATCCTCTATCGAAGGGCAATAACGAGGGCCCGCACCTGTTATCCCGCCTCCATAGACCGCAGATTTTTCTAAATTATCTCGGATTATCTCATGTGTTTGCTCATTGGTATAGACCATATGACAGGTGATACTTTCGAGACTCTTCTCTGGGGGGGTGAAGGAAAAATGTCCTCCAACGCTCTCTTGGGGCTCCATCTTAGAGTAGTCGATACTATCTGCCCTTAGGCGAGGGGGTGTGCCTGTCTTTAAACGAGCCAGCCCTACTCCGATATCCCTTAAGGCCTCTCCCAACCCCATAGCTGAACCTTCACCAACCCTACCGCCAAGCGTCGTCTCAGCGCCACAATGGAGCATGGCTGATAGGAATGTACCCGTAGTTAATACCACGGATCTGCAGGCCAATTCATCGCCACTGCCAAGTATCACAGAGCTAATGGAGATCTCATCATCGGAAGCTGTCGTCAAAACAGAGACAACCTCATCCTCAATGATCTCTAAATTATCAACAGAGCCCAAAACCTTCTGCATCGCCTTTGGGTAGAGGTCTATGTCCACCTGAGCTCTAGATGAACGTACAGCTAAACCTTTCCTAGTGTTGAGGTGCCTAAATTGAATCGTCGCAGAGTCAGTCACTTGGGCCATTAGCCCCCCCAGCGCATCGAGTTCACGAACCAAGTTACCTTTAGCGAGGCCACCTATTGCTGGGTTGCACGAAAGACGTCCTATCGCAGACTTATCAAAGGTGACCATCGCTACGCGCACACCAAGTTTGGCTGCAACAGCTGCTGCCTCACAGCCTGCGTGACCGCCACCTACAACAACAATGTCAAACTCTTTGGTTCCCATAGTACCTACAAAATATCATTTGTTGCGGCCCTTTATCGATATGTGGGCTTGTTCGCCTCTTACTTTGTGAGGAGTATCGTTCAATGATAGGCTACATTGTGCTTACAAAATCTCCAATGCTGTCTCTTTATCTATTAGCTGCGGCACTTTTTCTACCGTTTATAGGAAAGGCTGTTCACGTAGATGACGCCAACTTCATACGGCTAGCTGAAGGGGCACGGGCAGATCTTTGGCGACCACATTCAATAGAGATAAACTGGCAGGGGACAATGGAGCCTGCTTTTAATGTGCTATCTAACCCACCAGGCATCGGTTGGTGGTTAGCTATAGCGACAGAAGCTCCTGTTTGGTTCATGCATTTAATGATGTTTCCGTGGGCTCTTTTAGCCATTTGGGGGATGCATAAGCTTGGTAATGAACTTCTCGGATCAGGTAAGTTAGCTGCTTTACTATTGATATCATCCCCACTTTTTGTTCTTTCCAGCCAAAGCTTGACCCCTGACATGCCCCTATTGGCCTGTGCCGTAGCTGGGATAGGGGGCTTTATAGGGTCAAAAAGAGGACGTGGGCATTGGTGGGCGCTGTTAGTTGGGGCCAGTGTACTGTTCAAGTACTCTGGAATCTGTTTTATACCCCTCTTGTTGCTAATTGGTTTTCAAAAGAGGAGGGTAAAAGAGACTCTGTGGGTATTTGCTCCTCTTTTAGCGTTGGCTTTGCACGACTTACACGCCTATGGTGAAGTCCATATAGTGGCAATGACAGCCTTCCAGGGTGTATCAGAGACACCTCGCGAACTTTTGAGGAAGGGGATCGCTAGCTTAGCTATGTTAGGTGGGGTGGGCCTAATTCCCATACTGTCTGTCTCAAAGAGAGCCATACCTTTTGCATTAATCGGGGTAGGCCTAGGATTATTGGCGGGAGAAATCTCACAACTGAACACTGAGCAGACAGCCATTACAGTGCTATTTACAGCTGCTGGAGCAGCGGCTTTTTCAACCCTTAGGTTGTCAGATCAAAAGACACTGTTTTTGGCAGCTTGGGCTATAGGCGGAGGGGTCTTTTTGTTGACCCTAAGGTTTAGCGCTGCAAGATATTGGCTTCCTTTTCTTCCCGCTTTCCTTCTAGCCGCCCTTCATCAAACACAACAACTAAAGCGTTCTCAATTATGGGTGAAGGTCGCAATAGGTACCTCCCTAAGCCTCTCATTAGGTCTAGCTGTTGATGATATGGCCATGGCGCAGGCACACAGGCAAGCAGCGTTTATAGTCTCTGATCACGGCCGTGGTTCTTTCTCTGGCCACTGGGGCTGGCAGCATTACTTAGAAGAGGTGGAGTGGTCTCCTATTGAAGAAGACGGAGAGACAAGGTTTATACATGCCGTCGCCGAAAACCCGTGGCCTCAACCGCCAAGCAACAATATTTGCCTTGAGCTTATTGATAATTTCACAATAGAAGACAGATGGTTTGGCCCGAGGGTTCACAGCAGAAATGCGGCAGCCAACTACCACTCATATATTATCGCTGGAGAGGTGCCCAAAGAGACCTATTCTCCATGGTGGTTCTCAAACGAACCATATGAAAGGGTGGCTATTTATCACCGCTGCGACTGAGCTGATGAACCGATCCAACAAGGCACAAGAGATTGTGCACTATGAGCCAAACCCAACCTCGAAAGCCCAGACGAGGAGCGAGAAAAATAGTAATAGCTACCGCGATTATTATCCAAACTATCGCTAGTATACCCAGCAAGTCGAGCCGACTATTCCCAGAAGTAGATTGGGTTACCAACCTGATTCTCCCAATTAGTAACCGCCATATCTCGCTTAAATGGGACCTGATATGTGACTGATATCTCACCTGGTCCAGAGGCCCACCCACCAGCAGCTACACCACCTGAGATCTCTAAGATATCACCTGGTACGTGCAATAGACCATCACCACGAATAACCTCTACCGCCTGATCGGATGAGTCTATGTCAGACCATACAATGGACTCTACAACGAGGGAATTTTGAGTCTGCCAATTCGGTATAGTTTCAAGAGAGCCCGACACGTTTTCGTACGCCCTCACAGACCCCCACCATGAACCTACCACTAGGTCGCCATCACCATCTGCATCAATATCTTCAAAGGTGACAGAAGACTGAAATAGAGGTGTGTCCTCAGATCTCCAGCATTGAGCGAATGATGGTCCACACCAGCCAACAACCTCTCCTGAGCCTCCTTGCTGCATGTTCTCAGTAACAACCAAATCTAAGACGTTGTCTCCGTTTATGTCACCCCAGGCAAGGCTGTTACCCTCAAAGCTCTCAGGATCTCCAGACGCCTCCCAGTCCGGGCTTTCTCCGAAAACACCGCCTTGGTTGTAATAAATGGTATGACCAGAACCGCCGTTTGCAAAGGCTAGATCCAACATCCCGTCGCCGTTGAAATCAGCCCAAGATACGTCAAAACTATGCCTGTCTGACTCTGTTTCCCACATAGGTTCACTTGCAAAAGAGCTACCCGAGTTTTCAAACAGTAAAGACCTATCTGGGGCGTTGTAATAGGACTCACCAACAGCTACAGCCAAGTCCAAGTCACCATCTAGGTCAACATCACCAAGAGCTAAAGAAAAGGTATATACACCCGAATAACTCCAAGATGGGGTCGACTCAAAATAGCCCCCTTGATTGATATAGAGGTCGACTCCACCAGGCTCACTAAACCCAGCGTCTCCTAAGAATCTGCTGACGACAAGGTCTACTAGACCATCTCTATTTACGTCACCTACATCTAGCTTACCGTGGTAGTGATGATTGTCTGATGTCCATGAGGCGCTCCGTTCGAGCTCTCCTTCTGAGTTGTCATGTACAGCTATCGGCCCTCTTTGAATATCATTTCCGTATGAGACTATAAGCTCTTGATACCCATCGCCGTCGACATCTGCAAAAGCGGCACCAGTCGCAACGCCGGTCTCAGTCGATATCCATCCATACTGATTCGACAGAGAAGTCTCCATGACTACGCCCGTGTCATCGGTAACTGTCACTGAGGTATCAAAACTGTCGCTGGTATCAATACCACCGCCACATGCCAACAAGTAAAACCACATGTAATAAGATATATCCTAATCCATGAAATATCGATCAGTATTTGTAGTTGAGAGCGCGGCAGGAATGAGGCTGGACCTCTATGTCTCTACTAGATTTCCTGGTTGGTCGCGGAGCGCAGTCTCAAATGCGATAAAAAACGGGCGGATAATCTCGCCTAACAGAAAGGTTAAACCTTCAACACTTTTGCTAGCCAATGAGGAGCTTCACCTATACTCAGAGCGTTACACCCCGTCGACCCCAATGCCTCCCTGTCCAGATGTGATCTGGGAAGATGAGCACGCCGTGGCATTCTCAAAGCCCTCTGGAATGCTCTGTCATCCAGTCGGAAGAACATTCGTCTGGGGACTCATAAACCTAGCCAGAGCTCGATACCCAGAACACAAACTACACCTAGCTCACAGACTTGATCGTGAGACCTCTGGTGTTTTACTTATGGCAAAAAACCAAGATATGAACCGACACTTGAAGAGAATGTTTCAAGAGAGGAGGGTGTCTAAAGAGTACCTTGCTCTAGTGCGGGGGGTTGTTCCATGGGACAAAAAGTTAATAGATGGTCCTATTCAAAGAGATACAAGTTCTCCAATAGAGATGAAACAAGGTGTTTCTGATGGGGGGCAGATGGCCGCTACAGACATCATTGTAGAAAAGAGACTATCAAGCAGGACCCTTGTGCGATGTAGGCCCAGAACTGGCCGAACCCATCAAATTAGAGTCCACCTAGATCACATAGGCTTTCCAATTGTTGGCGATAAAATTTACGGCCAACCACCAGAGGTCTTCCTCTCTATCTTCGAAAAGAAACCTCTTGCCAATATTGATGCTCTCTTAGAGCATCCTAGGCATTGCCTTCATGCGGCAGCGCTACAATTCCCACTACAAGACGGCACAATAATCCGAGTGGAGGCGCCACTACCAGAAGATATGATGAAAGCTATTGAGGCTGGCTGAGCTTGAAGCCTAGTCAATAAAGGAGGCTACTTTAGAGCTCTAAGTATACCGAGCCTAACAGAGCCTCTTCCTCTATCACTTTTCGCAACGATAGCGCTTGGATCGACACTGGTACCTCCAGCGTCATGATCTTTTAGCCAGACGGACAACAGCGACTTGTCGTTATCAGACATATCAATAAAGTTAACTATCGCACGATTGATTCCCTGGTCACCTAGTGGGCGTGTACGTGAAACAGCCGCCTGGATATAGATCGTCTCACTCCAACCCTTTAGCTCAACTCGCAATTCAATTAACGATGCAGGCTCTAGGTTCGCCTCGGAAACGAACTCCATATATTCGTTATTAATCCACCGAACAGTGCCACAAACGATCTCACCTGATGCCTGTTTTACTGAGACGTTGGCATTCAAACCTACTGATTGAGATGGGCCACTCAAAAAAGAGTCCGTGATAGACCAAGAAGAATCTACTGCTCCAGATAAGTTGGATTTAAATCCACTCTTCATACTAGCTCCTTCTAAGGTGAAAATTTCTCAGATCACCCTGACGGCGGCATTATTATCCACAGATACGAAATATGCAAATATCTATCGTTACTTTTGGTAAAGTTGACAAGTCTAAAGCTATGCTGAAACAGCCGCCAAGACGGAGTCTAGCATCATGAAAAGAGTCCAGGCTGTCGTGACTAAAACAGCGGTCAGCATCAGCTTTTCAAGACCTCTACCGCCCTCTTCTCCTGGCACCACTCGGTTTCCTAATAGAAGCGCCATCACAGCGCCTCCTGCGAGGCCTCCAAGGTGCCCCAAGTTATCTATTTGCGGTACAAACAGCCCAATGGATATATTCAAGATCACCCACGGCATAAGTCCTCGACCAAAAACTTTCTTAAGAGGCCCCTCTAGGTAGTGACGATAACGCAACCCAAACACCACCCCTGCTCCTAAAAGCCCAAACACCGAGCCTGATGCCCCAACGGACAAAGGTGTCCCTCCATACATGGACAACGCTGAGCCTGCTATGCCTGAACAAAGCAGAAGCCAGGAAAGCCTCACGGGACCATATACAGCCTCACATATCCTCCCGAGGCCAAAAAGGGCGACCATGTTCAAACCCAAATGCATCATGTCACCATGAAGAAAAATACATGAAACAAGCCTCCATGGCTCACCAGCACTAATCGCTGGAGTAAACCTTGCTCCGAAGACTAACAGCGATTTTGTTCTCATGTCTGGATAAGGTTCGGACATGCCTCCTATCCATATGCTCTCTTCTAAGGCGAAAACCATAAGGTGAACTGTTATTATCGCCAAAACCAATGAGGTCGTAAACAGTGGATAGCGTTTGAGATTCCTGACAAAGGATCCCACCACTGACTGCTTTACTAGACTAGACCTAAAATAAATAGACTCTAAGCTTGGCAGATCGCCCTTTATCATTGATCACCCCTAGGATCTGAAACAACCATAGCCTCGACCCTGTACAGATCAACAACATGCCAATCACTGTTTGAGTAACCAAAAGGGAGCCTACCCAACATTTCTGAATGGTAGCCTATGTCACTTTGGTGATCTGTTAGTCGAAAAGGATAGATCTCTGGTGAAACGATCCTTTCTATTAGATCTAACTCCGCACTCGGAACTAACCCACCACCTAGATTAGAGGGAATGGCTACGATGTCACCAACCTGAAGAGATCCACTGGGTGAAAGCCAGGTCCACCCCTTTTGAATCATCTCATGACGAAAAGTCCACTCACCAGTAAACAGGTAATTAGCAGATGAATCAGGCTCTCTAATTGAGTCCACCACGGAAACTACAGCCCTAGCTTCTCGGTCCACCCCAACAACCAAGAGAATGCCCACAAGCCCCCAGCTACCAACCGCCAACCTCTTCCAGATTATCCCTGAGCCACCAAAAATACCTAAATTGGATATAAGGATCGCTATAGGTAGTGATGCAGGCCAGAGGTATCGACCCCCAGCATAGTTATGACCAAGAATCACTGATAACAATACAGCAATAGCCCAAAACGACAGCAATAGGTTCCCTTCACCATGTCTCTTTGAATGATTTGCAGCGCTTATAATAGTCGAGATTATTGATCCAGAAAAAGCACAGCAGACCAAAATAGAGGTCACTCCGACTACACCAAAATCTCCCACCCCTATTAAACCCAACCCTAAAGCGCCCATTAACGCACCTATCGATGGTGCCAAGAATCTGCGATTCATAAAAATAATAGCAGGAGAGAACATCACTCCCAACCTAACCAATACACCAAAACCTCTTCCAAATAGGGGGCCTCGATCTATAGAGGTGGCCGTTTTCAAAACTGTCCAGAGGTGGAGTTCGCCATATTGAAGCATTAGCCAAAGCTCTGTACCGCCGAAGACTAGTAGAAAAGCGGCGACCGTTCTCACATACCCAGCCATGTTACCACTCTTACGAGCATGGATAGCCAACACAGGAAGCAACACAAGCGCTGGATACTTTGTAATACAGGCCAACCCCAACAAGAGCCCTGCTACAATAAAACAGGCAAAAGAAAGGCTATCCTGACGAGTAGATCTAACCCAGAGAGCCACAGAGGCGCTTGATAATGCCACAAATGGCAGATCTATCATCAAGCTAGCTTGGCAGCCTAACAGAACTATAGGGCTGGAGAGCCACAGAGCTATGGCCCACCCTTTTCTAACAGACAGGGTGTGCGTGAGATAAGCCACTGCTCCTGAGAGTAAGGCCAACCATGGCAAGGCTACGGCTATTCGGAGACTAACTAGTGAGCCTGTAAGGCGCTGACAGACAGCACTCCACCAAAGGTGGAGGGGAGGGTGAGCATAAACAAAAGTATCTGATCTTGGTGTATCGCCTATAGGCTGCCAAGAACGCCACCAATCATATGGGGCACCTAAGTTATCACTAATGGCACCACCTATGAAAAGGTAGCTCTCCTCGTCTAGTACAGGCGGCATGCTCGCAAATAGACACGCAAACAATAGAAGTAGCAGAAAAAGCCCTGCTGCTGTCCCGCGAACGGTCATGACTTCGTGGTTAAGAAGTTATGAAACGAACAGTATGAGTCGACGATAAGATCAATATCAACATACTCGGTAGCTTGATGGGCCTGACTAGAGATGCCTGGACCGTAATTCACAGCGTCGACGCCAATCTGAGCAAACCTAGCCACATCGGTCCAGGCCTGTTTTGCTGTTACCTCAGCTCCTGTCAGAGATAGGAACCGATCAAACAGTGGGCTATTAGAAACCACTGAACCTGAAGGACAAGAATCCAGAAGCTCAACCTCTGCTAGGTCTCCCACCAAATCTACAAGCTCAGAGAATGCCTCCTCTTCACTCCTACCTGGTGCAAATCTAAAATTGATGTTGAAGGTACATGAGTCTGGTATGACGTTTCTTGCACGACCTCCGTTAACAACGGTGGCCGAAATTACCTCTGAAAAATTATGGCCTGCAACATTCACAACTTTAGGTTCCAAAGACCCTAGTAAGCTCATAAGAGCGCCTGATTTATGAATTGCATTTTCTCCCTGCCAAGGTCGAGCTGAGTGACAAGCTCGACCTTTCACAGTGAGTTTCGCATGAAAACTACCCACACAACCAACCTGAACCACGTTGTCGGAGGGCTCCAGGCAAAAAGCTAAATCAACACTCTTTACCCAGTCTAGAGCATCAAAAAGAGGCCCCAAGCCCGATTCATCGTAAGGTCCCTCCTCTGCGTCGTACAAGATTATGCAGAGATCGTAAACAAGGTCGCTTGATTCTACCAATTCTAACAGCCCCAACATGACTGCATCACCAGCTTTCATATCAGATGCGCCTAATCCATAGAGGCGGTCACCTTCCACACGTGTTGGCTCCTGACCTTCGCTCTTGGGAACAGTGTCCAGGTGACCAACTAAAGCTACCTTTGGGCGACCTGTCCATGGGCGGTGCGCAGCGACACTGTCGCCAACCCGCTCCACAATTAAGTCTGGCATTGTGCGAAGGCGAGCCTCTACGATATCGCAAAGCTCGCGCTCGTCACCTGTTGGGGATGAAACCTCGACTAGCTGAAGCGTTGTTGCAACCAACCAGTCACGAAGTTCTTGTTTAGACAGAGAGGGCAAACTCACGGAGTACATCATTGAGAGAGGTTTTTTTATCTGTAGAAGCTTTACGCTTACCGATAATTAGAGCGCAAGCGACACCATAGTCACCGCTAGGAAATGATTTTACACGAGTACCAGGTATTACAACAGATCTTGCTGGTACTCGTCCTTTATAAACAACCTCTTTGTCACCTGTTACGTCTATGATCTGTGTGGAGGATGTGATGACCACATTTGCGGCCAAAACGGCCTCCTCCTCTACAATACTACCCTCGACAACGATGCACCTGGAGCCAATAAAAGCACCGTCTTCAATGATTACTGGCCTAGCAGAGGCTGGCTCTAGAACGCCACCAATTCCGACTCCACCGCTAAGGTGAACACCTCTACCAATTTGTGCGCAGCTACCTACAGTTGCCCATGTGTCGACCATTGTACCAGCACCAACCCACGCCCCTATGTTGACATAGCCTGGCATAACGACACAACCTCTCTCCAAAAATGACCCATGGCGTACTGTACCTGGAGGGACAACCCTTACTCCTGAACTCTCAAGATTAGTCTTGAGCGGGACCTTGTCATAAAACTCAAACGGTGGAGACTCTATTGTCTTCATCGGAGCGTGACGAAAGTACAGGAGTATAGCGAGCTTTAACCACTCATTTACTCTCCACTCTCCATCTATTTTCTCTGCGACCCTAGCCTCTCCCCTATCTAGTATAGCAACAGCTTCACTAGCCGCTGACCAGGCTTCATCTGAGCTAACGTCTCCTCTCCAAGCCGCCTCTACTCGTTCTCTTAATTGATCCAATCAACACCTCTATTTTTGATAAGAGTCCACCATTACGTGTTCCCTAACTCCGTTGATAACTATCTAATCCATTGAGCTACTCCTTGACCAGCGACCTATACAAATGTTAGCCATCATTCATGATACTCACACTAGTTTCTCTATCTGGTTGCTCACTACTTCCCCCAGACCTGGACAAGGCCCTAGACCCGTCTGACACACAGACTAGAGTCTTTATTGTCCCTGCTGGATCATCTGGCTACAGGGTCGGCGATCTCCTTGAAGTCGCTGGTTTCATTGAGTCAACTAACCACTGGAAATGGTTCTTAAAAAATGAACAAGAGTCAAACTGCTTAAAGGCTGGTGACTTTCTGGTTGCTCCGTCGATGACGATTCCAGAGATATCAGAGGTACTATGTGGGCCGCCTATTCCAGATGATGAGCCCTTTACTGTTTTAGAGGGGTGGAGGATACGGGAAATAGATGAAGCTCTCGCTGCTAAAGGTTGGGCAGATGCGGGAGAATATACGGCTGCGGCCAGTAATTTGAGCCTGTTCACTCTGCCACAAGACATGGCGGGAGATCTACCAAACCTCGAAGGTTACCTATTTCCCGACACATACATGGTTGAGCCTAATCGGGATCCCGACAACTTTGTTAGGCGCTTCATACAGAGACAACTAAATGCCTTTCGTGACCAATTCCTCATTCCTGCTGGTGCGACAGTCAACCTTCGAGGCCTTAATGATCTAGTAATAGTAGCGAGTATGGTTCAGCGAGAAGAGCCAGAACCTAGCCTTATGCCAATAGTCGCAGGGATCATATGGAAGAGACTTGATAATGATTGGCACCTAGGTATAGACGCAACTTCACACTATTCTCTCCTGGAATGGAACGATAGAGCTGGGCTTTTAGCGGCGCTCCGTGATCCAGATGATCCATACAATACTAGGCTTCGCCCTGGATTACCGCCAACGGCTATAGGAAACTCAGGTTTAGATGCATTAAATGCAGCCATGTCGCCTGAGCACAGCCGATACTGGTACTACCTCCATGACAGCAACGGTAGGCTTCATCCGGCAAGATCTGCCGCCGAACATGAAGCGAATAGAAGGCGTTACAACGTCTACTAGGCGACTATACAGGGGCTTATTACCACTCCCCATTTACCCCAAAGAAACCACCGTCATCGCCCATAACTCTAAAGATAAATAGACCTCCACCAGTAGCTGTCAGTATGCCCCCTGCTGCTAATGATACAAGTCCCAGTTTATACTTAGGGTCTACATTCTGGTCCCAAAAGCTGACCGCCTCGGGGCTTGTATGACCATATTGGTTGGCCACATCGATCCACTTAAGCCTCGAGTCTTGATAAGACAAAAGCGAATAAGTTCCAAAACCGATGCCACCGATACCCGCTATTGTACTGATGCCCGCCAACATAGCTGTGTTTCCGCTATCAGAGCCATCTCTGATAGATCTACTTTCTCCAAAGTCATCATCTAGGTCATCACCAGAGTCAGAGTAACCCCTGTATTCATCATCCCACGAATCTTCATCATCAAACTCGTCGTCGTAATCTTCCTCATAGATACCACCTTCAAGCTCCTCTTCATCATAGAGGTCCTCTTCAAGATATTCACCATCATCGGGGTCATCAAGAGAGTCAATGTCTCCGTAAGTCTCCCTCTCTAGTTCAGCCCTGGCTCTGGCCGCTTCCTCTTCCAAGCGCCGAACCTCTGCCTCGGCTGCTCTTCGCACCTCTTCTTCGCGACGAGCCCTCTCAGCCTCTGCAGCTGCTCTTCGCTCCTCTTCTTCAAATCGCTCCCTCACAGCTCGAGCTAATTCAGCTCTTGATGGCCCAGCGGGTTCGTCCCAACTGTCGTCATCATCCCAGCCATCTTCATCATCCCAGTCACTACTATCTTCTTCATAGGCTATAGGTGCAGGTCGTACAGACTCTTCTATCTGCCCCTCTACCATGGATACCTCTAGAGTTACCCATCGTCCTGTAGTTACCACAACCATGGACTCCCAGTCTTGAAACCCACTCGCCTCTACGCGAACCCTATGACCACCGCATGCGACCTGAACGCCTCTATCAATCCCTTCTAGTGGAGCCTCATCAAAAAACACCGCGGCTGATCTAGGTAGGCCTCGAAGACGAACGGTCCCCTCACCACCTCTGTTTTCAAGATGAATATCTGCTGTAGCTTCCTGATCTCTATAGACTGTTACAGTTGTAGATCCAACCATACAGCCGTACTCGAGTTCTATTAGGTGATCACCAGGCGAAACAGAATCAATAATAGCTGGCGCCGTTTGTCCTGTTGGAAAACCATCTAGCTCTATCTCCCCAGGAGCAGTGCTAATATCCACATTTATTGTGCCAGTGTTAGCTGAAGCAACGGTGCTCAACAATCCAAAAGTCCCTATCAAAAAAGATCTAATATGACTCAAACACACCTCTTTTCTTGGCAAGTGATCTTTAAATTGCCACAGTTGAGGATCTTTTTCTATATTTCTTAGATCAAAGAGCTACCGAAGTATTCATTTATTTACCAAGGATCGCCTTACTTACTGACTGATCATCTTGGATAGGTCTCCATACTGACGCATCTTAAACCAAGTTAGCTCACCATTCTTAAAGTAGCGCATTGCGACCCAAAACATCTTCACTGTATTGGCTGTCCAAGCCAAATAATGAAGAGGCTCAACGTTCTTCTTCCAATATTCTCTGTTGTCTAACAAGCTTCGTATAAAGGCCCGCGGCACAAAAGACTTAGAAGCCAAGCAGAAGATGGCGAGATAGAATTTTTCCTCGTTGTCCCTTGGCCAGTCCATTGAGACCCTAAACTGATGCCATGCTTTGTTATTGCGGCCCTCAATTAGCTCGGGATCCAGTGTGCCTGCTTCCAGCGAAGATTTTGTGAGAGCAGTGCCTGGGAAATAATTTAATGAGTAGAAATAGATGTCATAGGGCCCCGGGAGCTCCAAGAGAAACTCCGCTGTTTCAATCTTCATCTCTTCAGTTGCATGTGGGTTATCTACGATCAAATCATAGACAATGTTCATCTTCAACTCTTTATTGGCCTCCGCAAACTTCAGTATATTTACGTTGCCTGGTGCCCTATTATGGATCTCCTTGCTCTCCTTTGTAGATCCGCTCTCAATTCCAGTCTGAACCCTAACTAAGCCTACCTCTTTGAGCCGCTTAAGCATATTAGGACGCAGCATTGGCGGTATCAGCATGCATTCGAATGGCAGCTTTATCCGCTTTGGATATTCGACTAAAAACGCCTCCATCCAGGGCTTTCCAAAGGCAAAAGACGTGTCATCGTCAACCTTGATTCTCGCTATTTTTGGAAAGGTCTTTATGGCATGTTCTAGCTCACCCATAATGTGTTCGACTGAGCGAGCACGGTAGTACTGCTTACCTTTTTCGTCGTAGACATCACGGAGAATAGAGACGTAGCAATATGAGCAATTATATGGGCAACCTCTCGAGAAGTAGACCCTATATTCAGCGCTGCGCTTCCAAGGCTCTTCTATTGTGACTCGTCCCTTCTCAATGTAGTGCTTGTTAGAGTCGGCGGTGTCGGGCCACGGTAGCCAATCCAAGTCCTGAATCAGAGGGCGAGGCTTGTTTTCGTGGATAACGCCATCCTTGTTAGCCCATATGTTTGGAATAGCGGTTGTAGGTTCGTTTGCCGCAAGCGCCCTAGAGAGGTCGATCATGGCCATTTCGCCCTCGCCAACACAGAGATACTCCACCTCTTCAATGCACTCTTCAGGCACTGATGTAGGGTGAATACCACCCCAACATACTGGGGTGTTTGGCAGCGCGGCTTTCAACCTGCTGGTAAGCTCTCTGGCCATTGGGAGCAGACTAGACATAAAACCAACACCGATCAAGTCCGCACCTTTTCGTCTGGCTATGTCTATGGCTATGTCAAACTCTTTGTCTGAGGGCATGTCCAGATTGTTGTGAACCCAGTCACGCAAAAACACAATCTCAACAGCAATGCCCTCACGCTGTAAAGCCGCTGAAATATAGCGCAGACCTGCATTTTCAACAGAATAGATCGTCATCAAAACGACAGTAAAAGGCTTACCGCTTTTTGAGAGTAATGGATGGTCTTGACCTTGGTAGGCCGATGTGTCTAGTACTTCAATGCTCATCCCATCAGCAACCTAACCCCAGCTACGGCTTTTCGCTTAAGATCACTAGGACTCCTTATCTGAATAAGATTCTTAACCACAAACTCTGGTCGCCAATAGAATTTTCTGTATGCTATCGATAACAAGTCTCTTAATTCATCTCGAGTGAAGTTCTCATCCCACACCTGAGCTTTAAAATCAGAATTTGGATTTCGCATAAACTCAACCCATGGGGTTGGATCCAAGACTCCTGCATCTTCTCCCTCTTTCCACAGAGCTGTTCCAGGAAAAGGGGTGAGGACATTGTACATAACGAAGTCGGGCTTAAGATTTATTGAATACCGAATGGTCTCCATTACATCTGATTTAGACTTTTCTACAGGCGTGCCTATCATGAAATAAGCGACTGTTCTTATGCCTACTTCTCGACAGAGTCTAAAGGCTGTCTCTATCTCAGCTATGTTTACACCCTTTTTAAATAGCTTTAGTCCTTCATCTGTTCCCTGCTCAACCCCAAACTGTATTCTAGAGCAACCTGCTTTCTTCATTTTTTCGAGGAGCTCACGGTCAACCCATTTAACCCTAAACCTAACAGTCCATGAAAACTTCTGACCCCTCCTTAGAATCTCATCGCATAGGGTGTGAACCCTCTGATTTGTAATATTGAAAGTGTCATCAACGAAATAGATCTCGTAGATTCCTAGATCGAGGCAAGCCTGAATCTCATCACATATTCTCTCTGGTGACATTACCGTGTACTTATGACGCGGGGTGTTGCAGAAAGTACAGTGGTATGGGCAGCCTCTGGCAGTAAATATTGTAGAGAAGATACCGCCGTTGCCCATAACGTCGTAGTACTTTTCATAATCGATAAGCCTGCGATCAGGAATAGGATAGTCATCCAAATTATCTGAGTAAAAGACGTCCTGTTCTGGCACTGGATCATCTTCGTGAGCCACTACACCAGGAATACCCTTTGCCTCTTCACCTCGCTCCCAGACTTCCAATAGGGACTCAAGAGGACGTTGGCCTTCACCCTTTACTACAGCGTCGACACCATCAAGCCCCACCGACTCTTTAGGGAAATCACTAATGTGGGGCCCCCCCAAAATTACGCGCTTCACTGAAGGGCATCGTCTCGCAGTCTGTACAGTCTTATGGCAGTCAACTAGCCCAACCGTAAAAACAGTTATGCCTACAACATCTGGTGACCATTCCCTGATCTGACGCTCAACCTCTGAGTGATCCCAGCTATGTAACTGAGCATCCAGTATTTTTACCTCATGATGAGTCTTCTCGATAAGATATTGAGCCAACGACAGAAGTGACAGTGGCGGATAAGACAAATTCTCAGCCTCAACGGCCTCTGGGATCTCACTCTCAACCGTATGATTGGCTGGGGATCTGATTAACATCACACGCATACAGGACTCCGTCTTCTTATATACCTCAATTCCAGTAAAATTGCGCAAAACACCCGTGTTCTTTGGTTTAGAACCACTAATTTTTGTCTAATTAAACAGACTGATATTGTGAGAGTATTTCTAAACAGACAGCTGAGTCACTCCACAAAGTCAAAGCTACCAACTAATTTTACTGGTCCAGCGAGTGTTATTTCATAGTTAGTATTTATAGTCACTGAAAGTACGCCTCCTGGCATCCTGACACTTATCTCTCCATCTCTAACCAAACCCTTGCGAAGAGCGGCGGCCACCACGGCGCATGACGAACTCCCAGAAGCCATAGTCTCACCTGCTCCTCGCTCCCAGATCCGAATATCCACCTCACAATTGGAGAGAATGTTCACAAACTGAACATTTGTTCGGTTTGGAAAAAGGGGATCGGACTCTAGCCGCTCACCCCACTCGCGCCAAGGTAATGAGTCTACTGGATCATCACAAAAAACAACGCAATGGGGGTTCCCTATGCCAACCGCTGAGAAAGAGAGAGGAAGCTCAGGGTGGGGGTAGTCTATAGCCTCACTATCAGTGGAAACAGGTACCGACGAAGGTTCAAAAGTTCCTGTTCCCATACCTACAGTGATTAGGTCAGGCTCAACACTACACTTCACGACACCTGCTGGCACCTCTACGGTGAATCTAGAGCACGCTTCACGATGATCAACGAGCCAACGAGCAAATATTCTAAGCCCATTACCCGACTTTTCAGCCTGGGAACCATCCGGGTTGTGAATTCTCAACCCAAAATCTGCTACATTTGAGTCTACAAGTTCTAAAATACCGTCGCTGCCTGCCCCTGTGTGCCGATGACAGACTCGGATCACCAACTCAGGACTTAAAGATGCGGCGGTTAACTCCTCCAAAACGAAGTAGTCATTTCCTAGGCCGTGGTATTTTCTTAGTTTCACATTCTCACCACTATCTATGAACTTGTCTGCAAACCGAGATACTCTACTACCAATGATACGCTATGATGCCAAATCAAAGAGATCCACAAAGCTATATAACGAGCTAACTCGGATAGTTGATATGGACTCTCTGCCAGAAGACCTTTGCTTGGTTATTGGCGGTGACGGCTTTTTACTAAGGGTGATTGCTGAACTAGGGCAGTCGTATGTCTACATGGGACTAAACAGCGGCATGCTAGGATTTATGCTCAACGATGTTGAGAGCGTGACCAGCGTGATCGAACAGATAAAAAATGGCGCCTGGGGTGAAATGTCAGTTCCCAGGTTGAAGATGAAAGCGCTAACATCAACTGGCGAAACTATTGAAGGCCTAGCTCTAAACGATGTCTATCTAGAACGAATGTCTGGTCAGACTGCTCACCTGCGAGTTGAGGTTAATGGGGTCGAGGTGGTAGATCGTGTAGTCTGTGACGGACTTATTGTAGCTACGGCACTGGGTTCAACGGCCTATTCTTTCTCAGCTGGCGGGCCTGTGTGTCATCCAACCCTAAGACACACACAGCTCACAACTATATCTGCTCATTCTCCAAGATTACCTCCTATTGTTCTACCACAGAGCGCTGTTGTAGAGATCAAGGCCTTCGACACAGAGTGGCGACCCGTAAGAGTTGTAACTGACGGTACCGACTATCCAGCGGTCACAAGGGTAAAGGTAGAAAACGCTGACAGTGATGTTAGGCTAGCGTTCTTGGAGGGTCATGACCCTACCGCTATGTTGATAGGCAAAATGCTACGAGCTTGATTTCTCTCCTTTTTGATTCGAGGATTGAGAGGTTATCATCGTAAATTTTACTGCGTGTTACCATCACCTATAAACTGGGTAATTGAGTCCTCAGTAACAAAGTCATGGTTGTCTAAATAAGAGGCGGCTTCGCTCCTGCTGACCACCCTGATGCACACCAAGATCTGCTGCTATAAGAGCTGTTCGTTCAGACTGATCCATTTCCAGCAGCTAATCTGATACCGCCGCTTTAACTCGAGCGACGGCTCTCTCGTCACAAGAGTCGGCCTCTACTTTGAAAGAAAATAGAAGACTTACAATTGCAACTATAAAGGCTCTCTTTCGCAATATGATCTCCTAACAACAGATAAATTGTCAGGCTAGAGTGCCACGGTTGTAGAAAATACCACCAGACAACTTTTCATTTAGAACTTTTGGATACGGCGGGGTTTGTCGTTAGCGATATCCATTCAATTATATGAACCGCTGCGTTATAAATCCGCTCTGAATTCCAGCCTAAGGTACTTCTAGCGCCTGAGTCATGGGTGGGAAACAACCCTGGAATATGAATGAAGATACATGGTACTTTTTTTGCTGATTCAGCTACATGAGCAAGCGAGTTAAAATAGGTGGCATTACAGACATACTGCCCTGCGTCATTTGAAGAAAGAGCGGAAAAACCACGATCATTTAGACTTTTGACTAGCTCATCTATAGGAAGCTGAGTTCGCAGAATTTGATTGAGGGGATAGGCCTCATTCACAACGCTGGATTGAAATTGTTGTCCGTCTATGTCAGGAATGTCCGAAGACTTACTGTTTACCCCTTGGCTTTCCACACGGATCACTTTGGAGCCCGTTGCCACCCCAAAGTGAACAATAAAACTAGGCCAATTAGTCGAAATCATAGCTTTGTGTTGTTCGGTGGCTCGCTCAAAGGATACATCAAGTACTTTTGATACAACTGGTATTCCTTGAAAACTAGCTCCGCTTAAACGCTCTACTAGGTATTGTGTCGGATTATTTTCAACCCCAGGAAATGGGCCAAAACCTGTGACGAGAATCCACTGTCTCACAGGGATATACCAGCTAAATTAGCCCTTAAAATGCGATCCTCGATGGCGGTATAGCCTCCATGAAAAACCGTCGATAAATAGTATTTTAGGTTCATGCGCTATGGTTCCAAAGTTCAACATCTATAGAAACAATCTAACACAGCACGGATATTGAAAAAGCAGCCATTATATACACAGCATAAAACAAGCCAAATCCGAAGATGATTAGAGCGTCTCTTTGGCAAGAAATGGGGTGACACTTAGCAGCCTCTATTGTAGGATGTCTGGGGCAGGTATGCTCGACCCCCCATGAACTGGAGAGGCTCGATGCTGTTAGGGTACCGATTAAATGGACTGACTTATTGTCTTTGTTTAATGGCACTCTGCCTCACTACCATTATTGGATGTTCTAAAGATGAGGTGGCCTGCGAACTGGCAGAAGCTCCCCTTAAGAGGCTCACTTCTCATCAGTATAACCAGAGTGTGAGCGACCTGTTTCCAGAGTTGAACCTGCCATTATATGGATTTCCATTAGAGACCTCGGTTGGCGGATTTTCCAACAACTCCAGTCTAAACATAGCCACATCTTCTCTAGTAGACGCCTACCACTATGCAGCTTTAGATATAGCCAGCCAGGCAATAGCGGGTGTTAGCTCTATTGATTCGTGCGAAGAGGATCGTGTTTGCCTCCTCTCTTGGCTAAAGGAACTCAACAGCGAAGCTTGGCGAAGACCTCTCACTGATGAGGAGGCAACAGGACTAGAGGAGATGTTTCTGGAGTGGAGTGAAGCGGCAGGAAACGACGGAGCCACTCAGATAATCATTCAGTATATCTTAGAATCACCAGACTTTTTATATATGCCAGAGATCGGTAATTCAGATGACGGCTTCAGGCGGCTTAACTCATACGAAATAGCTACAAGGATGTCTTATTTCTTACTAAACAGCATTCCTGATGATGAGCTTATTCAGGCTGCAGCTCAAGACATGCTTCAATTCCCAGAGGTTCGAAGTGAGCAGGCATGGAGACTTCTCTCTGATGAGCCTGCAAGGGTTAGCTATCGCGAATTCGTACGCCAATGGCTAGAGCTGGATGACATAGGCTCAGGTAGTGTCGACTTTGAATACTTCTTCCCAGATATGGATGAGGAAGATGTCGACGATCACTTATATAATGAGCTGATGCCCGCTATGAGGTACGAGCCAGAAGTGATGGTTGATCAGATTGTTTTCGAAGAGCGTGGAGCCCTTGAAGAGCTTTATACAGCGGACCGCACCTGGATAACGCGGAATGCCGCCGAACTTCACGATCATGTCATCTCTGAAGAAGCGACGAACGGCGTGAGCTGGATCTCCAGTTCTGCCGTACAAGGGCGAGAGATAGAATTTGAAGAGACCTTCTACCCCATCGATCTTAATACTAATGAACGAATGGGTATCCTCACCCTACCTGGGTTGATGCACGCTAGATCTCATCCATCATTTCCTTCTCCCACACTAAGAGGAGTCTTTATACTAAACCGTGTACTCTGTCTTGAAGTGTCCCCTCCACCAGACTCTATCGCCAACACAATACCTACCGATACAGAGGAGCCTCGTACTAACCGTGAGCGCTACACAAACAACCTCTACGAAGAATCCTGTTATTCATGCCACGACTCTATAGATGGTATCGGATTCACTTTTGAAAACTATGACTCCCTTGGGCTATTCCAGAGTCTAGACAATGGGTATGATGTCGATGCGACTGGAGAGCTTATCGGGACCGATGTAGACGGGCACATTAGTAACGCTATAGATCTGACTAGTCGGCTCAGTAGATCAAGAACAGCTCACGACTGTATGGTTACTCAGACCTTTAGGTATGCCCATGGTCGAGTTGAAACTGAAGATGACACTACCACTATTTCAACTCTACAAGAGCAATTTTGGGATGAGGGGGGTGACATACTCTCTCTCTTGGTCAATATAGTAGAAGATGAGAATTTTGTTATCTCGAAAGAGGTAGAGTAATGAACAGGAGGCAATTTCTCGCTAGTTTGGGTATCGGAGCGTCCTCTCTCTTTCTTCCGTCTCTATTGAGAGGAGCCAAAGGAGACGCGTTAGCCTACACTGACCAGCCTCCTCAGAGGCTATTAATCTTCTACACTAGACATGGGGTATGGGGAGAGCCTTGGGTGATGGATCCCGAAGGGTTGGGAAGTAACCTTGCCTGGAGTAGCGACCTATCACTATTAGCAGAAGACGACTTCAGCAGGGTTTTAAGCCCACTGTACAGGTTCCGCGACAGAATGAGTGTAGTTGAGGGTCTATCCCTACTCTCTGCAGAGGCAGACATAACGGGACAACGCCACGAGCTTGGGCAGGTACACTCCCTTACTGGTAGTCCCGTCCAGCTTATGGGAGGAGTCCCGCTAGGTTCATCAGCATCAGTCGATCAAGTTATAGCGGATCAAATAGCTCGAGCAGACAGGTTCAGGTCGTTAGAATTAGCGGTCGGTCTTCCAGAAAACTCTGTAATCTATCGAGGAGGGCTACAGGTTGCGCCATATGAATCAAATCCATCTACACTATTTAGGCGCATATTTGGAGCTGAAAACAGTGTAGAAGAGGCTGTTTTAGCTGCACAGGGATCTGTTTTAGATAGGGTGGCTGAAAGGTATGAGAGGCTTGGGCTGTCACTGGGACAAGCTGACAGAGAAAAGCTACAGATTCATCAGCAGCTTGTGAGGGAGCTAGAGCTTCGTGTCGAGGGTATGTCTTCACTAGCTTGCAATCACTCAATCGATGAACCAACTGGAGGGGAGGGGTATAACGAAACATTCGAGGCAATGGCATCGATGATTGCAACTGCGCTCTCTTGCGACATTACCCGGGTTATCTCACTAAACATGGGAGAGATTCCCGTAGACGAGTTGGTCGATGGGTACAGTGGCTCCCTTCACTTTGATTTCGCCCATAACGCTTTCAATGATGAACTCTCAGCAGAGGTTATGGCTCAATATGGTAAGCGACATAGTGAACAGCTAGCCTCACTCTTAGATCTACTTGACTCAATCCCAGAAGCTGGCGGATCTGTTCTAGACAATACACTAGCAGTATGGGTGAGTGAACTCGGAGATCCAGCTCACGGTTATGACAGATACAACGCGGTTATGGTTGGCGGAAATAGGATGAAACATGGGAAATATCATCACTTCCCATCTACGCTACCTTATGACGCCTGGTCTTGGGACGGAGGTGTGGCAAGTGTCGGACCTCCTCACCAGAAGCTTCTAACGACTATATGCAGAGCTATGGGACTAAATGTAGATAGTTTTGGACAGGAGGGCGTCATCGGAAGTGATGGGGTTGAAATATCACTAAAGGGATGGCTGGAAAATCTTACATAGGTTTATAAATCAATAAGAGCAGACTAGGTCCTCTATACAGGTACAATAAGATGCAGTACCGTAGTAGGAGGTCCACCCAAGATCCGAACAGGTTGTAGGCAGGTAGTCTGGCGCCGCCATGTAGCTCTCGTTGTAGTACCAAGTTGGACCGACTGTACCGCTGCTGATCTCAGTGTACGAGACAGCTCCGCTATAGCCGCCAATCTGGCAGTAGGCGTCTGCGAATTCCGAACTGTTTGGGGTGCAGTTTCCGCCACAATACAAACCGCCAGTGGTGGAGCCGCAGAGTTCAGTCAGCGAATACTCTGCGGAGACTACCGTCACCGTATCGGTCGAATATGAACTGGCTGTGGCATCATCAGCGTAGAGGGTACACTCCCACTGCTCTTGAGCAAATATGTCGGCCGTGGGGACTGTGTCGCCGGTGTAAAAGGTCGACGTGCTAACATAATACGGTACTGTATCAACCTTCCAATCAACCCAATAGGTGATGGTGTCACCGTCGGCATCTGTTGATGCTATATCCAACTCACAGAGAAGGTCATCGATGCCCTCAACAGGAGACTGTGGGGAGATCAGCGCTGTAGGAGCAGTGGGCGTAGTGTTGCTAATCGTTATGGTATTAGAGTTGACTGATGCGCCTGTATCGATTCCATCGGATGGGGTCACGCTAAGATAGACGCTCTCCCCTCTATCAAAGTAGGTGACGCCACTTATTGTACTAGATGTCTCTGCCACAAGTGAGCTTTCAACATACCAAGCATAGCTATAAGTAATGTTATCCCCGTCGGGGTCAGATGCTGTGACACTAGACGAGATAGTATCATTTGTATAGATCATAGCTGGCGAAATGGTGACCGAACTTATTACTGGAGCTGAATTTGAAGCCCCTATCAAGGCTGTAGTAGATACGGCAGTCCCTGTATCCGTCCCGTCATTTGGTGTGACCGTACACTCCACTGTATCTCCAGCCACAAAGCCTGAGCTCACAGTACTGCCTGTTCCTATTGTAGTTGAACCAACCGTCCAAGCTATAGTAGAGGCATCTGAATCACTATCCACATCTACGTAGCTGTAGCTACAGGTCAGAAGGTCGTTATCAAGCGCTGGAGAGGGTGTTATCGAGACACTTGAAACGCTGGGCGACGTGTTGGAGATGGTCACAGTATTGGACGTTACCGAAGTGCCCGTTGTTGTGCCGTCGTTCGGGGTCACGACACAGTAGACTGAATCATCTCGGTTGAAGTAGCTTCCACTCAAATTGTCCGCAGTCTGACTATTCCAAGCTCCTCCGACGTTCCAAGCATAACTATAGCTTACACTGTCACCATCGGCGTCGGTAGCTATCATCGGGGTACATGTCAAGGTCGAGGCCTCGGTGGCACTCGTTGGAGACAACACCGCGCTAGATAAAACAGGAGCACTGTTAACCACGGTAACTGCGGTAGAGCCAGTGTCTGTTCCACCATCTGAATCGACAGCTTGTACGGTACAGGTAATGGTATCGCCTGTCGAGGAGGTGGAGGCCGAAAGCGTCAGGTTTGAGCCTGTGCCGAGCGTACTAGAGCCATTGGTCCAGGAATAACTAAGGGTTGTTGAACTGCCATCGGGATCCGTCGCTGTCGCTGAACAAACCAAGGCAGAGGTCACTTTTACGTTGCTGCTTGGGCTTATAACCACACTCCCGACAACTGGATCAGTGTTCTCGACAGAAACACTCGCGCTACCCGAGTCAGTATCACCAGATCCATCGGTAGCGGTTGCAGTGCAGGTAATGGTGTCTGATGGAGACGCCGTCGAGCTACTCAGAGTCAAACTCGAGCTTGTACCTAGGATGGTCGAGCCATTGGCCCACTCGTAAGTGATCGCAGGGCTCTCTCCGTCAGCATCAGTCGAGGTCGCCGAACAGTTCAAAGTCGAACTGGTCGTAACCCCTGAAGAGGGAGTGACAACTGGCGTCGTGATTACTGGAGCGGTGTTGCCTATCACAATCAGAGCCATTGCTGTTGCTCCAACCCCACCATCGGTATCTGTCGGCGTAACAACAACCTCCCATGACTCACCTTTTGAGGTAGCCGAAGATGGTAGGGTCGCTGATGCGCTTGCGCTCGACAAGACCCCACCTACATACCACGCAAAACTGTAGACCACGGAGGAGCCCTCTGGATCGACGCTTCCACTAGCTGTAGCCACAATGTTGTCGCCCGTGACAGCTGGATCAGGCGAGAGTGTCACCGTTGGTGCCGATGGAAGGCCGTTTACTACAAAATTTACCATCGAGGTAACATAGAGATCATCGGGGTCCGTCGCTGTCACTGTCAGTGAATGCTCACCAACACTAAGGTCTGACTTGGAAAAGAGAGCGCTACCAGACGAATCAGGGGCTTGGTTTGAGATTACCCCATCCAAACTCGAGCTCCACTCAAGAGTGACTTGATCTGGTGAGGATTCCGAGTCAGCCACTGTCGCCAAGAAGGTAACTATGTCCCCTTCAGAATAGAGTTCACCAGACAATGGGCTGTCTATAGATAGACTGGGTGGGGTACCGACCGTATAGATCACAAAATCTGAGCACGTGGCGCCCACCTCATCGGTCACACTAAGCGTGACTATATGGCTACCAACGGTGAGATCAGACCAAGGAAGAGCAACATCTCCAGCCGTGTTGGGAGTGCTGCTCGCCATCAATCCATCTATATCGCTGCTCCACTCTACACTTAACCACTCTGCTGGGACATCTTCATCTGCAACAAGTGCCTCGAATATGACCAGCTCTCCCTGACCTCCACTATCTGCTGTCGGCGGTGCGGTTATCTCACAGGCGGGAGCACTGTTGGCACCTCCCACCATTATCACAACTGAGTCCGAACCAATTTTACCAGACAAATCTTGGGCAAACAGACTGATCGTGTGCTCGCCTTGGTTCAAATATCCTGATCCTGACAGATCTCCCGACGAATTAACGGCGACATCTATATTACTCAGATCGTCTCCAAAAGAGCTCTCCCACCATAAAGACAGGGACTCTGGTTGATCCTCTGTATCCGAGACAACTCCTGCAAATGTCACCAGCTGATCAACATAATACACACCGTCTAATGTAGGTGAGACTATCTCTACCATAGGAATCTCTGTGTTTATTATCTCGAGTGACACAGTACTAGATCCAGCTGATCCCTCAATATCTAAGACCTCCAAGACCACTATCGAATCGCCCTCTCCAATTGTCACTTCACATTCAGTAGAACCGTCTGCTTCTGGAGCACCAGAACAGGCCTCCTCTCCACCAACAAACCAGGTTGTGACAAGATCTGTGTTGGAGTTATCGGCGTCAGAAGCCGATCCACGAAAGGTCACTGTGTAGCCCTCATAGACCTCGTCACCGTCAACGTGAGATGTAATCGATACGTCTGGCGCCGCGTTATGTCGACCAACTGAGGTATCAGTACAAGCGAGCATTGGGGCTAAACTAAACAAAAACAAAATATTGGACTTTATCACGGTAATCTCGTTGTCTATGGGTGCCTGACTAATGATGTTTATACTATCACAATAGGTGATTGATCAGAAATGCCACACAACAGGGTTCTAGATCACATGCCTATCCCTCTTCATCACCGTCCAGGTAAACATCCATATCGTCCATAGTCTCAGGTAGCTTTCCACCTAGCTTCCAAGCAGTCATCCACCCCGTTGGTAGAATCAAAAACGCCGCGATGGTTAGAGATATCAGGCCTATCAAAACTAAAAGACCAAGACCTCGGATTCCTCGCCCCCCCGACATAGATATAGCAGCAAACGATAATGCTGTTGTGAGTGATGACAACCCTGCTGCCCAGCCTGTAGTCGACAAGACAAAACGAACTCTTCCAGGACCCTCTTCTCGTAATCTATGAAGGAGGTGGATAACAATTCCGACACCTATTCCCAAAAGAATAGCGATACCTACAACATTTAGTAGTGAGATCTTAACGTCAAATAAGGCAATAGTAGAACCTGCCCAAATCATACCTGTAACCAAGACACCTACTGCGGCCATGGTTAGGCGCTTGCTTCTAAGGTCTACAAAGGTAGCAAGCGCTATAAATAGAAAAGCCATAATGCAGATCATTGGAGCATCACGACTCGCCATTCTAAAGATATCTCCACTCAACAAAAGCCCACCTGCAATCTGTGAACCAGGGAACAGGCCCCGAAGCTCACCAGCCAAGGCATGGGTTCGTCTCATGTCCCACATATTGCCATTTGCCATAAGCACTAGAATGTGCACACCATCAATGGCACCTACCATCTCTCTGAGCTCACTTGGAAGCTCATCTATCGTAAGTGGCTCCAAGCTTACGTTCGTAAGAGCCATAATGTTCTCGCGAACGGTTGGCGGGAGAAACGCAAAATTGGCGTGTGAGACCATTAGTGAGATCTCCCGTAGAGTCGCCAATCTATCAAACTGATCATTTGGAATCAGCGAATACCTAGAGACCACTCTATTGATATCTGGTAGTTCACCAGCCTCTATAAGACTCGATATTTCGGTGTGAGCCTCTAATAGATCTTCTGAAGAGTCAAACCCGACGAGGACAGGGGAGTAAGCGTCTTGAGCAAGCTGTCGCTCAACATCCGTCATTTCCTCATAAGACATGCCGTGCCTTCGGAGGTTAGAGATGTCGTATTCAACTTCTAGGTTTTTCAAGCCTGCGCCAAATAGTACTGTAACCAAAACCAAAAGGGCTAAAGAGAGGGTTGCATAACGATATGTAGGTGGCCTACGGCGCAGATTACGACGCTTTTTCTTCTTATATGGAGTGGGCTTCTTCTCCCACCAACCTATCAGTAGAGGCAAAATAAATAGTACTGACAGCAAGCATAACAAAACGCCTGCTCCCAACAAAAAGCCAAACTCTTTGAAACCTCTAAAATCCGCCACCATTAGAGCAAAAAATCCACCCGCTGTTGTGAGTGCTGCCGCAAAACATGGGGGTCCTGATGCATCCCAGGCCCGAACTATAGCCTGCTGAAGAGAGCTCGAAACGACCCGTTCCTCTCTGTATCTTGAGAAAAGATGAATAGAAAAGTCTATACCCAGACCTATCAGTACGGCGCCAAAGAACCCCGTGAATGAATTTAGATCTTGTACTGTAACAGCGGCAAAACCAAAAGATAGTAGCGTACCTACTGTAAGAGGCAGAAACACCAGCAATAGCACCCTAAAATCTCTAAATGCGATAGCTAGAAGACCCACAATAAAAGCAGCGGCAAGAAATCCTGTCCACCGCATATCGGCTACGACACCCTCATAGTCCTCAGCTGTGTGACGATAGGAGCCACCAACCCACAAGACCTCGACTCCCCTAGACTCTGGCTCTAGCTCTACGACTAATTGGTTAAATACGCCCATAAACTCACGGGCAAAAGAGACGTCATCCGCCGAGGTAGATGGCTGAACCACCATCTGAGCGATATCACAATCCGCAAACAACATCTCACCGCTACCAATCGTCGAGAAACTTTCGGTCATAGGACCGAGATCGAACAGGCTGGCTGCTACAAATGGATTAGCGGCACCCCTTCCAAGAGCTAAAGCTCCGCGCAACCTATCCCTTACGGACTCCAGATCAGAACGTGGAAGCTGCAATAGACCAAGCTGTTTCCTTAAATCTGGCTCAACATCAAATAGAACGTATCTGACGATTCCACTCTCCATAAGAGATGTCTCTAGCTCCTCAAAAAAAGATCTTACTGCGTCTGGATCACCTCTTACAGCAAGTGAATGCCTCCTAGTCTCCATTCCAACGTCGTCGAAATGGCGCATAGAAACTACTGTTTCAGTTTCTTCTGGAAGTAAGCTCAAGAGGTCAGAATCTATGCCGAGATTAGTAATGACTAAAAGAATAGAAGCGAGTGATAATCCCACGATAGAGACAACCGTAGCCACTTGATGCCCCAAGACAAAAACAGCTAAGCGTCCGAAGACGGTTTTAGGCTCGTTATTTATTCTAGGTGTACTCATGTCGGGCCGGTCTATAGCCTTCAGGGCTAATCAGATCCAAATTCAACCCAAAAAATACGTTTTGGGTGAGTACAAAAGTATACGTGGATATTTTTGTACCCCCCTTTTGGTTTTGCTTGGAAGGCTCTAAGTACCTGTAATTACAGGATTCTCTGGTTGGCACGCCTCCTGCATTTGTAGAGTGCGACCGACAGGAGGAACGAACAATGGCAGCAACAGCACCAATAACCAAGACAAATGATCCCCGTGAACAATTGATTCTCGAGCACTACCCGCTCGTAAGAACAATCGCATGTCGCATGGTTCGCCGTTTTCCAAGCAGCGTTGACGTTGACGAACTTATCAACGTAGGGGCCATGGGCCTTATTGACGCCGTTGATAGATTCGACTCAAGCCGTAACGTACCATTCAAGGCATACGCTGAGATTCGTATACGAGGCTCTATCGTTGACGCGCTTCGCAAGAACGATTGGGTTCCACGCTCTGTTCGTCGCAAGTTCTCACGCATCGAAAACACACGCACTCAACTTCTCAGAAGCAACGGCGTTGAGCCATCTCGCGATGATATGGCTAGTGCACTGGAAATGACTGTAGAGAAATACGACTCACTCTGTACAGATTCACAGATTCGCAGACTTGTCTCACTAGATGCTCCTGTGGACTCTGAAAATCTCACCCCGCTGACTGAGAGAATCGCTGGTGAAAACGATGATCCAACTGATATTTGGGCTGCAGAAGAGCTCCGTGATCAGGTAAACGAGGCTGTTCATGTACTGCCTACAAAAGAAAGAACAGCTGTTTCTCTCTATTATCTTCACGGCCTAACACTAAAGGAAATAGGCGAAATCCTTGGAGTTACTGAGTCTAGAGCATGCCAACTTCGCGGCCAAGGAATTAAGAGGCTAAAGTTCAGGCTTAGGTCGGCCGTACATTAGGAGGCAGGGCGATAAGCCTAATACTCTTGTCACCCTGCTTCAGAATAGTGAGGCCGGGAATGACAAGTTTAAAGCTACTAAGAAGAGATGGAAAGTTCGGAGCACCCAGCGACCCAGAGGCTCGCAAAAGATATGTAGCAGAGCTTAGAAATAGATTCCTAGATGGCACCTTAGACGAGGTGTTGATCCCTGAGAAAGCAGAAATACCCGACCGATTGATGTGGGTTTTGTTTCCGAATCTATTCCCAACGCCCAGCGCTACAGCTAACGCACCACTTTCCGTCGTGGACCTCGACTAGCGACCACTGGCCTGTCTGGATGATCCAAGATAGCTACCACCTCCTGATGGGGAGTATTTGGGAACATCTCGTAGGGGTGAATCTCACGTGTAACCATGCCGTGTGTAACTAGTTCCCTAATGTCCCTACCTAAACTAGAGGGATTACAGCTTACATAAACTATGCGTGAAGGGTTCAGCTCCATCATTGCATCGATCACACCCGCTTCAAGCCCACGTCTAGAAGGGTTTACTACTATAACTGGGTGTTTTCCCCTTAGTCTGAGTTGAACATCCTCCAACACCATCAACACATTGCCAGAGATGAATTCGGCTGGAATACCGTTCATAGAGGCGTTGCTTCTAGCTCTTTCTACAGCGCCATCTACTGTCTCTACTCCCAATGCCCAACCCGCTACTTTCGCTCCAGCTAAGGCAAAACCACCAACACCGCAGTAGAGGTCTAATAAAGGTACGCCCTTTTTTAGGCCTGCGAACTTGATTACATCCTCTACAAGCCTATTAGCCATAGATGGGTTTGTCTGAAAGAAGTCGCCAGGACCCACTTGATAAATCACCCCACCTACTTTTTCATCTATCAGTTTCTTTCCTAAAATATGTTTGGTTCGAATAACACCACTCTCTTCAGCGACAAAGATAGCGTTTCCTTCTTCTTTGTTTATATGAAGATGCACACCTACAACTTCGGGATGTTTTCCTGAAAGCTTAGAGGCCATCTCCTCTAAAATAGGGGGGCCTCCACCAGCAACAAGGGTGACCATCACCTCATTTGTCCAAGATGATTGACGAATAACAACATGGCGCAAAAGACCTTCACCCTCAAACCAAGGTCTTATCTCCATATCAATAAACAGATGAAAGATTGTGCGCATAATCTCTCGGAGAAGGGGAGTTATCACACCACATGAAGGAATAGGCACAATATGACGACGACGACCTGGGGCTCCAATACGAGGGCTACCCCTATCGGAAACTGATACGGTTAATTTCATCACATGGCGATATCCAAGAGGGCCAGCTGGAGAGGGAACAATAGGCCTAATAGGCACATCATCTATCCCTTCATCCATCAATATGTTCTTAAGAGTAGAGTCCAGAGCTCTAAATTGCTCCTCGCGTGAAACATGCATAAGTGGGCAGCCGCCGCACTGTTCAAAGTGTTCACATGATGGTGTTACTCGCTGGTCATGCCGAGGTATCCCCTTTCTCCAGATACCAAACACCATATTCTGACCCTCATGCAGGATCCTAACAGCGCATTTTTCACCTGGGATGCCGCCAAAGACTGTCATATCTGGGCCGCCATTTTTTCCAACAGCTATGGCCTCACCGTTTTTCGCCCAATGCGCAGGTATCAACACAGCATCATTACTAAATCTTTGGTCCATCGTAGGTCTCATCATCCCATATCTATTCATAATGTCAAAATAAAGGGACTAAGCCCCATCTCGGGCCAATAACCCAGCGCACGACTTTTCGCCTTATTGAAGAATTCTTCAACATTTATTAGAAAAAACTCTTGACACGTCCAGTAATCTGTTAGACAGTCATTGAGGAATACCTTTTTTCCAATCCCCCACTATGGGTTCCCCACCCAAATAGAAAGATAAAATCTTAGAGATTACGATGCACGCGGCTGAACAAATACCGTTTAATGAACTCCCTCGAGGCAATGGCGAAGCTGGTGCTGTACGAGATATTTCAACTATCCTTCATGACAGTGGTCTTGACGCAACTACACGCCTTTACGATGAGGCGCTTCAATTAGCAAGAGAAGGTCACCTAGGCCGTTCTCGTGATCGCCTAAGAATGTTGCTATGCCTAAATCCCGAAGATGGACAAGGACATATCTTATTGTCCAAGATTTTCGCCTCTCAAAAACGATGGCAGGAGGCTATCGCTGAGCTAGACACTGCTGCGGCTTGCGGTGTCAGGATTCCACCAGGCATGAAAGAAGAATTTGAAACTGCCAGAAATCAGGTATCAAAAGATAACAGAACTGAGCAGATAGCGGATCGTATAGGAGCGGAAGTAAGAGCTCTTAGAGACGAAACCAGGAAGCTTCGGGTCGAAAAAACTAGACTAGAACGGACGAATCGAGAACTAGAGCGAAAAGTTCAGGTCTGGACTGTCGGGACTCTATTCACTGGTGTTCTCGCTCTCATAACTCTCAGTGTTCTCTTCTTTGGAGGTAATGACTCTGCTGAAATAGAGACTGTTGAGGCAGTAGACCCTATCTATGCTGAGTACGGTGTAGAGTCGGCTAACTATGAGATAGCTGCTCCCATTAGTGGCGTTATCGTAGAGCCAACACAGTTAGAGGCCGCTACAAATGCGCCCATCGCAAATGCAACTGTTGAAGAGGTAAATACTATAAACTCACCAGCGGATATCGAAATAGTATCTTCTACCTCACCAATCACTAATACTGGAACTAGAACTTACACCGTTGTGTCTGGAGATAACCTCTCTAGTATCGCTCGTAGAATGTACGGTAAGAGCTCTCTATGGCGGGAAATAGCCGCTGCAAATGAGACTCTCTTAAGCGGAGGAATAGCGCTCAGTCTTGGAATGGAGTTGACCATACCAGATATTGAGTAAAAACGATTGATTGAAAGGAAGCGAGGAGCTACGGAAGCTCCCTTCCCCGTTGTGGATTACCCCTGTGCCAAGGCCCACTTCGGTATCACAGGTGGGGCCGACTCGGACGGACGGAGTCGGCCCCCACCATCCAATCAACTTATTATTTTCTACTCTTGTTGTGATTCAGAGGCAGCACGAACCCTCTCTTGCACTGATCTTACCCTCGTAAGAAGCCTTCGGCTTGGAGCGTAATTGTTTAGATCTATGGCGGCCTGATATTGGGCTATTGCCTCATTATAATTTCGGGCTCGAAAAAACACATCGCCTTTCTTATGAAGACCAGCCGCTCTAGCCCCATCTGTAAGAGGCATACTTAGGTACGTATCTATAGCTGCATGTGCTTCATCGAGAACACCTGTTCGCAACAGTACAGTCGCTCTATATATATGAACACGATGATTGTCGGTATCAATCGCTACAACTGAATTGAGGGCTGCCAATGCTGGCTCATACCTCCTCAAGCGAATTAGCATTCGAGACTCTAAAAGTTTGTTTATTACACTTGATGGATATGTTGCTCCAAACCTACGAATGTGCCTTAGAGCCGCTCTAGGCTTAGACTCTTCCATTCTAATAGCGGCCAATGCCAATGTTGCAGCAGGCGCAACGAAAACACCAGAACGTTCGACCTCTCGAATAATCTCAATACCTGCAAGGCGCTCATCTTCTCCATCTGGAATTAGACTACTCTTGCGGGCCACTGCTGAACGCCAATATTTGTAGAGTCCGTCGCCTAACTTCAAATCAACAAAATCAGGAGCCATTGTTTCTAGGCGTTCAAGGGTTCCCATCGCATCTAAGCCACGCTGAAGTGAGGCTATATAGTCTCCCTTTCTCATAAGGTGAACCGCCTCCAGGCCCAAAACTCCGCCCCTAATAAAAAGCTCCCATTTTGTATTACCATCTTCAGCTAATGCGGCCTCTATCTCTTCAAGAGCCCTTGTGGAATAGGTCTGGTATTGAGTCTCAAACCTAAAGTCGAAATTCTCGAGCATCAATGATTGAAATATTAATAATTTCCCAAGATTCTCTAGTGCGTGACCTGGATATGTGTCGTCCATTTCTGCAAAATGAGATCGCGCGGCCCGATAATCGCGACCGTAGATGAATTCCAAACCCTCTGCTGCAGCGGCTACTAATGCCACATCTACGTCTAGCGACGCTGCTGTGTTCTGTATCCTCGATGCCTGAGATATAGTGGCTAAAGGGGCTCTATTTAATGTTGTGGTTGTGGGTGGGTTAGCATAGCCTACCTGAGAAAATAGAAGAATAAGAGCTAAGGATACTGATCTGGCTAGCTCAATAAACCTGCCTTCCCCTGCCATCTCAATATCTATACTTTTTTGAAGCCTCATAATTACCTTCCTTTGATTCTCTCCTCCACGAGATCCAACAGATCACTTTCTAGTCGCCTTCCCTGAAGCTCTGCTATTTCGCGAAATCCAGTTGGGCTGGTGACGTTTATCTCGGTGAGGTAATCCCCAATGATATCGATCCCTACGAAAAGAAGACCCTCTTCCTTCAATCTTGGCGCTAATTCTGCACAAATTTGTTTGTCTCTATCTGTTAATTCACAGGCCTCAACGGTTGCGCCCACATGCATATTCCCTCTATGATCCTCAGCACACGGGATCCTATTGAACCATCCTACTGGCTCTCCATCCAACAAAATTATACGCTTATCACCTTCCAAAATCTCTGGTAGATAGCTCTGTACAATTGTCCAAGCCTCTCCCTCTGATGTTGCTATCTCAGCTATTGAGCGCAAGTTCATATCTTCGGCGTGTGTGACCAAGATCCCTCTTCCGCCGTTTCCATCCCACGGTTTCACCACGACCTTTCCATGCTCCTTGGCAAAGGCAACGACATCTTCCACTCGGTTTGTCACAGTTGTCTCAGGGCAAAGATGAGGCCACTGTAAAGCATACATCTTCTCATTAGCGCACTTTATTGAGCGAGGATCATTCATCACAATTGTATTAGGGGGGGCCAAATCAAGCATATAGGTCGTAAAAATGTAATCCATGTTGAAAGGAGGGTCTTTACGCATCCATATACAATCAAAATCACCTATCGCTCTATCGGTCGCCAATCCCCGGATAAAATACGGTTCATTAGCCGAGGTCTCAACTAACTCGCACTCTACGACGGCCACGCTTTTATCAACACGCATCTTATCGGGAGCACACCACGAAACTTCCCAGCCTCGATTAGTGGCCTCTAGCATCATCGCATAGGTTGAGTCACCGGCAATATTCAACCTCTCAAGTGGGTCCATTACAAAAAGTATCTTCATCTTCTTCCTACAAATCTCAAACAACTACAAACTAAGATCTACGCCTAAGGTAAACATCTGACGTGATAGGTTCTCATCCCGCCCTAGATAAAACGACTTAAGAGCATGCTTAATATAGACATGCACATTCATAGACGATTCTTGTACAACTGAGTAACCAGCGCTAACCGACGTATAGGCATCGACCGATATTGATTCCGACTCGCCACCGAACAATTGAAAACCTGCTCTAATGTCTGCATTTCCTGAGAAAATCAACGGTCTATCGATCGGTGTAGTAAAACTCAAAGATATTGGTAGACCTAAAGATGTAGAGGTCGTAGCTTCATCGGCAAAATTTCTTCTAGTTCTTAAATCTGCCAATAAAGCGAGCCTTACCCAGTCACCATATAGCGGTAGCGATACTCCAGATTGTCCATAGTAAATGTCCAAGAGATTAAAGCCCTGATCAAGAGAGGCTTTTCCAGCTTGATAAACCAGTTCGGTTCTGCCTGAGCCATAATACTTCCAACCAGAAACAACTGTTAATGCCAAAGTATCAAACCTCTCTAAAAACCCCTCGCCTTCCTGAACTATACTAGCATTTATTTGTCCCCAATTTGTAGAGCCTGTAGGGCTCCCGTCGACATAGCTGACAGCTGACAGCTGAGCCAGATTGGCCGACTCATCTCCCTCTACCTTTATGCCTAATGCAGCTGATACACCTCCGAAGCCTGACGAATATGCTTCTGGGCTTAGAGAAAAACAACTAAGAATCAGCGTAAATAAAGGGAGGACAGATTTCTTCATTTAGGTTCCTTATCAACTGGCAGAGGTAACTTATCGAAGATTCTATCTGAAGCGCTACCTTATTTTCCAATGCAGAAGCGAGAAAAGAGAGCGTCCAATACCGATTCCCTTGAGTCACGGCCAATTATCGCATCAAGTGGTCCGAGGGCACCATAGAGTTCTTCAGCAGCTACTGCTACTCCACCGACCGAAGCTAATGCCTCTAGAGCGGCGCGAATATTAGACTCCACCTTTAAAAGGAGGTCTCTTTGACGGCTACTAGCAATAACAACTTCTGCATTTCCATGAGCCTCGCCTACCAGTGATTCGGTGATCGCCGCCGATAAATCACTCAACCCAGAACCAGACAAGGCAGATGTCATTATCATCTCACTTCCAAGCATCTGATCTGCACCTAGCCTATCGCTATGGTTAGCGACGACGATGCGATTACGTCCTTTAGTCGCCTCTAGTATGTCAGTTCCTGCGGACAAATCATGCGCGGGAATGACTACTACTACAAGATCTACGTTCTTTGTTAATGATCTACCGAGCTCTATTCCCGCCTCTTCAAGACCAGCGGCATCGACTCGCTCTCCAGCTGTATCTAATAAGGTTATAGCTACCGAATCTAGTACGATTCGGCGCTCAACAACATCTCTAGTAGTTCCTGGTTGATCTGAAACTAAAGCCCTAACTGAGCCACCAAGTTTATTAAATAGTGATGATTTGCCTGCATTTACAGGACCTACTAGCGCTACTGTCGCTCCATCAACAAGGACGCGGCCGACTTTAAAGGTGTTAGCTGCACCTCTTGATTCTTTGGCTATAGCAAGCAAGGACTGCATTAATCCCTCTTCATTATCATCCACTAGCTCTTCACCAGGATAATCAAGAAGAGCCTCAAGTTCGGCTATTATGTGCGTAAGCCTATGGCGTAGTCCGTCTATCCAACTCGCCACCTCACCACTAAGACCCTGCCGAGCCACCTCTAACCCTCGTGTACTTGAAGCATCAATAGCCTGAAGAACGGCTTCAGCCCTAGTCAGATCTAAGCGCCCATTCAGAAAGGCTCGCCGAGTAAATTCCCCCTCGATAGCGACTCGTGCACCTGCGCTTACACATGCTGATATTAATCGTTCAACGATTAACGGATTACCATGTGTAGATATTTCTGCTGAATCCTCACCTGTATATGAGGATTTAGATTCAAATACTGTAAGAAGACCATCATCGAAATAGCCCCCTGCGTCTCTTAGTTTTGTAAGCCTAGATCGCCTGTATGGAGGTATCCCTCCAACAGGCTCACAGACAGCATTTACTACCTCTTTTGTGTTGGGGCCAGACAAACGAACCACCGCCACCGCAGAGCGACCCCAAGGGGTAGCACAAGCAACAATGGTATCCATATTGTCTACTCCTCCGAGCTGTCGCCTTCAGTAGGATAGATCTCAATTTTCTTAGCAGCTCCATCACCTATTGAGCGGCTTTGGACACCTTCTGACTCTTTGACGACCATATGAACTATACGGCGGTCATAAGAGTTCATCTCCTTACGAATCATCTCTGCATCACCAGTCTCCGTGACCCTAGAGATTATCTTTTCAGTCATGCTGCGAAGCCTTGCTTCATCTTGTTCGTTTGTGCGACGTCTACCACCCCTATCATTTCTATCGCCACGGTCACCACGGTCACGTCTTCCGCCGCGCTCTGGGCGCTCATGACGGCTTTCACGGTCGTCTCTACGCTCACGATTATCTGGTACCTTGACCTTAAATGTACGCCCTTCAAACTCTTCTGCGAGGGTTTCATTCATAAGAAGAACAGTACCATCTAAAGTCGAGCCACCCCGTCCAATAAACTTACCTGCCTGCTCAACATTTACAGTTACGATTACATCTCCGCTATTGGCAATGCTTGAAGATACTGTTCCGTCCAATTCCATCTTCTCTAACAGCTCTGTCATCCATGATGTTGCTCGCTCACATACGGCTAACTCTAATGGATCGCGCTTCCATGCGATAATCCGGACAGTATCACGTGGCACAGTCCCACCAAATTCATTCTTAAACCAGCTCATATCAACAGCCCATTTGAGCCCTGATTTGTCCACGCCTAGGTCTGAAGCTACCATGCTTAGTGCCTCTGCGACGTTGTTGCCTTCTGCTGTGTGTTGTTCTACGCCATCTGGAATGTTTGTTTGCATCGTATTTGTCCTTTTTTGTAGTGGCCTATTAAGATTTAGACCTTTGTAATTCGCCGATTAAAGAAGGCCTATGAAGCCTGCGGTATTGGGTATGCTTTGTTCACCGCCCACATTTGAACGATAGAGAAAATAGTGTTGATAAGTATGTACAGGGCCAGACCTGCGGGGAATGAGTACATGACTATCACAAATACAAACGGCAGCATTCTAAACATCTTCTGTTGCATTGGATCAGCATTCGGGCTCATTGGAGTTATGCGCTGCTGAATAAACATGAATACACCTACCAATGTAGGAAGTATGCCCCATGGATCAATACTGGTGAGGTCATCTATATATAGGAACTCAGCCTGATAAAGATCTGCTGCGCCCAATAATACTGAATAAAGCGCAAACCATACTGGCATCTGGATAAGCATTGGCAAGCAACCCGTTAGAGGGTTGACGCCCTCTTCTCTAAATAGCTTCATTTGGGCTTGACCAGCCGCTTGTGGGTTGTCTTTATGAGTCTCTTTTATCTCTTTCATCTTTGGAGCCAAAGCTTGCATCTTTCGACTCGAGACAAAGGACTTCTTAGTTAAGGGGAAGAATGCAGTCTTAATAGCCAGAGTTAAACAAATGATAGCTAAGCCCCAGTTGCTAACTATTCCCTGGAAAAAGAGAAGTATCTTAAGAAGTATATGAGAGAAGAAACCGAAGATACCAAAATCAACCGTAGCAGCTAGGTTGCTACCTCTAGAATTCAATATTCGTAAGTTCTTATCGCCTACATAGATTTCAAATTGAAGAGTCTCAGCGGCGCCTGGCTGAAGAGAGGCATTATCCTTTACTAGGAATGCACCTGGACGATTGTCGCTAGACATACCGAAAGTTCCAACTCCCCAATTGATAGTCTGTGGAATTGCCGCCGCCATAAAGTAACGATCACTAATTCCAAACCAGCTAACATCGCCTTCAAACTGAACCCTATCTGACTCCACATCTTCAATATCAGAAAGAGTCTCTATTTCATCACCCACGAACATCTCAGGGCGAGCTACATTAGAGTATCTCGTCGCGTTTCCTTCAAATTGATCTACTGAACCAACCCAAAGAGGACCAGACCAAGTACTACCGCTAGTATTCTTGAACTCAACAACAACTTCTATAGTGCTACTTTCTTCTTCAGAAAAAGTAAAACTCTTAGTAATCTGAAGTCCATCTGAACTTGTGTGCCTTGTAGAGACTTGCTGTGAATTATCTACTCTTGAGTAACGCTCAATATTAAAACCTGCGCCAGAACCAGTGGCTATGAATAATGACTCATCAGTCAACAGCTGTTCTGGTCCTGGATCCTCTCCATAAGGTTTCCACTCATCTTCTGCATCATCGCCCATCTTGGAGAATAAGTGACCCCAGATGGAATTAGGAGTGATGGCGCCTCTAAAATTTGTGAGAACTAAAGGTCCCAGCCCACCACCTTCGCTAACTACTATAGAGTTAATAGAGTCATTTATGAATTCTTGGCTCCACTCTTCAACAACAATTGCAGGTGCTGCTTCTTCTTCGAGCTCGCTATCACTAGGTGATTCTACTAGCTGTGAAGTGGTGGCTGTGTTTGTATTTGTCGATTCTACCTGTTCACCAACTGCTATATCAGTGACGGGTGATTCTGCTTGAGGAGGAGGAGGTCCGTAGAAGCTCATCCAGAGCAAATACACGATAAGACTTAATAGAACAGCGCTAATTATTCGCTGCTCTCCCTCGTCATTCTTCTTCAACATTATTCGACTCCGGATTGTTCAAATCAATCAAAGGTACTGGGTCATACCCGCCAGGGTAAAAAGGATTACATCGACAAATACGACGAATAGTCATCCAACCACCTCTAAAAGGTCCATGACATTTTATTGCTTCCAACCCATAAGCTGAACAGGTAGGTTGAAATCGACATGACGCTGGCAATAGAGGTGATAAAAAATACCGATAAAAACGAATGGGTAGGGCTATGATCCAGCCTAAGATGTTCATCGAACACCCAACAGCTTATTGAGGGTCTTGTTGACCTCTTCGCTGATAGTGGTGAAATCACTCTTGGCTGCCCTTGGTGAAGCTATAAAAACGACATCTAGCGAACGAGTTGCCGAATGTCTGGCTTGGTTACGTCTTATAGATTCCCTAAGCCAACGCTTCACAAGATTTCTAGTCACCGCGTTACCAACTTTCTTACTTACTGTGACGCCGAAACGGCTATCAACTAGAGAAGAGGCTGAATATATTACCAACAAATTCCTAGTACGAAGCTTTTTGCCACGACTCTGGACTCTGCGATAATCGCGAGTATTGCGAATTCTTATGGACTTCGGGAAATCTTCCGAAGTGGTCTTAGCTACGCTTTCCAGCAACGCTAACTACCAAACGCTTACGACCTTTCGCGCGACGAGCATTAATAATCTTACGGCCACCTGGGGTAGCCATACGAGCACGAAATCCGTGGCTGCGTTTACGTTTTATCTGACTTGGTTGGTAAGTACGTTTCATCTTAAGATCTCCGGCGATTGTCTCGCGTATATTGTTTAGAAGTAAATATTGCTCCTAAACTAAGTCCAATAGCTTAGTTGTCACTACTGGTAAGGCGACCCCAATTAGCCCACGAATATCAAAGGGTCAAGGATCACAATTCACTTCAATCTATGGTTTTTTGTTTAATTTAAAGAATTATCGATCTTTTGAGCGATCTCCATTAGATCATAATTCTTGATTTTTCTTTCAGAAATTAGCTATTGATAACAAAGAGCGGAAAGAGGTACTCTCTGCTCTTTTGGCGTAATTATTTGAAACCTCTTCTGAGCTCTCTCGGCGGTGTACTTTAGTGTCTAACAATCTTGATATTCAGTCTTTTTGGGACAAAACCCTTATTCAACTTGAAAAGCGAATGGGATCTCAACCATTCGACATATGGATAAAACCAATAAGCATTATCAGTGTTGAGGATGACTGCGTAGCTTTGGAGGTTCCAAATAGATACTACTCTGAGTGGGTAAATGAGAACCATAATGAAGACATTCTAAATGCTCTAAGAATAACATCGCTATCATTCCAGATAGCTCCAATAAAGAGCATTACATATTCATTCAATACTGATGAAACTGTTACAGATAATGTCACACATAAAGAAGATAAAAAATCTGAGCCAAGTCTAGATAATAGACACAGTGATCAGTTAGCTAATTCACATCGTCTAGATTCAAAAATGACATTTGGAAACTTTGTAATAGGCGCTTGTAATCAATTTGCTCACGCTGCATCATTAGCCGTCAGTGAATTTCCTGGATCAAATTACAACCCTTTATTTATCTATGGATGTACTGGATTAGGAAAAACTCATCTGACACAAGCTATAGCTAATCAGATGATATCACAGGACCCAAATTGTAGGGTTAGATACGCTACATCTGAGTCTTGGGTAAATGAGATGATCAATGCTCTAAGATTCAAGAAAATGGATGAATTTAGAGCTCGATACAGAGATGAAATAGACATCCTATTACTCGATGATATTCAATTCATAGGCGGTAAAGACCGATCACAGGAAGAATTTTTCCATACTATGGAAGAGCTCAAAAATTCTGGTCGTCAGATAATAGTTACCTCTGATGTTTTACCTAGAGAGATTGATAAATTAGAGCCAAGACTAAGAACTAGATTTGAAGGTGGTCTCCTGGCAGACATTCAGCCTCCTGATCACGAGACAATGATAGCTATTCTCAGGAAGAAGTGTGACGCTCTGAAAATTGAACTGCCATCTGACTTAGAAAATTGGATAGCTACTAGAGTTCGTGGAAACATTAGAGAGCTAGAGGGTGCTCTTAATAGATTAGCTGCTTTATCATCATTTCTTTCATCTCCTATAACAATAGAATTTGCTCAAAAACATCTAAGCAATTTGTATATTGAAGAGAGAAAACCAATAACAGTAGACAATGTTATGCTAGCTACCGCTCGACTATACGGCATTAGAGTTAGCGACATGAAAGCTTCAAGAAAGATGAAAGAGGTAGCATTCCCTAGACAGGTAGCAATGTACCTAGCGAGAAAGCATACAAATCTATCTTTTCCAGATCTAGGTCGCGCTTTTGTTAGAGATAATTCTACTGTTCAATACGGATGCAAGAAGATTGATAAGCAACAAAAAACAGACCCTGATCTACGTCACACTATTCAAACTATAGAGAAAAATTTAGACATAGAGATAGACTCACAAAACTAAATTAAAAGACCCAATTTACCTATTTACAAACATAATGATAACCAACCGATAACCCTATGATTTTGTTAGTGAGAATCTGATGATAAAAAGAGCCGTTACAATTCAACGACCGAGTTATTCATAGAAATCAATAGGTAGTAAATCAATCTATATCCATAACAATAATATTATAAGTAGTATAAATCATAAGGTTTTTAGGAACTATCAATATTTCAATAACAATAGACTATTACTACTAATTAAATTAAACTAAATATATTAAATTAATAACAATAAGCACCAAGGCTCCCCCAGATGGAACTCTACATAGAAAAAGACGAACTAATAAATGGTCTAAATCACGTGCAAGGAATCGTTGAGAAGAGGAGTACAAATCCAATTCTATCAAACGTACTTATAGTAGCTAAGGATGACGGTATTACGCTTACTGCAACTAATACTGAGGTTACATATATAGGTGAACTTAGCTCAAATGTAATTTCTGCAGGTTCTATAACTGTAGATGGACATCACCTGTTCCAAATAGCTAGAAGCATGCCTGATAGTACTATTCATATGAAATTGGGTAACCAAAGTAGAGTCGAAATAACATCGGGTTCTGCTTGGTTTAAAATGCTCGGAAGGCCAGCTGAGGATTATCCACCAGTCACTCACTTCACTGAGGGCAACACTATTGTATTGAAGTCTAGAGATCTAAAACACATGGTTGATCAATGTAGTTTTTCAATAGCTTCTGAAGATAACAGATATGGAATCAACGGTTCACACCTAGAGGTAGTAGAGGAAACAGGCCAACCAATGCTTAGAATGGTAGCTACTGATGGTCATAGATTATCTTATGCTGGAAGCCAATTTAGTGGTGACTTCCTTATGCCAAAGAGGATGCTTATTCCTAGAAAAGCTATGTCTGAATTAAGGAAACTATGTGATGCTTCTGATACTGATGTGAAGATATCATTCAGTGAGAGTGGAGCTTTGGTTACGCTTCCAAAATCTAGGTTCTTCTTCAGACTTATTGATGGTGAATTTCCTGAATACAGGAAGGTAGTTCCAAGTAACAACAATAAGGTAATTACTATATCAAAGGACCTTATTAGCGGAGCACTAAAGAGAGTAGGTTTGTTGGCTTCTAATCAAGCCAGGCCAGTTAGATTTTCTTTTGAAGGAAATTCTCTAACCATTTCAACTAACAACATAGATATAGGTGAATCTAAAGAAGAGATATCTATAGAGAGTACTGGTGGTGACATTACATTAGGCTTTAATGCTAGATATTTCTTAGATGTTCTATCAGTAATAAAATCAGAGAACATTAATATCGAACTAGGCGAGTCAGTAGCTGCTGCCGTTATTAAATCACCAGGTGACAATGACGGATTGTTTGTAATAATGCCAATGAGAATAGACTGATAACTTGTGAGATTAATAGACCTCGCAGTTACCGATTTTCGTAATATTGGCGATATCAAAATTGATACATCCGCTAAGTTTGTTGTCTTTTACGGTGATAATGGCCAGGGAAAGACAAACATAATCGAGTCTATATGTACGCTATCGACTCTAAAAAGCTTTAGAACTCATAAGCGTTCTGAACTCATTAGATGGGGTGAAAATCTAGCTAGAGTATCTGGAAATATCGATGACGAAGGCCACACTAGGCTTTTTGAGGTAGAAATTTCTAGTGATAAAAGAAAGTCTACCGTGGATGGGAAGTCACCAGATACCTTATCCGACTATTTTCAAAGTATAAGGGCCATTGTCTTTGCACCAGCTCACGTTGATATAGTTCGCGGTGGTCCAGATATTAGGCGTGATTTTTTGGATAGGGCTGTTTTTACTGCAAGACCATCTTATTTAGAGACATACAGAACATTTAGAAAATTATTAGCACAAAAAGGTGCCCTTCTAAAGAGTGGTTGGGCCGATCCTATTCAACTAGACGTTATAGATGAACAGCTATCAATAGCAGGTGCAAGGGTATCTCTAAAAAGAAGAGACTTTATCCAGTCTTTAGAGACACCTTTTAATGAGATGCACATAAAGATATCAAATTCAGGTGGAGCCTCGATAAGATACCGTAGCTGTCTCGGAGATGGTGACCTAGAGGATCAATCGACTCGATATATGGAATTACTCCAATCCAAGCGTCAGGAGGCACTAGAGCGAGGTTGGGATACAGTAGGTCCACATCGAGACGATTTAATAATTGAGCTCAATGATCATAAGGCTCGACCTTTCGCATCACAGGGACAAGCTAGATCTTTAGTATTAGCGCTAAAATTGGCTGAATTATCTGTTGTTAGAAATATGGGTGCAAGACCAATGTTTCTACTAGATGATCTTTCATCGGAGTTAGATAAGAGCCGAATAAAAAGTCTAATAGACACCCTAAACAGCCTAGATGTGCAGTGTTTTATATCAACAACTAGTCCAGATATACTCAACTCTAAAGAGATATCCGATAGGTCGCTATTTCACGTAAAAAATGGCGAGGTAACTAAGCAGTAAAAAAGTAACGATAATAGTAACTTATAATGAGTGCAGTAAAGCCTATTTCCTGTTACTGGATAGGGTCTAATAGAGTGAATTAGAGAGGCTTAATGACTACTAAAGAAACTGACTCAGAGAACGTCAATTACAACGCTTCAAGCATTACCGTTCTAGAGGGGCTCGAGGCAGTTAGACTTCGTCCTGGAATGTACATTGGAGATACTGTAGAGAGAGGTCTTCATCACCTTGTATACGAGGTGGTTGATAATTCAGTTGATGAGGCTCTAGCAGGTCACTGCGACACAATTTTGATTGAGTTATTCGATGATGGCTCTTGTTCGGTGACTGATAATGGTCGTGGTATCCCAGTTTCAATGCATGAAAAAGAGGGAAGATCAGCAGCTGAAGTCGTTCTAACAGTCCTACACGCAGGTGGAAAATTTGATTCGGATTCATACAAGGTGTCTGGTGGTCTTCATGGTGTAGGAGTCTCATGTGTAAACGCGCTTTCTAGTGATCTTAAATTAGATATCTGGAGAAATGGAAAACGCTGGGAGCAAGAGTACAAACAGGGTGTTCCTATGTACGCTCTTAAATCTACTGATGACGCTGAAAAAACAGGAACAAGGATAAGATTTTATCCGGATCCAGAGATATTCCTTCTAACTCGTGACTTTCAGTTTGATCTTTTGAGTAAGCGTCTCAGAGAGCTAGCTTTCTTGAATCCAGGAGTGAGAATTCAGATAGTAGATCATAGAGATGGCAAATCTCATGATTTTCACTATGAAGGTGGTATCAAGTCATTTGTAGAATATCTTTCGGTAAACAAGTCTAAGCTTCACGATGACTTGATCTACATGAGCGGTCAAAAAGAGGGTGTTGAGCTAGAAATAGCACTTCAGTGGACAAACTCTTATCAAGAGCAGATTCTAACTTTTGCCAATAATATAAATACATTTGAAGGCGGTACTCATCTAACAGGCCTAAGATCAGCTTTGACTAGGTCGCTCAATACATATGGGCAGTCCAATAATCTACTGAAGGTAGCTAAGGGTGAGAGTCTATCAGGGGACGATGTTAGAGAGGGGTTAGTAGCAGTTTTATCGGTGAAGATAGGTGAGCCTCAGTTTGAAGGTCAGACAAAAACAAAGCTTGGTAACTCTGAAATAAAAGGTCTTGTCGAAGGAATTGTAAATGACAAGCTCTCTCAGGTCTTTGAAGAGAACCCAAATATAGCTAAAACCATAGTAAACAAGGCATTGGATGCTTCAAGAGCTAGAGAAGCAGCTCGAAAGGCAAGAGAACTATCAAGAAGAAAGACTGTTTTAGATGGTGGTGATCTTCCTGGAAAACTAGCAGATTGTCAGGAAAAAGACCCTGAAAAATGCGAGCTATACCTTGTGGAGGGAGACTCAGCGGGGGGTTCAGCTAAACAAGGTAGAGATAGAAAATATCAGGCTATCTTGCCATTACGTGGAAAGATACTGAATGTAGAGAAAGCTAGATTTGATCGTATGTTGGCAAACAATGAGGTCAAAACTATTATTTCGGCTCTGGGAACCTCAATAGGCACTGAATTCAACCCTGAAAAACTGCGTTACCATCGCATTATTATAATGACAGATGCGGACGTTGATGGGTCACATATTCGTACCCTTCTATTAACTTTCTTCTATCGTCAGATGCAGTCCATTGTAGAGGCAGGGCACCTTTATATAGCTCAACCTCCTCTTTACAGGGTTAAAAAGGGCAAGAGAAAACAGTATCTAAAGGATGAGAAGGCTCTCCAAGAGTACCTACTGGACGAGGGAGCAAAGAACGTATCGCTATCTTCAGGTGGAAATGAGATTTCTGGTGATGGTCTAAAGGAGATCATCGATCTTCTGGACAGATACACCACCGTACTCAATAGAGCTAAGCAGACAACAGATTCGGACATATTGGATGCTTGGATGGCTATAGATGGTCCATCTGCTGGTAATGATGCGGATAAGCTGGAGTCTATGAAGACAAAACTATTGGAAAGGATGGCAAAAGTAGCCCCAGACAGGATGATTAGGTCAGCCAACGTTACTCAGGATATTGGTAAAGAGGGTCATGCTCTAATAGTAACGACAATTCGAAGTGGTCTACCGCATGATACAATCTTGGGTGAGGATGTAAACGAAGGCTTCGAATTCAAGGCTATGAGAACAATCGCAGCATCTCTGAGGGAGAAGCTTCCACTTCCTGTCATTAGGAATGAGCAGGTATGGAATACTTGGCCAGTAGTAATAGATACCGTCCTATCTATGGCCAGAAAAGGGTTTGATATACAGCGATATAAAGGTCTAGGTGAGATGAACCCTGATCAGCTTTGGGAGACCACGCTAGATCCAGAGGTTAGGACACTTATACAAGTGAAGGCATCAGATACAATTGAGGCAGATAGAATCTTCACTATATTGATGGGTGATCAAGTCGAGCCAAGAAGAGAATTCATCCAGAACAACGCACTGAATGTACGAAATCTCGACGTTTAGCTCTATGAACATTCTGCAGTAAGACAGGAGCTTGAATGAAGATAAAAGAGCTCTTATCTAGTAAATTAGTACTTGTTTCTGGTAAGGGAGGAACAGGAAAGAGCGCAATATCAGCCGCACTTGGGACTTTAGGTGCTAAGAGTGGTCGAGATACGATAGTGGTCGAGGTAGACGTAAATAGACCAGCCATGAACGGTATTTTTGGCGTTGATAGTCAATTTACTCCCAAAATGGTCTCAGCTAATTTATCGGTCTCTAACTTAGATTGGGCCTCTAGTTTAACTAGGTGGATTGTTAGAACTGTTCCAGCAGGAAGGCTGGTAAAACACCTCCTAAGCAACAAGTTTATCAGGGCATTCTTGGATGTAGCCCCAGGCAACAGAGAGACAGTCGTGCTCTCTGAAATTGGTCAGTTGGTAGAAAGATATGATCTTGTGATCGTAGATATGCCAGCATCAGGACACACTATATCTCTATTAGACTTTCCAAGGACTATGTTGAACCTCTTTAGCTCGGGGCCAATAAGGCGTGAGGGAGAACGAAGCGCAGCCCTATTGTCCGATGCAGGTACAAACCTAGTACTTGTCGCTCTTAGTGAAGAGATGGTCGTGAATGAGACCATAGAGACACACCGTAGAGTTCATGAGGTTGCCAGTGAGCTAAAAGAGCCACTTATTTTCCTAAATAGGTCACAGGACAATTTGTTCTCTAAAAATGAGGCATTGATTCTGTCCGAGCACCTAACAGGTAGTGATAGCCCTCTCAGAACGGCAGGAGAGTGGAGATTAGAATTAGAAGCAGCTACAAAAAGCGCACATGATAGGCTTGAGAGAGAGACATCAGCAAGTGTGATAATTTTGCCCGAGGTTACTCATAAAGAGGGCTCCTCAGGAATAGTCTCAAAACTAGCCGATGAGCTAAATAACTCTGATAACCATCCAGGTGCGGGGTCATCAGTCTAATGATCTCTGATCAAATAGTACAAGACTCAAAGCTTATCGTATGTGTTGGCTCAGGCGGTGTTGGAAAGACATCTGTTTCAGCGTCAATAGCCTTGAGAGGCGCAATGTTGGGTCAAAAAGTTCTTGTCCTAACTATAGATCCAGCTAGACGTTTGGCTAATTCACTAGGTCTGTCAAAGATAGGAAACACCGAGCATAGGGTTCTATTAGATAATGATATCTCTGGTGAATTATCGGCGATGATGCTCGATACAGAGCAAACCTTCAATTCTCTTATAGATAAGGTAGCGCCAGATGAGGCCACTAGAGATGCAATACGTGGTAATAGGATCTACCAGACCCTCTCAAATCATTTTTCAGGGTCACAAGAATATATGGCTTCAGAGGCATTATTCGATCTTGTAGATAGCGGAAGATTTGATCTTGTAGTTCTGGACACTCCACCAGCAAAAAATGCCCTAAATTTTCTAGAGGCCTCCTCAAAATTGGCCCGATTCTTAGATCCAAGAGTCATAAAGTGGTTCTTGGTGCCTTACAGAGAGAGAAGAGGCATAGGCAAGCTTATGATGGGTACATCTGTACTCATGTTCAAGTTACTCGGTGCAATTTTTGGAAAGGAGTTTTTGGCGGAATTTTCTGAATTTCTAATAAACTTTGAGAAGCTATATGATGGCTTCCAAGCTCGCCATGAGGCGGTACATGAGCTTCTTAGGTCAAAAGATAAGACTAAGTTTATCGCTGTATGCGCAGCGACAGATGCCTCAATGGACGTCACAAAGCATTTTATCCAAGAGCTACTCGATAAAGAGCTTCCGTTAGCGGGTGTTGTTGTCAACAAGATGCTTCAGGTGGTAGACCTTAATTCTGACCATCTAGAGAGCTTTAAACTAGATTTAGATGCATTAGATATAGCTGTTCATCAAGAAGAATTACTAAGAAAGTTAGAACAAGCTCATTCAGAGATGAAAGATCAGAGTGATATAGAGCAAGACCTATTGAATGAGTTTAAAATAAGCATATCAAATTCTTTAAATGGTGGTTTTATCGCAAAAACTCCACGCATTAGAGGCGAGGTCCACGACATTAAGGCATTAGTGAACCTGTCTTACTTTTTATTTGGAAATTAATGGAGAAAAAATGAAAGTAATAACTTTTGTGTTGGTCGCTTTATTTATTTTAATACCAGCGACATCTAATGCATCTAGCCAAACCCTAGATCCAAAACAAAGAATTCATTTAGGCATCACATCTGATGGTGGAACTGGCCTAATTGGAGGAACCTTTGGATTTGAAGCGAGGGCCTCCAGGTACATTTTTCTTGATTTAGGTGGTTTCTATACACCAGGAGAACTTACTGGAACAGATCTCTCTCTTTTTGGTTCAACTCACGCACCAATGCATGGAATCTTTGCAATGCCAGGGATACGACTACCCCACGTTCAGCCAGCAGCTTTTTCGTGGGACATTACAGCTAGAGTTGGCCCAGGTATAATCTGGAGTAACTTTTTGGGGGAGACTCTAAATTCTCAAGATAGCTTTGGCTCTTTAGAGGCTGATGTAATGATCGGGTCATCAATAGATTTCGCTATCCGTAGAGGTAGTTACGGTATCAGAACTTCAGGCAGAATCTTTACTGCGTGGCCATACAATTTCGAGACAAGAACAGGTCCAGCAGTAATTATGCCACAAATGGCTATTGAGCTTATTTACCAGCAATAGAACTTAGTAAAAGGTGGTCTTACCAGTTCAAAATTATACCGCCTATAGATAGTCCAGCTCCAGTACCTATAAGCATTACTTTGTCTCCACGGTGAAGTCGTCCTGCTTTGAGAGCGGATATAAGTGCCATTGGTATGGAAGCAGATACGCAATTGCCCTGCTCGGCGACTATATTCACAATTTTCTCTTCAGGGAATCCGTATCGAGTATAGACCTGAACACCAAACCCAGAGGCTTGATGAGGAACAACGAGATCTATCTCTCCTTTTTCAAGACCTGCCTTGTCTATCAATTCTTGGATCATTGGTCCGCCGAGTTTACGAGCCATCTTGAACACCGCGGGGCCGTTCATGGAGAAGAGGTTGTCAGCATGAGTAGTGGCTGGATTTTGTGGGTGTAACCTTGTTCCTCCTCCTCGTACTTCGGTGTGCTTAGCACCTGAAGGCCAGGTTTTAAAGTGATAAGCGAGGATAGAGCTAGTATCTGAGGCCTCTAGTATTACAGCCGCCGCTCCGTCGCCCAGAAGCGCTGCTGATTCTGGCTCATTGAAGTTCCGGCCTCTAGATCCAAGGTCAGCTGATACGATCAATATCCGATTGTAAACACCAGTCTGTATTAGTGAAGCAGCGTTCTGCAGGGCCACTATAAAAGATAGGCAGGTAGCATGAATTGAGTATGATGGGATTCCCTCAAACCCAAGCTCTTGTTGTATAAATACAGAGGTGTCAGGGAGCACCTGATAAGCCACACCTGAAGCGTTAATTATGAGATCAGGCTTGGGGCCATCTCCCAGTGCACCCCTAGCCGCATTTGCGGCGAGTTCGGGCATTGAAATGTTGGATATATGGCGATTGTGAACACCACTCCTGCGTTTGATCCAGTCAGAGCTTCTTCCGATTTTTTCAGAGAGTTGCTCAGCACTCTCAATTTCGTCGGGTAAAGCTAACCCATAGGAAGAAATTTTGACGCCTACAGGTTTCACTCGCGCTCCTATTCAATAGGCCATAAAACGTGGCCTGGTGGCCTAAATAATATATGATTTGCCACCGAACTATCACTAATTGGAAGTCTCGGCACTTTATCCTTAAAACAACCGCTCCGCAGGCCTTTTCGAATGCTTAAAAATAGGTTATGAAAAAGGGTATTAAAAAGGGTGCGTATCGCTTATGTCCTATGATGAATCAACAAAAACCGACTTCGCTAGATTCTTAGTCCCAGTAAACATCGAAGACGAGATGAAAACCTCGTACATGGACTATTCAATGTCCGTTATTATTGGGCGAGCTCTGCCAGATGTGAGGGATGGTTTAAAGCCAGTTCACCGACGAATATTGTATGCGATGTACCGTGAGGGTTTGCTCTCTAATCGACGTTATTCAAAGTGTGCAGGTGTTGTTGGTGAGGTACTAAAAAAGTACCACCCACATGGTGATGGCGCTGTTTATGACGCTCTAGTTAGAATGGCTCAGCCTTGGAATATGCGCTACATGCTCGTAGATGGTCAAGGTAACTTTGGTAGCGTGGATGGTGACTCTGCTGCAGCCTATAGGTACACAGAGTCTAGAATGACAAAAACTGCCGAGGAGTACTTGGCAGATATAGATAAGGAGACGGTTAATTTTCATCCGAACTTCGATGGTACTGTTTTAGAGCCCGATGTTCTACCAACAAGGATACCAGCTTTACTTTGCAACGGTTCAGACGGAATAGCGGTCGGAATGGCGACCAAGATTCCTCCCCACAACGTCCGTGAGGTTGTAAGCGCCGCAGTTGGAATAATCGAGCGACCAGAGATCACTTCCCTAGAGATTATGGAAGAATTTGTCCCAGGCCCTGATTTTCCAACAGGTGGTTTCATATACGGTAAGGCGGGGATTCGCGACGCCTATTCAACAGGTCGTGGTCGAGTCATTATGCGAGCTAAGACTCATATTGAAGAGATGCCTAATGATAGAGAGAGAATCGTAGTAGATGAGCTGCCATTCCAGGTAAATAAATCACGTCTACTTCAGCAGATAGCAGGTCTTGTAAGAGAGAAAAAGGTAGAGGGTATATCGGGCCTTAGGGATGAATCCGACAGAAGTGGGATGAGAGTTGTAGTTGAGCTGAAGCGAGACGCCTTCTCGGAAATTGTTCTAAATAAACTCTTCAAGCACACGGATCTTCAGTCGACTTTCGGCGTCATTATGCTCGCTATTGTCAACAAGCAGCCTCAAGTCCTCACTCTAAAAGAGATGTTGGTGCACTTTATTGCTCATCGCAGGGAGGTAATAACTAGGCGCTGTAGATATGATCTAAGAAAGGCGCAAGAGAGAGCACACATCTTAGAGGGTCTCCGAATAGCTCTAGACAACCTCGATGAAGTTATCGCATTGATTAGGGCATCATCTACGGCAGATGTCGCTAGAACAGGTTTGATGGAGCGCTTTGACCTCTCAAAGGCCCAGTCTCAGGCTATTTTGGATATGCGCCTACAACGCTTGGTCGGTCTCGAGAGAGACAAGATCGAGAATGAGTATAAAGAATTAATGGAGGTAATAGATTACCTAACCTCTCTTTTGGCATCTGAAGATCTTCTAATGGGTGTCGTAAAGGACGAGCTAGTCGAAGTTCGTGACAGTTATGGTGATGATAGAAGGACCACGATAATTGACTCCAGGGCTGAGCTCTCTATTCGAGATCTAATCGCGGAGGAGCAGCAGGTCGTAACCCTCTCAGTCAATGGTTACATCAAGCGAATGGATATGGCGCTTTACACTGAGCAGAAGAGAGGTGGCCACGGTCTTAGAGGTATGGCTACAAGAGATGAAGATTCTGTCTCCGATATCTTTATCGCAAATACTCACGACGACCTCCTAGTGTTTACCACCCACGGTTGGGTCTATAAAGTCCCTGTTTATCAGATACCAGAGGCTACTAGGACATCAAGAGGTCGTCCTATAGTAAACCTCGTGAAGCTTGAGAAGGGCGATGAAATAGCGGCAGTCTTGACAGCTAGGCTGGGTACTAAAGACGACGCTGATAATGAGGATTGTGATTCAGAGACCTTGGACCTATTCTTCTGTTCTAGAAAGGGGCTCGTTAAGAGAACTAGGTTCTCTGAATTCAAAAATATTAGAAGTAACGGTCTCCGTGCATATGACTGTGCAGAGGGTGATGAGCTGTTTATCGTTAGAAAGACACGACCTGAACAACAGATTCTAATAGCCACTGCCAAGGGGCTCGCTATTAGGTTCCGTGGTGGTGATGTGCGACACATGGGGCGTATCGCTCGTGGTGTTAGGGGTATTCAGCTTCAAAATGAGGACCATATAGTCTCATTAGAGATACTTGAGGACGACGCCGAAATGTTGTTGCTTACAGTGACTCAGAAAGGTTTTGCAAAGCGGACTAAGCTCTCCCAGTACCGACTCCAGGGTCGTGGTGGAAAAGGTATAATCAATATCAAAACAGGAGAAAGGAACGGTGATGTTGTTGGCTCTGTACAGGTAAGTGACAGCCACAAGATCATGATGATCACTGATACTGGTAGAATCATTAAGACCCGAGTTCATGAGGTTAGGGAGACAGGTCGATCAGCCTTAGGTGTGACGGTAATGCGGGTGGGGGATAATGAAAAAATCGTTGGAGTGACCCGAGTTCTTGAAGAGGACTCAGATGAAGACGACATCGTTCTTGATGAAAATGGAGATCCTATAGAGGTAGCGACATCAGCCTTGGAAGATGGTGATGATTCCGCTGACACTAATGTTGAAGAGTCTGCGGTCGCAGTAGAAACTGATGGAGAGGAATAGCTCTGTATTCAGTTGGTGATATTGGACGGTGGGCCTTCTGGGTTCCTTTTCGGAATGCTGTAGATCCTAACAAGCCAGAGCGTCTAAGAGCGCTTTATCCCCTTTGGAGAGGGCCATATGGTCTATCTAAAGAGAAGCGTAGGGTTATGGCCGATGAGTTTAGCCGTTGTTTTGGTGCAAGCCCAGATGATGAAAGATCTAGACGTTGGGTAAGAGATGCTTTTCGTATAGGGTTTCAAAATTCACTAGAGGAGTTGTTGCTCGGAAAATTTGATCGCGAGACGTGGTCAAATTTCATGGAAATTAGTGGAAAATCCCATCTTGATAGCGCCCTAGAGAGGGGTAAAGGAGCAATAATATTGTTCCCACACGCTGGTAATGTAATGCTGCTAATCGCCGCTATTTCTTACTCTGGCTACCCATATACCCAGTATGCAGCCCGTGGATTGGCTCCAGAAAAAGTAGCTGCCGATCATCCAGAATTGTTGGGTCATAACAGGTTGAGAGAGGCGGTACGAATGGCTCGTGAAGACAACGAAGATCGTATGCCAGCTAAGTTTTTGACCCTAGAGGCATCGGCTAGAAATTTGTATAGGGCTCTATCTAATAATGAGACGGTGGGGATCGCTTTTGATGGAAGGATCGGCACAAAATTTGTTAAAGTCCCGTATTTAGGAAGAGAGGCCTTATTGAATCCAGGCCCGTTTAGATTAGCTAAATCTACAGGTGCGGCGATAGTTCCTGCTTTCTGTACGGCCCCCTCTTCGGGAAAGAACCTCCTGCAGTTTGGCGAGCCCATCTACCCAGTTAGTGACTCTAAAGAAGGTGGGTGGAGGGCTTTAATGGAGAATTTTCTAAGCGACAGAATAGAGCCTTTGATAAGACAGAATCCCGCTGAATATGGCCTCTGGTTAGCTCATTGTCGCATGAGAGCCTCTATAGATGACCACCCATTTTTTATAGATTACGCCCCCGATGATCGTTACCTAAAGCACTTATGAGCCAGAAGTATGAGTCAGCCGTATAATTTGATTTAATTGTCAGGTTGAGGTAAAAGGGGGGCGTGCACAATGAAAAACTAGAGTCCGTTCGTAACGGAGCACGTCAATTAGGAAGCGTTCTAAATTGGCGGTTAGCGCCTATTATAGGGTTGCCAATGTTGGTCTCTGCGTTGCTGTTATCACCAACTAGCGACTCAGAAAACAAGGCACTACAGCGAGCAGATATAGCTTTATACAGCGGCGATATAGAGCTTGCAGAGCTCACGTACAATGAGGTTATAGATCAATGGCCATCATCATTTGAGGCAGGCTTAGCTCACGCTCATTTGGCTGAAATAGCTGAGTCAGATGGAGATACATTACGAGCTATTGAGCATTATCTTGCAGCAATAAGGTTGAGCCCTGATAGTGATGATACGGCAACTTGGATGGTCAATACAGGTCAAGCACTCGTGTTGACGGGCGATACACCACATGCTCGAGAGATCTGGTTAGAGGCTAGCTCTAGATTCCCAGAGTCACCAGCTATGTTCAGCTTAGCTAATAATTTGTTGGCATCAGGGGATCCCTCAGAGGCCTTTGAGTATTTTCAGACGATGGCCTCCTCAGTAGGTCCTTACAGTGAGCTAGGTCAATTAGGTCTGTCTATATGCTATGAGCGACTTGGAGAGATGGAGAGCGCGGTAGCTGAGCTTGACGATGATGTCTGGGTGGAGCGCAGAGAGCGCTTGATCTCAAGAGCTACGGCGTCGAGGCGATAGAGCCCCTAGTCTATAACTGACGAATGTTCGTCAATGTGACAACAAGCTGTCACCCAAACTCTGCTCTCAAGCCTTAAGATATAGGTCGTAGGCTAGCGATTATAGGCCTAGTTAAACCTTGGCACACTATCTGCTCTAACTCTTGTATATAGGTGAGTTGAGGTAGACATCTTCACTCACCTTCAACAAACAGGAGGTGAGTATGGATGACAATGGTAAGGCTGTAAGATTGGTAGACGAATGTAGATATTGGTTTATAGAGATGGGATCAGTAAGAGGCAGCGCTCTTTGGGGCGATGTAGCCCATGAACTCTCATTTATGAAGCGAGTAAACGTGCTTGCTAATCGGTGGGGAGTAAAAATTTTAGGGTTTAGGCTGATGTTATCTCGGGTAACATTTGTAGCTTGGGGGACGGAGAGATCTATACGTCACTGGCAGCGCTTATCTATGAGTGGTCACGGCGTTCAGTTTTTTCACCAAGGAGGTTTCCTTTGTTGGGAGCCCCCTGTAGTTCTCCGACTCTTAGGGGAGGAGCACGCTCTTGAGATGTGTGACGGTATTCATAAGTTAGGTATAAATCCATTAATGGCGCCGTGGAGCTCACTAAGAGATCTTTGTGGATTGAGAGAAGCACCATGGTTCTCTTCAAAATGGTTACTAGAACAACGTTCAATGAGAGATCATATGAGAGTTGTTGGCTGTGACTATGATCGTGTGAAAACAGCACTCAACGGAATCAATGTTTTACGTGTTCGCCATAAAAAACCTGTGAGTTGGCGAGAGATCGGAACAGCGGTAGAGCAGATCACTGGGAGGCCGTCAAACGCAAGATCGAATCGTCGGTTTCGAATGAGATTAGCATGGCTTTGTGGGTGGGATTGTGCAGAAATTTCGAGAGCGTTCAGAATTGGGAGAACCTCGGTTAATAGAGCCTTAAGGTCGAGATTGTACGATCCACTTTCGGTAGGTTCAGCATTTTTTCGGCTAGATGAGCTAAGAGAGGGGCTTACAATGGTTGACGTAATAGTTGATGCATGGTAGTAGGGCGCCATTCAAGTCCCCTATGTTTTTTTCGGGACGGAAAAGCGATCTGGAGCCCTGAAAAATAGTGACTCAAACGCAAAGCCAAAATCCACAGCAGATGACAAGAGACGCAGGTCTGTTTTTGATCTTTGTTGTGTTTGGATCTTGGGTGTTTGGTGGGGCTGATTGGGCCATTGGGGCAGCGCTATCAGGCCTGGTCGCCATAACTAATTTTTACTTACTTGGGATGATGGTCCAAAGGTTAGTAGCTAACCGAGGAAACGCCCTCGTAGCGATAGGCTTTGCCTTGAAATTTATCATTACGGGTGGGCTATTAATAGCTCTAGTAAGACAATTTGAACCAGCCCCAGTATTAGTTGGCTTTGGTGTTGTGTTGTTTGGAATTACAATTCGAGGAATAGTAGCCCTGCCTACAGAAATGCCAGAGGGAGTGGAGAACATATAATGGAACATTTTTCTTGGTTTGGTCTATTACCTGGGTTCGGACATGATGTGGGCCCTTTTTTCGCAGATAATGTAGGAGCAGCTCATCATCACGCGGCTCAGCTCCTCCCAGCATCTTGGATGGTCTTTTTGATGTTGACCATGGTAGCAATCTTTGCTCGTAATGGTCTGCGCAGAGCTCAAGCACAAGGTGGAACCAAACAGTATATTCCAGCCGACAACTTTGGTGCTAGAAACATAATGGAGATCTTTATTGATGGTCTCTTGGCACAGTTTGAGTCGGTATTAGGTAGCAGAAAGCTAGCTAAGACCTATCTCCCCCTTATGGGAACACTTTTCTTCTTCATCCTATCGTGTAATTTACTAGGTCTTATACCTGGGTTCTTGCCCCCAACTTCCGACACCTCCACTAACTGGGGTATGGCGATAGTTGTCTTCTTTGTTTTCAACATCGCAGGACTTAGGGCCAACGGGTTTGGCTATATCAAGCATCTCGCAGGGCCTAAGTTAGGCTACTCGATGTTTATTATTACGATTCTTATCTTTGTACTTGAGACAATAGGTCTCTTCGTACGACCTTTCTCACTCCAACTTCGTCTTCTAGCCAATATGAGCGGCGATCACTTGGTGTTTGGGATCTTCTCTGACTTGGTTCCACTTGTGGTACCAGTCATCTTCTTGGGTCTTGCATTGTTTGTATCTTTCGTACAGGCATTTGTCTTTACCCTGCTGTCTGTTGTTTATGTGGGGCTAGCTGTTGCACCCCACGAGGGCGAGCACTAATAGAGGTGCTCAATCTCATATTTTTCCCTAAAAACTATAAAGTTGAAAAAACCCCCTGGAGTTAGAAATGTCTAAGTTCTTCAAATTCGCAGTAGCCCTTGTGGCTCTTTTCGTAATCAGTCCAGCAGCTTTCGCAGAGGAAGCAGCGGCATCAACTGGTGGTGGTGGCGGCCTTGTTGGCCTCGGCGCTGGTCTTGCTATCGGACTTTCAGCTCTCGGAGCTGGTCTTGGTCAGGGACGTCAGGGTGCAGCTGCACTCGAAGGTATCGCTCGCAACCCACAGGCTGCCGGTAAGATCCAGACTCCAATGATTATCGCCCTCGCGTTTACAGAGGCCCTCGCGCTCTACGGTTTCGCGATCGGTTTCTTGCTTATGGCACAGATCTAAGAAACTAACTGAATCCCTGCCTTTTATATGTAGGGAGCCCTTTAGTTTACTCATTAGCCCACCCCGTTTTACGGAGGTGGGCTTTTGTGTTTGTCCCACTTATTTGGCAAAGTAGCTTTCTATCTCTCACAATCGTTTGTATCGGGCTATGTTCCTAGGGAAACAAAATAGAGGATAATATGAAGATGTTTAGACTTTTCTGTGTGGCTTCTGTAGTCGTTAGCTGTGGACCGAAGAATCCAGCTGCATCAAGCGTCGAGAGTGTAACACCTGTAGGTTGGGTTCAGGCACCTGGGTCTATGGGTGAGTGTTACAACCCGCCCGATTTCGAAGCAACAGCGGAAGAAGGAGGCATTGTTGCTCGTAGAATGGCTCGCTCAGATACGCTCGATGCTCTGTTGAGCCAGTGGAATGGAAGCAGAGGCGACGGCATCTCTTTTTCTGAAGGGCCCGTCTCCGATGTGGAGACGATATTGCTCAGCACACCAGCGGACATAGAGACAGTTTCGGCTGAAAATTACAACCTATGTGTAGAGGCGATGGCTATTGGTGGAAGCCCAATGTCTTGGCAATCTTGGTTTACAGCTTTACCAGAGACTCTGACAGAGGGCGAATGTTATGACTCCCTCTTGGATCGTCTCTTTCACTACGTTGAGCTTAGCTCTCCTTGGTATTGGGAGATACCAATGTGTGAAGGGGATGTGCTTTCTATTAGTGCTTCATTAAGCGATAGGTTTCGCCTGGAAGATGACGGTGATTGGATAACAGTAGAGGGTGTGACAGACGGATCAATTTCTATTGAAGATAATCACCCATGTACAGAGCCAGGATGTTTTCCTGGCATGTTGGTAGGTAGGTTTCAGAGCGATGTTGGGTATGAAGAATATTTCCCAATAGGCGCGGGGACGGTATACCGTGCAAGATTCCAAGGAACTCTCTCGGTAGGAATCAACGACAATGACTTTAGTGAAAACAGTTGGTTCTCAAACGGTGGTGTAGTAGATCATGCCTCTATAGAGATAGGTCCAGCAGGAGAGTAGAGCGCACCGTGATACCTATCAAAAAAGTAGGGTTAGCACTAAGCGTCACAGTGCTGTTTTTTATCGGCGCTGAGGTTTCGTTACGTGTGCTAGGTTGGCCCTCTCTGCCAGATGTAGAAGCCAGTAGTTTTGAACACAATGAAGTTTTTTGGGTCGATGACTCTGATCAAGAGGATCGAGATAGGCTTCATGGTGAGCGAACTTTTAGGTTGCCTCGTCTCGTGGGTGCTGATGGGGTTGAAAGACCCTTATGTGCGGGTGAGCAGGAGAAGGTGGACGCTCTTTCTAGTGAATATGCGTATACATTTTCAGTATCATCGGATCAAAATGGTTTAAGGGCGCCAAACCATGCAGTTGGTGCTAGCGGTGACTCTTTTAGAATTATGGCGTTAGGGTGCTCGACCACCTTTGGGTGGGGGGTCGAGGATAGTGAAACCTGGCCAGCTCGCTTAGAGGATTACTTGAGGGCCTCAGGTTATGATAATTTAGAGGTAATAAACGGTGGACAGCCAGGCTATACATCCCATCAAGGTCTACAGTTTTGGAATGAAATTGCATCAGAATATGAGCCAGACCTTGTTATTTTAGGCTTTGTAATTCAAGATTCCAGAAAGGTAGCCTACTCCGATATGTCTCAGGCTATACTTCAGGACAGAGGCAACCTGTTGAAGCAGGGATTCCTATATCGCTCTAGCCTATATCAGGGCTTGAAAATGGCTCTTGGAGATCTCGTGTTCACCCCTCAGAGTTGTGTTGATGATCGCGGTGAAGAGACCTCTAGGTGTGTGTATCGAGTCGATGAAGAGCAATATCTCTACAACCTGCGAGAGCTTAGGTCTTCAATAGAGGATTCAGGTGCTGAAGTTATGCACTTTGCTTTTCCTGAAGAGGTAGCAATGGGGCACAGTCGGCAGCACCGCCGGCTATTGGGGATAGAGGCCGACTTTGTAGATATACCCTTCTTTGACCCTTCAGTTGAGATTGAAAGAGAGGCAAGAGAAGGTCAGATGCTTTATGGCTGGGAGGCTCCAAACCCTACATTTGATGTAGAGGGAGACTGTTTAGTTTTGAGCCCGAACCCAAGAAGAGTTGATTTGGGGCATGCAAACGCCGCTGGTCTTGATAGAATAGCCCAGTTGATGTCGATTTTTATGGAAGAGAACAATTTGTTGGTGGAGAGATAATGGAAAGAGACGCCGCGATTGTTTTACTAGTACTGAATGAAATAGATGGTTTAAGACAGCTATTTGATGAGATCCCTTGTGATCAATTTCGTGAGGTTGTCGCGGTAGATGGCGGCTCTACTGACGGTACTAGAGAGTTTTTATCCGAGAGGGGAATCCCCATATTGGATCAGCCCATAGCAGGCAGAGGTGTTGCTTTTCGTGTAGCTGCAGAGGCCTGCCATTCTGAAAGGCTTATCTTCTATTCTCCAGATGGTAATGAAGATCCAGAAGATATCATTCGCCTAGACGATCTTATTGTTGGAGGAGCACATTTAGCTATCGCATCTCGCTTTGCGAAGGGCGCAGTTAATGAAGAGGATGTATCACTATTTAGGCCAAGAGCTTGGGTTAATCGGTCATTTACATTTATGGCGAATCTGCTCTTTAATAATGGTGCGACCGTTACAGACACAATCAACGGTTTTAGGGCTATCAGACGATTAGACCTACTTGATTTGGACACTTCGGTAAAGAGGTTCCCGATAGAGTATCAGATAAGTATTCGCTCGATGAGTCGAGGCTGGACTATCGCTGAGGTTGCGACAAATGAAGGGCAAAGAGCGGGTGGCGAATCCAAGGCTTTGTCGTGGCCAGTTGGGAAGGATCACGTAAAGGTTCTTTTAAGCGAGATTCATAACATAAGGTGGTTGCGTGGCTAATAATCGTGAGGGCATTCACGCCTTAATTAAGGCTGAGTTAGGTCATCTTCCAGATGAGTCCCACGATCCGGTTAACGGTCTGCCGCTTCAGGTAATACCTTTCGGTGCAGAAGAGGTCTCCGCCATAATGGATGTACTATTGTCTACTTGGGTAACAATGGGCAAAGAGGTGAGGGCTTTTGAGGAGGAGTGGGCTGCATGGTGTGGAACTAAGTATGCTGTAATGGTGAATTCTGGTTCCAGCGCCAACCTAGTTGCCTTAGCAGCGCTTCTTCATACAGGTCAATTACAGGAGGGAGATGAAGTTCTGGTACCAGCGGTCGCTTGGTCCACCTCTCTTTTTCCTGTCTCTCAGTTAGGTTTAGTACCAGTATTGGTAGATGTTGATCCCGCGAATTTATGCTTGGGAGTTGAGGCTGCTAGGGCAGCTATGGGACCAAAAACTAAAGCAGCAATAGCGGTGCATCTTCTTGGTCAGCCAGCAGATGTTGAGGGGCTGGAGGCTTTGGGTTTAATTGTGATGGAAGACTCATGCGCTGCTCATGGCGCCAAGCGAGGCGGTAAGCGAGTAGGCAGTATCGGTAGCGTGGGTACCTTCTCTTTTTTCTTCTCTCATCACATCACAACTATTGAGGGAGGTATTTTAGTCACTGATGATCACGCTCTATCAGAGGCAGCCCGCTCGTTACGAGCCCATGGATGGATTAGAGAGATGGACTCGGCTAAACAGATAGCCGCAGAAAACCCAAGCATTGATTCAAGGTTTCTATTTGTCTCAGCTGGTTGGAACTTGCGACCAACCGATATGGCAGGAGCTATGGGCCGAGTTCAATTGGGTCGAATAGATGACTGGCTTCAGAGACGTAGAGCTAATCACGCAGACTGGTGCTCTAGACTCTCAAGGCTCTCAGATAAGATACAAGTATGGCCGGAATTACCAGGTACAGAGCACGCTGGTTTTGCATTTCCCATGATGCTTAAGGATAGGTCCAGGTCTCGAGCTGACCTAGTGGAACACCTTGAATCTAAAGGCATCTCCACTCGCCCTATTTCTGGTAGTAACCTCGCCCGTCAGCCTGCATTTACCCGTCTGGCCGAAGCTAGAATTTCAGGAAACCTAGATGTCTCTGATCAGGTTCACGACTTTGGGATTTTTGTTGGAAATAGCCATGCTTTCCACAAAGGTCATGCAGAGTTGTTAATAGGAGCATTAGAGGAGTACTTTGATGAATAAGCCAACAGTATTAGTTCCAGGTGGTGCGGGTTTTTATGGTGGAGTGTTGGTTCGTCAGTTGCTGAATGATGGGTATCGCGTACGAGTGATAGACAACCTAATGTATGGACCAGAGCCTCTCATGGAGCTCTTTATCAACCCCAATTTTTCGTTTGTACACGGCGATATACTAGATAGGGATCTGATGAAGCGGGAATTGGCGAATGCAGAGGTAGTAATTCACCTAGCTGCTTTGGTTGGTTACCCACTCTGTAAGAAGCTACCGAAATTAGCAGTAGAGGTGAACGTTCAGGGTACGCAGAATGTTCTAGATTTTATGCCTTCAGATGCGAAGCTAATATATGCCTCAACAGGCTCCAATTACGGAGAAGTGGAGGGTATTTGTACAGAGGATACACCCCTAAATCCACTGTCCATATACGGGGAGACAAAGACGGAGGCAGAGCGGATGTGTATGGAGCGTCCAAATACCGTCTCCTATAGATTCGCGACAGCCTTTGGTTTGGCCCCAAGATTACGCTTAGACCTAATGCTAAATGATTTTACCTACCAAGCTCTAGTTCAGAACTATCTTTTGGTATATGAGAAGCACTTCCGCAGAACCTTTATTCATGTGGTTGATATGGCTCGGTGTGTTCTACACACCCTCGATCACTGGGATGAAATGAACAACCAGACCTTTAATGTAGGTCACGATTCAATGAACTACACTAAAGAAGATATTGTCCGTATCTTACAGTCAAAGCTAGACTTCTACGTTCATTTTGCTGAGGTTGGTACTGATCTAGACAAGCGTAATTACGAGGTCTGCTACGATCGCATAGGCAAGACAGGCTTTCAAACTACTATTGATATTAATCGTGGTATAGATGAGCTTGTTGCAGGATTACAGCACCTGAAGATTCGGCGGCCTCACTCAAATGTCTAAAACAGAGGCTTACTTTTGTAACAAACGAGTTGTTGTTACAGGTGGAGCTGGCTTTTTGGGTTCTCACGTTGTTGATAAGCTGGAGGATTTAGGAGCGAATGTTTTTGTACCGCGGTCTTCAGATTTTGACCTGAGGTTGCCTGGAGATTGTTTAGCTATGCTAAAGAGCGCCGATCCAAATTTGGTTATTCACTGTGCAGTAGATGGCGGCGGCATAGCTTATATGCGAGAAAAGCCAGCGGAGATAACCAAGAACAACCTGCTTCTTAATACCAACCTCCTTCATTATTGTTGGGAGTATGGAGTAGATAAATTTGTTGGTGTATCCTCGGTGTGTGCTTATCCAAGAGATGCGACGATCCCTATGAGAGAGCAAGAGCTATTTTTGGGATACCCCGAGCCATCAAACGCGGGGTATGGTCTTACAAAGAGGATGATGATGGAGCAAGGTCGCGCATATCATCAGCAATATGGGTTTAGTGCGGTTTTTCCAATGCCTGTAAACCTTTATGGCCCCAGAGATGATTTCCACTCGGAGCGATCTCATGTTGTACCCGCCCTTATTAGGAAATGTGTAGCAGCTGTGAGAGAGGGGTCAAGCTCTCTGGATGTTTGGGGTTCAGGAAAGGCAACGAGAGAATTGCTCTACGTTGAAGACTGTGCGGAGGCTATTGTTGAAATGTCGGCCTATGTAGATCACCCAGAGCCTATAAATATAGGTACAGGCGTGGAGACCTCTATTGGAGAGTTGGCGCAGTCAGTAGCTGATGCTTGTGGCTTTATTGGTGAACTGAGGTTTGATGCTACGAAGCCTGATGGACAACCACGAAAGTGTCTAGATGTCTCACGCGCAGAAGAACAGTTTGGATGGAGTTCAAAGGTGTCGTTGTCAGATGGGCTACTTAGGAGTGTGGAGTGGTATCTTTCTCAATAGTTTTTATGACCCTAGTCGGTTGCTTTGAGCGGACTCAAGAGGGGATATCCGAGCTCGATGAGCGATATGTAGTAGCTCCAGTGGAGTCTACAAATTCATCCGCGAGTGGCGCAAACCATATGCTAGACATGTACGATGGCGAGACGATTACTGTAGCTGGTGACCTTGTTGGGATGGATGGTTACTCTATAGATTTTGATCTAAGAGATGAATCAGGAGAAATTTTGGGTAAGTGGGTCTTAAGTGACTTGGGACCCTGGTCATATGAATTGCCTATAGATTTAGGTACAGTCCAGATTCAAGCGTTTCAGGACTTGTTAGATGATGGTCCCACAGATGATGATCCATTTGGTTGGATCGAATTCGTTCTAGGAGCAGAGAGCTTAGATGGCCTCGATATAGCCTTAGAGCCAGGTGGAAAGCTGTTGTTAGCAGAGTCATTAGGTCATGGTGGTGGAGGTGACACTTACAGTGGCCCTACAGTTTTAATTAGTGGGGTTTTAACTACGGATACGGAGCTATCTGACGGGATGGTTGTAGATGTAGATTTCAGGAGTAGTGTTGAAGGGATGGTCTACAAATCTCAGATATCTGAGGCAGGCTCCTTTGAGTTGGAGGTACCGGTTTCATTGGGGGGTGTACAGCTTCAAGCTTTTCAAGACCTTAGTGCTGATGGCCCTACAGATGATGATCCTTTCGGCTGGGTGGACATAGTGATTGAAGAAGAGCCGCTTGATTCGATAGAATTGGCCTTAGTGGTGGGCGGCAAGGCTCGACTCGCAGCAGAAATGGGGCATGGCTCAGGGCCCGACTCTCCAGGGGCAGGGGCACCCTTTGGTGACTGGGCTGGTGAGTGGACGATAGTAACTGGATTGATAACCTGTCAGTCTGAGGGAGCGGTACAGGTTGATTTTCGGGTCCCTGATGCCTCGGCACCAGGAGGCAATAGGTCAGAAGGGCGAACAAATTTACCTGGGTTGGGCCCTTATCGTTTGCAAGTGCCTAGAGGGATGGGCTCTCTAATAATAGAGGTATTTCAAGATCCCGAAAGTGACGGGCCTACAGCCGACGATCCTTGGGTGAGTTTAGAATTAGAGATAACGGACATAGAAAGATTAGAGCAGAACTTCGAGTTGGTTGCTGGAGCACGAGGAGTGCCTTCAGGTGACACAGAAGGGACACCATCGCCTGTTGAGAACGTGGCGCCTACAGTAGCATCACCCTTTGGTGAATTAGGAGAGGACGTAGTTCAGATATCAGGAATTTTAGTTTTCGATGAAGGGATAAGCCCTCCTGAGATCGTTGACTTAGATCTGTTTGTTCGAGATTCTACATCTCCAGGAGGTAGATCATTCTTAGGGAAAATAAAAGTAACACCCAGTAATTTTTCTTTTTCGGCTCCAATTGGGTTCGGTGCACTAGAAATAGATGCTTTTGGGGATATTGACGGAGATGGCCCAACCCCTGGAGATCCTTTTGGAAACATTAGAGATCTAAATATAGAAACGTTAGATATCTCTGATATATCCATAGAATTACACTCTACGGGGGGTTGAACTGTATTGTTGGTGTGAGATCTAAATCCTACTATTTATTTGGAAAATTACACTCAACTGAGTATGCTGTATCGACGTCTAAATGATTTTTTCGGTCTAGGGAGAGATGTAATGAATACAAAAACACTAGCTACTGCGCTTGTTGGAACCACTGTTTTAGGATTGATGGGGGCCTTTTGTAGTCCTGGTGATTTTAAGCTAGATACTGCTGACACAGGTATTACAGCCCAGGATGATACTGGAGAGGTACTGACTCCTTTGTTTGACGGAACTATTGAGGGTACAGTTAAGGTTGTTCTCTTTAGTATTGATGATGATGGTGAGTACATCTATAAAGACTGGTCCGTTCATGGTAATGAATGGCCTTTTGGTAACCTTTGGGTATATGGCTTTACTACTGATGAAGAGACAGGCGATGAAAACTTCTTTGACAGTGAGGCTGTGATATCTCCTTCTCAGGATGGAAACAGTTACTCTCTTTCTGTAAAAACAGGTCAGACCGATGCAATTTATGTAGGTGCTCAGTTGGACTATTACGGAGATGGCATCATGGGCTCTTGGGACCCAGTTGGTCTGTATCCGCAAGAGATTTCTATTACTGATGGAACAACTGTTACGGGAGTAGATATCACCCTGTTGGCTTACTGGGCTCCAAACGATGGTAGCGGCTGGGGTGTAGATGGTTGGGGCTGGGGCTCTGGCGGTGGTGGAGGCCACCGGACAACAGGCGGTGGTAATGGTGATGGAACAACCACTCTGTCTGGTGACATGATCATCACCTATTCATACGCTGGTGGAGACGCTGCCTCTATGTTGATGGGAACAGATGGTCAGGGTCCATATAAAAGTTCATTTGGAACACCCGAATCCGTTGGTGGTGGTGCTGAGGCGCCATACAGCATGACAGTTTGGGCTGATTACGGTGAGATGAACCTTATAGGTTGCCACGATTCAAACTACAGCCAATTGATAGAGGCTTCTGATCAGTGTGGAGCATATATCTCTGCTCCAGATGAAGATGGTAACCCAGTAAATGTGGATGTAGAAGAGAACCTTGAGGATATGGATATCCAGATTCCACTGGGTGACTATGAGCTTGAGCTAGTTCCATTTATTCGTCTATATGGGGACGTCACAAGTGAGACTGTAGCTTTTGCTGACTATCCAGCGGGCACATCTGTCCATATTGCAGCTCTCAAGTATCTGCCTAGTGAGGATGAAGACTTAGCAGACGTTGAGGAAGATGCCTACGATATGATCTCTTATGAGTGGTCAGAGGTAGAGGCTGCTAGTGGTCTAGAATTCAACTTAGCAGTCCCTGCTAATACTATCGTATATCTTGTTGCTTATGCTGATGAAGACAACGATGGAATCGTGGCAGAGCTGGACGAGGCAAAAGCTCATGGTGGAAATGGCGACCATGGTCGCGTCCCAACAGGGTCGTCATCTCAAGAGATGGGGATGATCTTGAACCCAGAGGTGTTTGTCCCTTAGGCTTATTATATAGTTAGTTTTATGGAACATTATATGCGGGGAGCCTAAATTTTTAGGCTCCCTGTCTTTCTTTTGATGGAATCTATGACATCACCAAGACGTTTGTCTTTGGAACATGTGCTATAGAGTTGCATCGATTTAACTCTAGGAGAATAGAGATGACCCGTCATTTGAGCTTAATTAGTATCGCGCTACTTCCTTCTATCGTTTGGGCTGGAGCTACAGTTTCTTCGGAACGTCGCGTCACTAGAAACAGAGGCGCTGTTAACTGGAGTGGGCAGTCGGCTATTGATAATAACCCTGCTACTGCTTGGATGGTTCCTGGGGAGAGTTCAAACACTGGTGAGCACATCACTATACAGGTCCCCAAAGGCAACGTAAACGGTGTCTCTCTATGGGCTGGGTTTGGCCAAGACGAGACCACTTTTACCGATTATGCTCGACTTCGTAACGTGAGAATAGACGCGCTCTGTTGTGAGGGTGACGATAATATGACCACTGTCTCTTCAACAACCGTTGAGCTTGTAGATGAGAACAGGCTCCAGTTTGTCGATCTTGAAGATTTTCCCATTGGAAATGAAATGGGCTTTGGAGGCCTCATTAGGTTTACCGTTGAGTCAGTCTATGAAGGAAGGGACTACACAAACTTCGCAGTATCGGAGGCTAGAGTAGTGATGGCAGAGTTTGATCTACCAGCCTTCTCTATTCCTGAGTCCACAGGCGATGACATAGACCACCTCTCAGATCAACTTAATGACGGTAACAGCCGTACTTATTGGTCATCTCCTGTCGACGGAGCATCTATAGGTGTTCGTGCTGGAGGTTATGGCTTGTCAAGCATAGGAATCCAGGCCGGCCCAGCTTCGCATGCTCGACCTAAGCGTGTTCGAATAACAGCTAACAACCGTACAGTTGAGCACGATCTGGAGAACAACACTGACGTGCAATATGTCGATGCTCCTTCAATCACTGGCTATAACGGTTCAGCTTGGGGAGTTGTTAATATTGAGATTCTAGAGGTATACCCAGGAAGCAGTGCTGCAGAGGTTGCTATAGCTGAGCTCTCACTAAGAGCTACTAACTTCGACGGATTTTAGTACTCACAAAGAACTATATGAGTTCCTCAAATTGCTCTAGATCTTTCATCAGCGGCTTGATGGCTAACATCCAGGCATCGGCGGATGTTAGGTCAAGACCAAGGTGCTTCATTGCCAGCTCCTCAGCTGTCATCCAGCCTGTATCACATAGTAAGGTATCGTACTTGGTGGCCCATGCCTTTGGATCTGCGCGAACCTGCGCGTAAACCAGCCTAGAGAAGAGGTATCCAAATGAGTATGGGAAGTTGTAGAAGGATCTACCACCCATGTGGAAGTGAAGCTTGGATGACCAGAAGGTAGGGCTCCAAGTTTCAAGAGCATCTCCAAACCACTCTTTTTGACACTCCACCATAGTCTTGTCTAGCGTGTCGGGGTCAAATGGACCCGATTTTCTCAACTCGTGAAGACGCTTCTCAAAAGCGAACCTCGCAGGAATATCCATCAGAAAAGCCATTCCAGCAGATAGCCTAGCATCTAATATCGCTAACTTCTCTTGGTCATCTACAGCACCTTTTAGTGCTGCGTCTCTAACAACACTCTCAGCGAAAGTAGAAGCAGTCTCGGCTAGGGTCATAGGCACTCTCTTCATCTCTGAAGGGAGCTCTTTCATGGCTTCGTTGTGGTATGCGTGTCCAAGTTCATGGGCTAGGGTAATGGTAGATGTAAAGCCACCGCCATGCGTCATAAAAATACGAGACTGCTTGGATATAGGTAAGAAAGCACACCACCCACCTTGTCTTTTGTGAGATCTGTCTTCAGCCTCTATCCATCCGCCGTCAAAGGCATCATTGGCCAGATTGTACAGGGCCTCACTACTTCCCCTGAAGTTTTCAAGAATGAACTCTCTAGAATTTTTCCAGGTGTGAGTAGTTGCAAACCGTCCAAGTGGAGCTCTTAGGTCCTGGAAACCAAGTTTTTCAAGCCCTAGAGCCTTAGCTTTAGCGTTCAGGTACCTGACCATCATTGGTCGCCCAGAAGCTATTGCGGCCATCATTGCGTCTAGGGTATTTTCAGACATACGACATGAAGACAAAACATCCGCTAGGGGTCCAACGTTACGCATCTCATTTAGAGTTTGTCTGGTACCAGTGATATGTGTGAGCCCAGTAGCCCAGAGATCGCGATCTTTGCTCCAGCCTGCGGCATAAGCATCAAATAGATCCTTTCTTTCCTTATGATCAGAGCTTTTGTTCATTCGATTGAATGTCTGGGCTGGCGATAGCTTTTCACCGTTGTAATCAATCTCTAGCTTGCCAGACTGTGTCGAATAGAGGGTGCCCCACGCTATGATACCGTCTATAGATAGCCGCTCTGCGAGGTCTTGCTCAGCTTTGGGAAGTAGAACATCTCTCTGATTCCTTAGGTTGTCTAGCCCTGGACGTATAGAGGCTAGTGAAGGATGGGCAACGAGAGTCTCATAGGCATCTTTGTCTCCAAAGGCCAAGAAGTCATCAATGGGCACCTTGGCGCTAGATAAATTGGACCAACACTTCATAAGCCTAGCCTCTGTGTGTTGTGCTTTCTTGTTTTTGGTGTCGGCGCAGGTGTGACAGTGTGTAAATGTCCACAGCTCGTGTAGCCTTTTACTAATGTCAGAAATATCTGTAAGAAGACTAGCCCATACGTCTATGTGCGATGGCTCAGGTAGAGCATCAGATCTATTCTTGAGCTTATCTACCTCAGCTTGAAGAGAATTGAAGTCTTCTAAAAATGATTTATCAGTTACGCCGTTTTCATAAACGACTGCCATCTTCCATGTAGGTGCATTTGTCATGGATAGATTGTAACAAGCTTAGAGGTCCAAAGCGGCCTAGTCTTTTCTTATCTCGTGGTAATCTGTGTCTGTATTGACAGTCCAAACGTCGTGTTTGGCCCTGCCTAAAATATTTTCGACTGTTAGCATCGCAGTTAGTGACGAGTGATCGGCGTTATTGTATTTGAACATTCCGTACCGACCCATTGGGTGAATGTTCTCAAATGCTCTCACCCAGTCAGTTACCTTTTTGAGGTGTGACTCGTAGCCGTGCATATATACAGGATAGGCTTTTGGGACCCTTACTGCAGTTCCATCAATAACCTCTCCCTTCAATAGGCCTGTTTTAGCGATCTCTTTCTTACCTAAATCCACCAACTCTTCAGTGGACATTTTCCAGATATCGTCTTCATCACTACAAAAATATTCTAAACCAAGAGATGTCTTTGATTGGTCTGGAACCATAGCAGGCGACCAGTTTTTGAAGTTTTGAATTCTTCCTAACTGTAGGTTTTCGTCGTGGACGTATATCCAGTTGTCTGGAAAAAGATCGGGGTGGTCAATTATTAGGTCAATAGTAAGTAGGTGTCGATATTTCAGCTTGTTAGCTGCATCTATGATCTCTTGAGGAGCCCCCATTGCAAGAACTAGAGACGTTAGCGGCATAGTTGATAGGAATTGATCGCCCTCATAGGTAAATTCGTCGCCTGACCTTGTCTTTGTATGGACCCTAGAGACCCTATGGCCGTCATGATCTATTTTATAGACTTTCTCCTCTTTGTTGAGCCTGCCTCCAAGTTCGATGATCTTTTCTGCCATCACCTCATACATTAGACCAGGGCCAGTCTTGGGGTATAGAAATTCCTCAATAAGTGAAGAAACAACCTCCTCGTTGTTTGGCAACAGGCTCTTTATTGGCCCTAATAGAGCCCCTTTTACAGCGGTTGACAGCTCCATGTTCTTGATTCTTTGGGCAGCCCAATCCGCCCCGATCTGATCAGTCGGTATACCCCACACCTTCTCTGTATAGGTTTTGAAGAAGATGTTGAATAGTCGACTACCAAACCGATTGGATACCCACTCTTCAAAGTTTTGTTCGTTTCCGCGCTCTTTTAGGCGAGCCAACGCATAAGAAGCCATACATCTGGTCGATTCTCTTAAACCTAGGTTCTTCAGAGCATTTGTAGCTTTTAATGGGTAATTATAGAATTTTTTGTTGTAGTAGATTCTCGACAACCGTGGTCTTACTAGAAGATCATCCTCGAGAACCTCTCTCCACATCGCCTCCACCTCTGAGTACTTAGTGAAGAACCTGTGCCCACCTAGGTCAAAATAGTAGCCCTTATAGTTGATCGTGCGGGAAATACCTCCGACCATTGTACTCTGCTCAACAATTAGTGGTGACAAACCCTCTTTAGATAAGGTATATCCAGCGGTGAGCCCTGCAGGCCCAGCCCCAATGATTACGGGAGTAATGGCGGTCATCTTGTTTGATTTTTGGTGAAAGAGGATGTTTCTAGGATATAGAATAGCAATAGATACAGGTAATGTTTACTTGTTGATTTTGCCGACAATCTTTTTGATTTCTTGTGGCGGAGATAGCTTTGGTGGCCTGAGTGAGGCTGAGTGGGATGTTGTAAAAGAGCTATCTCCTATGCCAGAAGCACCTATAGATACAACAAACTTTGTTTCTGGGATTGTTGAGGCTGAAACCTTTGGGGAGGCGCTTTTCTATGATCAAGATATGTCGCCGTCAGGTGAATTTTCATGCGCATCGTGTCACGATCCTGAACTTGGATTCTCTGATGGTCTAGTCTTGTCAGAAGGTGTAGGGACAGCGGCTAGAAATGCCCCTGGTTTGATAGATACAGCCCATTCTGTGTGGTACTTTTGGGATGGGGGCTGTGACACACTCTGGTGCCAAGCTATGGGACCAATTGAAAATTCCGTCGAGATGGGTTCTTCTCGCCTGTTTATTTCACACCTTATAGAAGGTAATCCAGACTATTCAGCGCAGTATGAGCAGCTGTTTGGGACGCTTCCTGATATTTCGGACCTCTCTAGGTTCCCCCTTCACGCTAGGCCGATACCTAGTGATCCCGATCAGGTAGAAAACCAGAGATGGGATACTATGACAGCTGAAGATCAGGAAACTATCAATATAATCTTCGCAAACATATCTAAATCATTGGCAGCATTTGAGCGGACTATTGTCACTGTTGAGAGCTCTTTTGATAAGTATGTTAGGGGCATAAGAGAGAATGATGAGCTTCTCCTGTTGACCTACCCAGAGTCTGCGCTGAGGGGGCTCCAGTTATTTGTGGGTGATGCTGGTTGTCTGGAGTGCCACTCTGGTCCTTATTTTACGAATGGCAAGTTCTACAACAACGGTGTTGGTGACCGCGAGTGGATGACTGAACCCGATCTTGGCCGATATGAAGGTATTGATGACGTATTGGACAATGAATTTAATGCTGCTGGCAATTATTCTGATGATCCAGAAGGGCGGTTGGCTCAGCGGTTATTGACACTAGAGGCGCAAGATTCAAACCTGGGAGAGTATAGGGTCCCGACCTTGAGAAACGTTGCGTTGACAGCACCGTACATGCATGGCGGCCAACACTCAACCTTAGAAGAGGCCGTAGGGTACTATTCGCGATTAGATGAGTCACCTGTAGAGGGGGTGATTGATGATAAGTTTCAACCTCTAAACTTATCAGAAGCAGATATCACTGATCTCGTTGCTTTTTTGGTTAGCCTATCTGGTTGAATAAATATTGTTTTATGATCGATCTACAAAACCTCTCATGATAACCCTGTAGCACCCAATATATCGAGAGGAAATGCCACGTGAAACGTCGAATATTATTACCTTTATTACCAATACTATGGTCTGGATGTGACACTACAATGTTTAAGACAGGGTTTGACCCAGTTGAGCCAGCTGTCATGTATGAGGCTGCTGATATAACAGTCGCTGAATCTCCAGAGGGAGCCTTGAGTGTTGTGACCTACAACATCAAGTATGGAGGTGCTAGGATCACCTTCTTTTGGGAGTGTGGCGAACGCTACAACATGACGACAGATGAGGTAATGGTGAACATGGAGGGGTTGGCTGAGATCGTGCGAACTATAGACCCCGATATTTTGATGCTTCAAGAGGTCGACGTTGAGTCTAACCGGAGCGCTTATGTAGACCAAGTACAGTTTCTATTAGATAATACAGAGCTCAATTACGGCGCATATGCCTCTCAGTGGAAGTCTGACTATATACCGACCGATGGTTTAGGGCGTACTGATTCTGGCATCGCTACCCTGGCAAAATGGCGACTGGTGGATGCCGAGAGAGTGGCTTTACCTCTTCAGGTAGATCAGTCTTCATTGGTTCGTTATTTTTACCTTAAGCGGGCTATTTTGCGGGCTCAGGTGGAGGTCCCTGGTCTGGACAACTTCTGGTCTGTAAACACTCACTTAGAGGCTTTCTCTGATGATGGAACTAAGCCTACTCAGATAGGGCTTTTAGTTGATGAATTGATGAGCCTTGAAGCATCAGGTGCAACTTTTGTTGCTGGTGGTGACTTTAACTCGCTACCACCAGGCTCTGAGGTTTTGAAGGAGTTTGTTGATGAGTGCACAGATGGTTTTGCAGGTAAGGGCGACAACTATGAAGGCGAAGAGGATTTTTTAGACGGTCTGTTTGATAATTTTTCCTCGGCAATGCCCGTTGATGACTACGCGGCAGATAACGCTGCTTGGTTCAGCTTTAGTGGTGATGGTCTAGAGTGGACACGCACCTTAGATTATCTATTTACGAACACCTCTTGGGTTGAATCAAGCGGGATAGTTTATCAAGACGTAGAACAAGGAGGTGTCGAGACAATTCAGTGGTCTGATCATGCACCAATCTATGGTGAGCTTGAGTTGGAGGTAGGGCAATGAACATCTCTACTATGGCTTTTAATGCGGCTGTGCTCTTTGCTGGAACCTTGGCCTCCACAATAACAGAGGCCTCCCCTTTTGACGCATCGACAGCGGGGCTATTGGGAGAGGGTGAGTACTCTGTAGGGGTTTTTGCTCCGCTAACCTACGGAATATCAGATGATCTTCAGATCTCAAGCCACCCTATATCGGCCTTCTGGAACGGTAATTTTGCTCTGAAAAAAGGATGGGAATCCAATGGTGATTGGAGCTATGCTACCCGTCATGGTTTTAGCTACCCCACTAGGCTGTTGTCGGCTTTTGCGAGAGATGGAACAGGCGGTATATTGGCTCCAGACGTAGTAATTCCTCATATTGTGGCTATGGATTCCCGTGGTTTGATGACAAGGGATTTAGGGGATAGCACCAGTGTTACCCTCGGGATGAGGGTATCTTTGGCAATGTCCTTTGGTGAATCATCTTGGGACACTATTGATATGCCACTTGTCTACTCCCGTACCGCGTCGCTCCACAATGGAGCATCAGTGAATCTCTCCACTACATTTGTTGGAGACTTCACAGACTCGATCTCTTGGCTCAGCTCCACTGAGGCCTGGTATTTACCAGGATCTTTGGGTGCCTGGTCTCTTGAGCAGAGGTTAGCGGCAGCTTGGGAATCAGAAGGTGGGTTCTCTTCACAGCTAGGAACAATCGTAGTTGTAGGAGAGTACGACTATGGAATTAACTGGCACATTCTGCCCAAGTTTGACCTAGGGTGGCGTTTTTAGTGGAAGCACCCCAAGAAAACAGAGAAAAATTGGAAGCGACCTATAAGTCGAAGGCGCCACAGGAGTTCTTTGTTTTGGCCCCATCTAAATTAGTGATCATGTTGATTTCCACTATGGGGATCTATTCGATCTATTGGTTTTATGAGAATTGGATGCGCCAGAAGATCAAGAACGAAGAAGATACATGGCCCCTGGTTAGGGCACTTTTTGCGATCTTCTTTGTCCACCAGCTCTTTCGTAGAATCGATTCGAGCCTAGCCAAAATAAGATCTAGTGAAGAGGACCAGGCTTTTGATTGGAGCCCAATGAGTACAGCTACTCAGTATGTAGCATTAGCAATTCTATCCTCTGTAATTAATAGGCTGTCATTTCAGGCAGGTGGTGACGTTGTCTTGGATCTACTCTCAATCATAGTTACAGTTGCCTCTTTTTGGTTTCTAAATACGGCCCAAGAAGCGGTTAATTTTGCAATGGGCGATCCCGAGGGAGCCTCAAATAGCACCTTTATGTCTAGAGATATGACCTGGTGCATAATTGGAGGATTTCTTTGGCTGATCACTATTCAGGCTTTATTGAATCCAGTAGCTGTTGAGCTATAATCCCAGTTTTTTCGGCGAAATAGCAACAGTCCAAACATAGTAATTATTGAGATGAGCAACCGTTTGGCTCCGTTATTTGATGTAGAGCACCCGCATGTTGATGTTAGCTCACACTCTTCTGTTACCCGATTCTGTGGTTCAGCTGGATCAGCAAAGACAGCTGATATGTTACTGTTGTTACCCTCTCCAGATAGGTATATTGCTGTCCCGTCAAACGAAAAACTCGCAGCTTCACCGTGAGGGTCGACTACAGTAGGTATTGATGCTGGCGCTCTATTAAGCATCTCGATTACCCCTTCATCTCCCTCGTATAGAAGTAGATCGCTGTCGGTCCTGATCGCTAATAGCCTCCCGTTTGGGGATATGGTCGCAGCACCTATTGATCTATCGACCGCCGAGGTGAGATCTACTGAGGCTACATTTACTGCCATTGTTGGGCTTTCATTAGAGCTTGGCAGGTGTGGACCACTTATTCGAAAGACACTGGATAAAGGCTCAGTGGTCTTTTCGAAAAGAAATATGTCTAGTGTGTCAGGATCTACGACCATAGCCTCTACGTCAACCAGTCCAGAAGAGGTGGTGTACCAGATCTGCATTGGGGCTTCAGTATTCGAGCTAAAGGATCCAGCCTCTGGTTCAGGCAGTATCAGTATTCGTCCGTTTTCTCGAGAGGCGTCGTCATCACCGCTGTCAGCTATATAGAGACAGGCACACGCGCCAACAAAGTCCGGACAGGGGCCACCAGAGAGGTCTTCCCAGTCATAGTTTTCAACTCCTTCTACCGAAAGCCTATCTAAGTCGTCACCACTACTGTCGATAGCAAACAGAACCGGATCAGGGCTGTCGTTAATGCCCCACAACAAATCGGGAATGACGCCGCTGGAAGTGAGGCCTGATAGCTCATCTAGAGAAACGGCCTCTATCTGTCCGACTACTTGAGCCTCAGACCAGAGGGGTGCAGCTACGGCTTGAATGATTAGTAAGGTAGTGAGCATTATCAACAAGATACATGCTTACTGATTTGTACACATAGACTTTTTTGTGCTAATCCTATCAGACTCAAAACCATTGGAGCCTATTTGCTGACAGCCTTTAAAAGATCCCCGAGGCGAACAATTATCGCCTTAGCGGCAATAGCTGCGCTTATAGGCTTGGCAATAACGACACCTTTTACCACTGGATTTCAGGGGTATGGTCTTGTGAGAGCCTCTCACACCTTTTCATTGAGCAGTGACGGTCCAGGTAGGTATATGTGGGCCGTTACCGATGGTTCTGGCGCGGGTGATGAATCAGTTGTTGAGCAGCGCTTGCTACAGTTCGATAGGGCGGACCGTTTTGAACTCCATTTGACGGAAGGGCTAGTTGATGGCTCAATAGTGAGTGAGGGAGATATTCTTGCGACCTTCGGTTCTGTTCAGGCACCGCAGCGAGCGGCGACACTTGAGGCAGAGCGGGCAGTGGTTTTAGCAAAATTAGAGCTTCTTCAGGAGGGAGGACATCCCGATCGGATTCGAGAAGCCAGAAGCGAAGTTACTTTAGCTCAGGCACTCTTAGATGGAGAGAGTGCGCAATTAGAGCGCACTCGAGGCCTAGCAGTAGACGGTGTAGTCTCTGCAGAGGAACTCGACCTCGCCGAACTCCAAGGGGCTGTGAGATCCTTGGAGCTCGCGCTGGCCCAGTCCGAGTTAGCTGTTGCCAGAGACGATGCTAGACCTCAAGAGTTAGCAGCAGCTCAAGCGGAGCTACAGGCGGTGGATGCTAAAATATCGGCGGTAGCTCGGATTGTAGAGGCCAATCAGATAACAGCTCCTTTCACAGGTGTTCTTTCTTTGGGCCTTATAGGTAATGTTATTACTGTCCATGACATTAGTGAGCTTTATATACTAGTGCCGCTACCAGAGACAGAACTAGGAAGGCTAAATGTAGGAGACAGCCTCTCGTTTCAGGGGTCTACAACTACCTCAGCAGAGGTGGTAGCTGTGAGTGGTTTTGCTACCCCTTATATGCAGCAGCAGGTATTTTGGGTCAGTGCTCGTCTACAAGAGACAGCAGGCCTCGCGCCAGGAGTAAGTGGAACTGTTAGGTCAGAGGTACAAGTTGATTGAGGCAGCTGGTCGCTTTGAATTGAAATACGCCATTCCTCTAAGTATGGTCCCGATAGTTCTAGAATATGCTGACAGGAATTGTTGCTTAGATTCTCACTCCGCTGAACTTCCAAATGGGCGTCTAGGCTATAGTGTAAGAAGTCTATATTTTGATGGCTCCTCACTTCCTCTCTACGCTACCCGTCTAGACTCAAGGTCTGTAAGGACGGTATTAAGAGTCCGTACATATGGTAATGCTGGACCTGATAAGCCAGTCTTTTTAGAGACAAAGAGAAAGCTGAACAACCGTGTAATCAAACATAGGGTTCAGGAGGGAGATGTGTCGTCGTGGACGGGTGTATCAGGATTAAGGAATGCCCCATCGGGGACATTGGCTCACCGTTTTTTTTCACTAATTGAGAGGTGGAAAGCGGTCCCTACTGTTCTTGTTAACTATGACCGAGAGATTTTCATAGCGAAAGGTTTTGATGATCAGAGCACTAGGTTGACTTTAGATACAAGTATCTGTGCCCTACCAGTAGCCACAGATACTCCGAGCTCCTTTAGGGGTACAGGAACTCAAGTAGTTCCAGATGGCTGGGTTATTATGGAGCTTAAGTTCAACAAGGTTATGCCCTCATGGATGCGAAGTTTATCCAAGGACTTATCGATTTGCTCTGAGTCTGTTTCTAAGTTTGGACTAGGTGTTAGCCATACTATAAGATCAGAGGTCCTTGCAGAGCGGCGCCTCTTTGTGCCATACTCGATCCGGTCAGCGTCTGTAAAGGAGACCAAAATAGCGTGAACGAGCTCTTTGCTGCATCTGGTATTCCAGAAACTTTGGTGGGTGCTGGCTCTTTAGAGCCAACCGTGGTGCTACAGGCTCTATTATTAGCCTTGGCGCTCTCTTCGATAGTCGCATTTATATATAGGATTTCAGTCGGTGATAGGGTCGCATCACCTGTTATGCAGATGAGTTTTGTCCTTTTAGCCATGGTCGCGGCTATGGTTATGATGGTTATCGGAAATAACCTAGCTAGAGCCTTTTCTCTTGTTGGCGCATTGGCTATTGTGCGTTTTAGGACTCGCCTTAGAAGTCCTTGGGACATAACGTTTGTCTTTTTTGCACTTACAGTCGGCATCGGGTGCGGTGTCTTTGCTTGGGTAGTCTCAATAATAGGAACGGGCGTAGTCTCTCTAGCTGTTCTAGCCCTTCAATTAATACCCCTAGGTGTAAGAGGAGATGTCTTTCTGTTGAGGGTTGATCTGGCCGCTTATAAGATTGGTGAGGGTGAGCTCGATAAGAGCTTAGGTGGGTTTGTAGAAAACATGTGGCTTGAAGAGGCTAGATCTTTACGTTTCGGTGAGACGCTATCTATGCGCTACAGGGTTGTGTTGAATGAGGATAAGTCTATTGAGCAGGTTGTTCGTAGTCTATCTGCTTTAGAAGGTGTTGAGCGCGTTGTGTTGCTAGCAAATGATGAAGGATGGTCGGTCACAGAAGATTGATAACTATCTAGAATTAATGGCTTTAGGATCTCTTGGGTTTTGTGGTAGACTACCCTACGCGCACTCTTGAACAGTATTTTATTTGAGGTCTGGCATGCTTAGTCATCGATTAATTTATACAACTATTTTTAGTTTTGCTTTCGGCTGTGGAGATGGCAAGGTCGGTATCGATCCTCTAGACACAGGGCTAGACACAGGCAGCACCACAGTTACAGTTACTGACACAGGCCCAGTCGAGCCTGTTGATCAAGATGGCGATGGATTTTATTCTGATGAAGATTGTGATGACTCTGACGCTTCAATAAACCCAGATGCCTCTGAATTGGATCCAGGGGTAAATGGTACAGATGATGATTGTAATGGTTGGGTAGATGATGTAGATATATGCGATACAGCTAATGGCTTTTCAACCATCCAGGGCGCTATAGATGGTCTTAGCGACGGATTTTTAATTCGCGTATGCTCAGGTGTCTGGTCCGAGAACCTAGAGTTTGATGGTCGCGAAATAGACGTTTTAGCGACAGAGGGGCCTGACGTAACGACAATTGACGGTTCTTCCTCAGGCTCGGTGGCTGTGTTTGTGGGTGGCTCTAGTGTATCTGTCGAAGGGTTCACAATCACAAATGGTTATGGAGATGAATTAGGTGGTGCGCTCGACTGTACTCAGAGTGATTTAACTTTGGTAGGAAATGTCATAACGACGAACATAGGTGTATGGGGTGGAGGTCTTTATGCGCGTCGCTGCGAGCTGAACTTACAAGAGAATAGTTTTGAGAACAACAGCGCTAGCGAGATGGGAGGTGGTTTATATGCCCAGAAGTGCTCGGGCGATATAGTCGGCAATTCCTTCGGCCAAAATGTTGCTAGTGAAGGAGGGGGCGTGACACTCTACGAGACTTCCCTGAACTTCCAAGACAATCAAGTTTACTCGAACCAGGCCCTAACAACTGATGAGGAGAAATGGGGTACTGGCGGTGGCGGTGGTGGCCTGTGGCTTTATGGTGAGTCCGAGCTAAAAGGCAACACTTTTGAGTCTAACGTTTCAGGATATAATGGAGGAGGTCTATACGTACTCTACAGTTCACCAGAGGTCTCAGAAAACAGGTTTGAAGGTAACATCTCATATGAAGACGGAGGTGGTACATACACTAATGTAAGTCAAGCGTGGTTCCACCATAATGAATTCTACGGTAATGAGGCCTACGATGATGCAGGGGGCCTGAGGGTTTATGTGGGAAGCTTGGTTGTTGAGGACAACCTTTTTGAGCAGAATGTCGCCGCAGATGATGCGGGAGGAATGAAGCTTTCGCACTCGAGAAACACGCTCCAGAGGAATGTGTATATAGATAATGTGGCAGGAGATGCTGGTGGTGGTCTAGAGTTAGACAATGAGACGAGTGACGTTATCGGCTCTGAATTCTATGGAAACAGTGCCTATAGGGGCGGTGGTCTACATTCATGGAGAAACGAGGGGACAAACTCGATAGTTTCAAGCACGTTTGAGGGAAACCATTCCGATTTCTGTGGCGGTGCTATAGAAATGGACAACAATCCTTACACGGTCACCTTAAAGAATCTCTCTATAGTCGACAACACTTCGAGTCTGGACGGAGCAGCTGTTTGTACAGAGCACTGGTATCAGGATGACGAGCAAACGTTCTATGAGCTGACACATTTCACGATAATCAATTCATTGATAGCAAATAATGATGCAGCAGATGATGGAGGCGGCATCTATGTAAAGCATGGTTACTTCAGTGTTATTAATTCAACCATGTATGGAAACGACGCTGGTGATGATGGGGGAGGAATAGCCCTAAAGGCTGAGAGCGAAGGTCAGTTAATTAATGTGGTGATAAGTGAGAGCGGCGCCGAAGGTATCTACATTGAGGAGAGCTATTCTGAAGATGAGATACCTTCAGATGGATTAACGGTCTCTTATTCGGACGTATGGGGTTCGGAAGATGAAGATTATCAAGGCATGAGTGACCCAACAGGAGATATGGGTAACATTAGCTCCAACCCAAGGTTTGTTGATCCAGGAAATGGAGACTTTGATCTGAGTGGAAGTAGCCCGTGCATAGACTCTGGGTCACCTTCTATACAAGATACAGATGGCAGCCAATCAGATATGGGATTTACAGGCGGGCCAGGAGCGCAGTAGAATGTTGAATGAGTGTTAGGCCATAAGGCTAGACTTCATATTGGGAGAGATAATGAAGAGATTTGTGTTGCTATTAGCGGGACCACTTGTCTTATCAGCTGGATGTACAGAGGCTGTTTTAGAGGAGGGGGCAAACCCAGACGAGTGCGTCGATGGCATAGATAATGATGAAAACGGATTGATCGATTGTGAAGATGAAGGGTGTGTGGACTTTGATTTCTGCCAAGTACCACCGTTTGCTGAGCTTAGAATTAACGAGTTTATGGCTAGCAATAGCATAACCGTTGAAGATATCACAGGGGCCTATCCTGACTGGTTAGAGATTTATAATCCTACTTCTGAGTCTCTGAGCTTACTGGGCCTGTCTATAACTGATGACCTTGAAGAGCCCGACAAGCATATCTTGGGTGATCTGACCATACCCCCAATGGGTTTCATTTTGTTGTTTGCTGATGGAGATACTGATCAAGGAGCTAAGCACCTCGGGTTTAACCTATCTAAGTCAGGAGAATCTTTAGGCCTATATGCTGAAGATGGTACTGCGATAGATGAGCTAGATTATGGTCAACAGGCTACCGATTTTTCAGCAGCTAGAATACCTGATGGATCTAACAGCTGGGAGATCATTGAGATGGCTACCCCAGGGACGACGAACACACCATGAGATTATTTTACCCATTAGTTTTGATGTTGGGCTGTGGTGGTGCGACTATCCAGATAGGCCACACAGGAGATACAGGCGGAGAAACAGGAGATACAGGCACCTCATATGGAGGCCAGTATTCTTGGGAGGTTGGGGTTGAAGAGGTTCCCAGCATTGAGGACCCTAGCGCTTCTCTATTCGAGATGTCTACGATTCCAGAGTTTTCAATCTCTCTTTCTGATGATGCCTTTAGATCTCTTCGAAATGATCCTTATACATGGGTCGAGGGTAGTTTTTCATACAAAGGCAGAACGTGGGGGAGTGTGGGCGTACGCCTAAAAGGTGAGAACTCTTTCCTTCCCATCGATGAGAAGCCTTCTCTGAAGATTAAGTTTGATAAGTATGTTGATGGCGGAGAGTTTTACGGGCTCGAAGAGCTCACCTTAAACAATATGTCAGGTGACTACTCCATGATGCACGAGAGCTTGGCTTACATGCTTTATCGGGAAGCTGGTGTGCCGGCGGCAAGGGCTAATCATGCGAGCGTTACTATAAATGGGGAGCCGTACGGCCTCTATGCAAACATAGAGAATGTAGACAAGGTAATGATGTCTAGGTGGTTTGAAGATAACGATGGACCTCTTTTTGAGGTCTGGGATGTAGACTTCTATGACTATTACGTCCCATATTTTGAATTAGAGTATGGTGAAGATGACCGAACAAATATTCAGGGTGTGGCCGACGCCTTAGAAGGCAGTGGAGAGGCTGCTATGGAGCAGGTGAAGGATCATCTAGACCTAGACGCCTTTATTAACTATTGGGCTGTAGGAATGTACGTTGGTCAATTTGACTCTTATCCGTACAGCAACCCAGGTGACGATTGCCATGTATACAACAACCCAACTACTGGGACGTTGGTTTTTATACCTCACGGAGAGGATGAGACCTTCTATTACGACACTTCTTCAGTGGCTCAAGCCAATGGTATTATTGGAGAGAGATGCTTGGAGTCTAGTTCCTGCTATTCGGCTCTTCAGCAGAGGGTGCGAGAGGTAATAGAGATAGCTGACGATATAGATATGCTGGGAATATTTGATCAGGTTCAGGAGCTTATAGAGCCGTATGTTAGAGCGGACTCTCACAGGCCATACTCTTTAGAATATGTTGAATACTATCAGGATCATATGAGATCGATGATTCGTAAGCGTGAGAGCGAGCTATCTGATCAACTTGATCTCTAGGTTAAACTTTTTCTGATGACGCTCTATTTATGGCAGCTCTTGATTCTCAATGCTGCAGCAACCTGCGATGATTTTAGCTCTCCAGAGAGGGCGGGAAGAATAGCAGTCTCTGGCCTTACAGAGGCCTCGGGGATAGCCCGTTCTCATATTAGAGAAGACATCTGGTATACTCATAATGACTCTGGCGGAGATCCAGAGCTCTTCGGATTTACCACGACTGGTGAGCTTGTTGGTAGATACCCGATGGAATCAGCCGAAGCGTATGATTGGGAAGATATAGCCACGGGCCCATGTCCTGATGACGCTTCTACGGCATGTATATTTGTGGGTGACATTGGGGACAACAACCATGCACGAGATGAAGTCGTTGTGTATGTCTACAGAGAGGGTGAGGCTGGCCCGAGTGAGTTTGTTGGTAGCTGGGAGCTTCATTATGAACCGTCACCTCTTCATGAGGGTGATCGGCGTAATGCTGAGGCATTGATGGTACACCCAGTGACTGGTAGGCTCTATGTGGTGTCAAAATCAAAGCGCAATCAGATAGTTTATGCTGCTCCTGAGAGTATGGGTGAGGGAATTTTGAGTGAAGTGGCGGTCCTGTCTCAGCTTCCTCAAGGTTCAAGGGTCAACCAAATAACTGGCGGTGATTTTTCCCCATCAGGCGACGCGGTGGTTTTGAGGGATTATTTGCGAGGCTACTACTGGGTTATTGACGGTGCCTCTCCCGAGGCACACTGGGTGACAGAGCCAGTTCGGGTTGGTTTGAGGCTAGAGGCACAAGGGGAGGCAATAGGTTTTAGTCGAGAGGGAGATCTATATACAATCTCTGAGGGCGACACCTCGGATGTTACCCGTGTAAGGTGCGTTAGTCCCTAGAGGTATCGCAACTTGCATTTACCGCTGTGAGTTTGTCGAGTCAGCCTGATCAGCTATATCTATGCTGCTAACTGTGTTTTGATTTTGTTTACTAAGCCCCCACGCTATCGCTAGGTAGGCTGGAAGAGTAACAATTGCTACAATAACAAGAGCCTTTCGCCATATAAGCCAGTGGTTGTCCATGGAGCTAAGCTTACCCTCTTGTGGTAGTTTCAACCATAGCGATTGTGGCTATCATATAGATGAAGATGGCGTTACACCATTGTTATGATGAGACAAATGAACGAGCAAAAAGAGCTAACCTTGGGGTTGTTGCTAATTTTAGGGGTTGTCTCTTTCGGGCTTGTAAGCGGTGGTGGTTTACTAGGCTCATCTGGTGCTGAGGTTTATGGTCATGCATGGGTTCAGTGGTGGCATGGTGAGGCCTTATGGGCTTGGCCCTCTGGCACATCTTCAGCATTAGGTGTAGAGCAGTGGGCTGTTATAGATCCAATACCTACAGCTATGGGTGCTATAGTCGGACGGTTATTGGGGTGGTCTGTCGGTTGGAACACGGTGATCATCTTGGCTGTGGCGTGCGCTTTTCTGGGGGGAGCTTTTTTATCGAAACGAGCGGGAGGCTCAGCCATTGTAGGTGGAGTAGTTCTGTCTTTAGCACCAATATTCATGGGCTCACTAGCCTCTGGTTTAACAGAGGATGCTGCTCTTGGTTTAATCGCTTTTTCATTTGGATTAATTTTCTACCCAACGGGAAATAGAGACTCTATAGCCGGAGGCTTTTTGTTGGGCTTAATAGCGTGGTGCGGACTCTATTTGGCATGGATGGCAGCTGTTTCAGCGCTAATCCTCTCCCTTTTTCAGATAAGAGCAAACTGGCGACGACTGCTTTTGTCAGGGGCTGTGGCGTTGCTATTAGCTGTTCCCGCCGCATACCAGCATGGTGAAAGAGTCTCTGGCCAGGGGCACAGGGCAGGGGTTCATCATCAAGTAGAGTACGAGCCTTTGTGGCAGATAAACCCATGGGCGCAAGCAGACTTAGCCTCCTTTGGGACACCCTCTTTAGAAGATAATACTGAAGGCGCACTTGTGAGGTTTCACCCAGCTTATGTTGGTTGGACCACCCTCTTGTTAGCTGTTCTTTCTGGTCGACGGAGGTGGTGGCTGATCTTTGGTGGGGCCATTTTCTTTGCTATAGGAGAAAGCCCAACTTTTGCGGGGAGGCCCATAGGTGTAGAAAACCCGATATTTTGGTTGATGAATAAAATACCTTATGCTTCACTTTTGAACCACCACGCTAGGTTGATGTTGGTCGGCCAACTTGCGCTAGCTGTCACAGCATCAATAGGTGCTTTAAGAATCTATAAGAGCCGCTCTATAAAACCATGGCATATGGCAGTAGTAATAGCGCTAGAGATAGTTGTATGTTCACCTGCGCCACTGCCTCTACCTGTAACAAACAACCAAATAGAGGAAATTTTTTATGAGGCGGCTGATGGTACGGGGGGTGTTCTAACGATCCCTATGGCGGGCCCAGGTGTACACCCACAGAGGAGTCTTTACGAAGCCAGGGCTCATGGTCGACAGGTTATGCAAAACCCAAACCGGCCAGGCCCGACAGAGGCGATGTTGGCCGATCCTTTTGGCCTATGGCTCTCTTCCTTAGGCTTCCCTCACCACCCAGATGCACCAGATGATTTGAGCTTCGAACCCATGCGCTCGGCAGGAGTGGAGGCTATAATTGTTAGAGAAAACTTAGTGATGGAGGTGGAGTCAGCTATTGGACCTCCAGATATTCGATCAAATGGTGGCGCACTTTGGCGTCTATCTCGGCTATCCTCTATTGAAGGAGAATCTTCTAGATGAATAAGACGCGCTTAACTCAGTTTCTCGACACTCTAGTCGAGCGCGAAGTGTTGCACCAGGGGCAGCGACAAGATGTTTTGAACAGAGGAAGAGATCAGGCTCGCCACATACTTCTAGACAAGCGAGCGGATCTTAGGAAGTTACTGGGAAAACAGAGGGTAGCCTATGTGGTTAGTGAAATAGAGCTAATAGCCTCTTTTAGGTTTGCGACAGCAGATGGAGAGGGTGTAGTCGATGAGCGCAGGGTCACCCAGGAGTTAGCAGATAGTCTCAACATCCCCTTTAGAGAGATAGACCCTCTCCAATTGGACTACAAGTTGGTGACCGAGGCTTTTGGGGGGCCGTTTGCTGAGCGACACCTTGTTATTCCTTTGGAGGAGAGTAAATCATTACTGACTGTGGCCATGGCGGCTCCTTGGGACCGTCAGGTCTTGGAGCAGATAGCTCAGTATAGGCAGAAGCCTGTTCAGCCAGTAATGGCTATGAAATCAGCAATAGTACAGGTCATAGCCGAGTTCCACGGGTTTAGGCGTACCATGAAGGCCGCGGCTATAGAGCATAAGGGCACCCTTTCAGATCTGGGTAACTTAGAGCAGCTATATAAGGTCAAAGGAGTAAACGAGCTCGACGCATCAGACCAACCAGTTGTCCAAGCTGTTTGGTACCTCCTGAACTATGCATTTGAACAGAGAGCCAGTGATATTCATATCGAGCCCAAGAGAGAAGAGTCTCTTGTTCGTATGAGAATTGATGGCATTTTGCACATAGTCCACCGGCTACCAAAGGTGGTACACTCAGCGATAATATCTAGAGTAAAGACTCTTGGTCGTATGGATATCGCTGAACGCCGACGCCCTCAAGATGGTCGATTTAAGACCTCATATGACGAACAAGAGATAGAACTTAGGCTCTCGACGGTTCCCACAGCTTTTGGTGAAAAGCTAGTTATCCGTGTGTTTGACCCTGGGGTGTTGTTGCAGGGACTCGGGGATCTAGGTTTCTTTAGAAACGAGATGTTACTCTTCGAGCGCTTTATATCGAACACTGCGGGGCTAATATTGGTTACTGGCCCCACTGGTTCTGGTAAGACCACAACTCTCTACTCGACGCTTCAACACATAGCCTCACCTAGGTTGAATATATGTACTCTTGAAGACCCCATAGAGATGGTTCACGATGCTTTCAACCAGATGGCCATTAATCCGAAAATAGGTTTTGACTATTCAAGGGCATTAAGGACAGTATTGAGGCAAGATCCAGATGTGGTGATGGTAGGTGAGATTCGAGATCAAGAGACGGCACATCACGCTATCCAGGCGGCACTTACTGGTCACCTGGTAATATCAACGCTTCATACTAATGATGCAGCATCTGCGATAACGCGGCTGCTAGATCTAGATGTACTCCCCTTTCTGCTATCATCTGTTCTTCTTGGTGTAGTGGCTCAGAGGTTAGTTCGAAGAGTATGCCCTCACTGTTCAGAGGAGAGCTGGCTTTCAGAGGAGCAGGCCTTAGCTTTGAGAATCCCTAATTTCGATGGCCGAAAGCTTAGGGTCAAAGAGGGTAAGGGTTGCGTTAGGTGTAGAGGTACAGGCTACATCGGGCGAACGGGGCTTTTTGAGATGATGGCTATCACTCCAAGGATAGGCAAACTCATCTCTGATAAGGCACCATCAATAGAGATAAAACGAGAAGCTTTAAATGACGGTATGCTCACCCTAAGAGAGTACGGCATAAAGAAGATAGGTCGAGGTGAGACAACCTATGAGGAGGTTATCTCTAATACCGACGATGTGGATATTTATTAGTCCGCAGGGCTTGATAGCCTAAAGAACTCAGCCACTCCACTGAGTATGCCAGAACGATCTTCTCCAGCTAATTGCTCTAGTTCACCTGGGTCTAATAGAACAGTTCCGCACTCTGGGCAGACATCTATCTCAACCCCTTGAAATAGCCTAGGCTTCATGTCTGCACCACACCTGCCACACTTGTTAAAGTGTAAACGCTTTCTCTCCTCATATGCATTAGCCGCGGCCTCATCATTCTGCCTAAGCCTAATGCTTTCTAGCTGTTCTCTCTGAATTCTGCTGAAGTACTCTTCTTCTTGTGCCTGTTTGGACATCATCCTCTCCTATGAAGTTTTATCTTAGCTAACCATTACACTCCAAGTGTAGGCTGTCTAAGCTTGACTGTATATCAGCAGCTAGGGCTGATCCTGGTTGAGCAAGGGATAGAGCGCGGCAGTAGTAACGCATCGCGAAAGGGATATCATCTTGTCTGTGGGCGGCGTATGCCAAACCGTGATTTGCTTCAGGGTTTTGTGGCTCTATGTCTACTGCATCAAGGAAAGCAATCCTAGCTGCTCTATAGTTTCCTTCTGCCATTGCTTCTCGGCCAGCTGTCATATAGGAACCAGCATCCTCGGTAGGCTGAGACTGGGTCGCAGGAGGAGTCCTCCTTACAGTAGGCGCTGCTTGGCTTCTAGCTGGCTGAGCTTGGGGTTCAGGAACATTGACAGCAGTTGCTTCGTTAGCTTCTTCATTAGCCTCTACAGAGCCGCCAGCGTCTTCTTGAGCCTCACCCTCAGCCTCTGCCTCTGCAGAGCCATCAGCGTCTTCTTGAGCCTCTACCTCTTCGCTCTCTTCTTCTGCATTGGCTAACCCTTCAGGCCACGCATCGACGATACCTTCAGGTATAGATTCATCAGAAGTAGGCTCGTTACTCATTCCCACGATGGTCTTGGTTGTGATTCCAAGGAGCAAGATTAGGACTAGACCCACAACAATTCTATTCTTCTGTTTTTTTGCGGAAACCCATTCAAGGTCTTCACTCAATTCCATCTGCTCTGTCGGCCAGTCCTCATCGATAAAGGCTATAGAGTGGTCCTCTTCTGGTTCAGAACTTGCTACCTGAAGCTCTTCTTCTGTTGGTAGGTCTGTCTCCGAGAATGACGGGTATTGATCATAAATAGATGTAGTCGTCGCCTCGGTAGTTAAGTCTTTTGGCTCTGTACTTGTCTCAGGTTCGGGCGGTAGAGTCGACATCAGTGTATCGACAGCTGTCGAGAATGTGGGTTCAGATGCTGGTTGTTGGGATAGTTCGGATGCTGTTATCGCCTTTTCATCTGTATTTGGTCTATCGAAAGGGATCTCTTCCGTGGCTGGGGGCGTGAAGTCAAAGTCTGAGGGTTTTTCCTCTAAAGATATGTCCTCTATAGGAGGTAAGGCAGCGGCTTGCTTTACAGCCTTAGCCACAGGTTTAGGTTCTGTTTTTTCTAGTATGGGCCGCTCTATTTTTGGCGGAGCCTGCGTTGGAGGCGGGACATACTTCTGAATAGTTGGTTCGGGATTAGACTCTAGCGCGTGTATCCTGTCTAGCATTTCGAAAAACGACTTAAATTCGGGTCTGTCTCCCAGCCTATCCCACCATTGACCATCAGTAGAAATTTTACCGTCACGAGTCAGCCTGTTTTCAACAATCCACCTTTGAACAGCGGCCATGTCTTGTACTTCGTAGGTGTTTCCATCTTGGCTAATTTTGTATGTAGGTACCTTTGGTGGTGTGTATTTGGGTTGGTGAGGATAGGCAGCAGCAGCAGGAGGTACCCTCACAGGGGGCTCAATTGTTTGATTATTACCCCTATTTCTACCACTATCAGCCGATGGAGCGTCCCAGGGCGATGACTTTTTTTTCAATGGCTTGTTTGTTGAGAAAACATTTCCACATGCAGAGCACCTAACAGAAATGGAAGGCATTCCTCCATCTGGGTTTGAAGGTGGGAGTGTTACCTCGTTTGGGGTAAGGCAGTGTGTGCATGGGATGTTCAAGGTGACCTCGCGAAAATGCAGGTTAGCCGATTGTTATTTCGACAATAAATTTATTGTAGTCGTTGTTGGTATGTATTTGCGCCCATCGGATCACCGCGGTCAATGTAGATTTGAGCTAAGAAGCGAAGCCCCTCTTGATCCATGGCCCCTGCTTGGTCAGCGGCTAGTAGTTTTTCTTCTGCCCCACGGAAGTTACCCAGGCGGAAAAGTGATTTTCCAATACCAAGGATCATTCTAGGATCTCGGGTAGTGTTAAATGCCTGTGTGTATGCATCTCTAGCAGCTGACCAGTCTTGATTCAGGTAGGCGTCACGAGCACGTGTGGCTGGGGATCCTCTCGATATTAACTGACCCGTTGGTGCTGCTGCTTGCCTAGGTGATTCATTTTGTTGGTTTGCAATAGGTGATCCCTGTTGCTGAGAGGGTGCAGTGGGTTGCACATAAATACGAACCTCTTCTTGAGGCTCTTCCGCCTCTTCCTCAGCCTCAGCTTCAGCTTGTATGTCCTGAAGCCTCTGGTTTATCGCCGCATCAAGAGCAGTCCTTGAGTCTTCCACGACCTCGGGGGCTACCGCGTTGTTCTCAGCAGTAGCTTCAGCAGCAACAACAGTAGGCGTGGTCTCTGGATCACCCTTTGGCAGGATGATGTAGAGCGCTAAAGCGGCTAGCATAAGAACCAACACCGCCTTTTTTGTTTTCGCCGAACTATCAGAATTAGCGGCCTCTTTGTGCATTGAGCGGATACCATCTCTCTGCTTTAGCCTTGATTTCTGCTTACTCTTGAGTTCCGCGAAAGGATCAACGAATTCGGGGCCAGTTGCTGGAGCAGACTCTACAGCGTTAAGGCTTTCCTGAGTTATCTGGTCCATGATTTCGCTAGTTAGGCTGCTTTCTTCGTTGTTGTTACCAGATATTAATGGAGAGGTGTTTTTAGCCGGAGGGGCGCTCTTTTCAGCCTCAAGGTACACCTTGATAAAGTGAGCTTCTAAGTCTGGGATATCTCCGATAGTGGTCCATTCCTTACCATTATGGGAGATAGTGTCTTCATTGGTTACGCGGCCATCTTTTATGTATTTATGAAGCGTCTTGATATCTGAAAAGTCGTAGACCAAGCCTATTTTTACCTTCACCTTCCAAGTCTTAATACCGACAAGCCTGAAATTTAGGCTGTCGGCAGATTTAATGGTTGTTGGTTCGGTTTGGCGAGGAGAGACTGGCGACGACAGGTCCTCAGTAGCAAGACTAACACCCTCATTTTCTGGCATAAGCTCACCAATAGAAGCAGATATCGCCGCTGCAATGTCATCCAGCGGGACACCCTGATTTGGCTGCTCATCCTCTGGTGCCACCTCAGCCTCACTAGGGGCGTCTTCTTCAGGCTCCACCTCTGCTTCTTTAGCGATCTCATCCTCTGGTACCACCTCATCCTCCGGTACCACCTCAGCCTCATTAGAGGTGTCTTCTTCAGGCACCACCTCACCCTCTGTAGCTGCAGATTCTTCAGGGCTATTTTTGTTTTCTTCTTCGCTATCCTCGAAATCTCCAAAATCGATCTCGATCTCGATCTCTAATGGATCTTCTTCAGTCGTCGATTTGTTTTTTGATTCAGGCATCTAGGGCTCAAAGTTTGTTTTCAGACATGACAAGCTACCACCTATCGGGTGGTGGTGACAACGATCACGGGGATCTATTTGAAAGTTTAGACCTATTTACAATGTATAAGTAGTCTGTATTGATCCATAAAAGTACTTGTGAATAGGTTATTCTTATGTAGATTTACAGTGCATTCAACAATGGAGAACAGATATGCGTAAGCTGATTTTTATTTTGCCCCTCTTCGCTACAGCCTGCAGTGGTGGATTTGAGCCTACATCAGGTGATTACTCGGTAACCACCTCAGTAATAGAAGATGGGTGTGGTTTTGCCTCAGATGTAGAAGATACGGGCATAGAGGAGTCTGAACAGATCTCCTCTGTTTTAATATCTGATGACGGGACAACCGTTACTATTGACGATTCAACAGTGTGTGACCTAGAAGGCAATGATTTTAGCTGTATAGAGGAAAGCGAACTGTTCAATGCTTCGGATATAAACGAATCATTGATGGCGGTCTTCAGCTCTGAAATTTCTACAACAGGCGGGTGGACATCAGCAGGCATGATTGAGGGCGAAACCTCTTTTATCGTCACCTGTGAGGGTGCTGATTGTGAGTCCGTTGGTGAGAACATGGGGATGAGCACTGACTGTATGTCACTTTGGTCGATTTCATTGACCAAAGTTGAGGCTGAGTAATTAGCCCTACAGCGATAAACTTTTGCTTTTGGCCGCTGTCGACCTTTTGGGGTTGTCAGCGGCCGAGCTTTATCCATAACCAACAGCCATGGGGCTTGAGCTGGTTTAGCTAAGCAAGAATTTGAAGTTTCGCAAATCTCGCGAGGAGCGTTTTTCTACCGGTATTTTTGAAATGGATTACCAATTTTGGATTGGCCCTATTGCCAGAGACGCTCTTGATCTCACCTTGCCCGAACATTGGGTGTATGACTCGAATCCCAGGGCGGAAATCCTCAGCAGATTCAGGCTCAAAAACAGTATTGGTCTCTTCAATTTGAGGGCGAGCCCCAAATTTTTTCTGGTGCTGGTCTAGCAGAGTCTGGAGGTTTGGGCTCATTTTACTTGAGCCTTTACTAGCACCATAGTTTGGCTTGAAATGTTGGCCTCTGTTCGGCTTTGATCTTGTCTCAAAAGTCTGTTCAGGTGATGAACTAGCTCCAGCCATTAATTTAGGGGGTATCTCTCTAAGAAAACGAGATGGAGATGTTGGAGCGTATTGACCGTCGTAGCCTCTTTTTCGTCGTGGTCTAGTCAGGTATAGGCGCTCTTCTGCTCTGGTAAAGGCGACGTAGGCCAGCCTCCGCTCCTCTTCAATCTCCTTCTCCATAAGCGCTGATCTAGAGTGCGGGAATGAGCCCTCTACCATTCCGACAACAAACACTACAGGATACTCTAGTCCTTTCGCTAGGTGGGTCGTCATAAGCGTTATGGCGCCGCCTGAAGTAGGAATATCATCGGCTTGAGCCGATAGACAGACTCGGTCTAACCAACCCTGAAGCCTAGCTAAAGGGTTAGTCTCTTCTACCATCTCTGCCGAAGCGACATCTCGATACAACTCTTCGATGTTTTGCAGGCGCCCAAGTGCTTCTTCACTCTCCTCTAGACGTAGCGATTCGGCGTAACCACTCTCCTCAGCTATTAGCCTAACGAGCTCACTGGGGCTTACTAGAAGGGCCTGCTCTTGCCACTTAGCGATTAGGTTGGAGAACTCCAGCATACCCCGTGACCCTTTAGTACGGGGCCCTCCGCTTTTGATCACAGCTTTGAGTAAGGATGTACCGTCGCTAGCAGCTAGGCCTCTTAGGTTTTCTACACTTTTGGCCCCGATTGCCCTTCTTGGCACGTTTATGACCCTTAGAAGACTCATATCATCGCTTGGATTTACCACTAGCTTTAGGTAGGCTAGGATATCTTTGACCTCTCTCCTGTCGTAGAATTTTCGAGCCCCGACAAGTACATAGGGTAGCCTGGCTCTGCCGATGGCCTGCTCTAGAGGTCTAGATGTAGCGTTTGTTCTGTAGATAAGAGCGAAATCTTCTGGCTGCTTACCTCCTCGAATTAGTTTGCGTATCTCTCTCACGATAGAGTCTGCTTCATGTTCTTGATCGGCACCTATGATAAGCCTTATTGGCTCGCCCTCGGAAGCATCGGTCCAGAGTGTCTTTTCTTTTCTGTCTTCGTTGTTGTGAACTACAGCAGTAGCCGCCTGTAAGATTCTGCTGCTTGAGCGATAGTTTTGTTCTAGAAGAACGATCTTGGCATCAGGGTAGTGTTTTTCAAAGTCTAATATATTGCGTATATCAGCGCCTCTGAACGAATAGATTGACTGATCATCGTCACCTACCACAGCTATGTTCCTGTTTTTTTCTGCCAGTAGTCGAATAAGCTCAAATTGTGAGCGGTTTGTGTCTTGGTATTCGTCAACCATGATGTACTGGAAGCGATCTTGCCATTTTTCTAAGACAATAGGGTGTTTTTGGAATAGCTCAACGGTGAGGTTTATAAGATCGTTGAAGTCAACAGCATTAGCTGCCTTTATTCGCAACTGGTACTCTTTGTATACTCTTACAAATTGAGCACCAACAGCCTCGTCTCGACCAGCCTCAGTAGGGCCTTGCAGCTTGTTTTTTGCTGTGTCAATTTGACCTCTAAATTTCTTTGGAGGGTGTACTTTTTTGTCGATTCCAAAGTCTGAGATTATTGTCTTTAGAAGGCGGTCTTGGTCATCAGTGTCGTAGATCGTGTAGCTTCTAGTGTAGCCTAGTGCCTCGATCTCTTGGCGCAGGATTCTAGCGCATGATGAATGGAATGTTGATACCCAGACCTTCTCTCCATCTGGCCCAACAAGCTGAGCAACCCGTTGTCGCATCTCAGCTGCAGCTTTGTTTGTGAAGGTAACCGCTAGAATTTTCCAGGGAGAGACTCCTTCGTATAAGAGGTGAGCCATTCGTCTTGTGAGGACTCTGGTCTTACCAGATCCAGCACCAGCAAGAATTAGCAGTGGTCCGTCTATTGACTTTACTGCTTTGTATTGTTCTGGGTTTAGGCCCTGTAGGTGGGTGGGCTCAACTTTTGTCAATCTAGGTCACTCTCTTTTTTTGCCCTGTTGGCTTCATTGATTCGGGTGGCTGCGCCTAGTTTTTCTGTCTGCTGTGCTCGGCTAATTGCGAGAGCGTGGTCAGCTACGTCTTTGGTAATAGTACTGCCAGCGCCTACAATTGAACCTTCACCTACAGTGACAGGAGCCACCAATGCTGTGTTTGATCCAACGAAGGCCCCCTTTTTTATCTCGGTTTTGTGTTTATTGAAACCATCGTAGTTGCATGTAATTGTACCAGCGCCAATATTAGCGTTTTCTCCTACAACAGCATCACCGATGTACGACAGGTGGCTAATCTTTGCACCAGCGCCGATCTCGCTTTTTTTGACTTCAACAAAATTACCGACTTTTGATTCTGCTTTCAAAATGGTACCTGGCCGGAGCCTAGCCATTGGGCCAACAGACGCCCTCTCTCCAATAGTCGCTCCTGTACATACGCTGCCAGCCCCTATCGTGACCCCTGGGCCGATGTGGCTGTCCTGGATTCGGGAGTTAGCCTCAACAAGAACTCCCTCTCCTATAGTAGTTACTCCTTTGAGAACCACGCCTTGTTCCAGAGTTGTCTCTGGTGATAATGAGACGGTAGCGTCAATCCAAGTTGATTCAGGAGACTCTATAGTGACACCTGCCATTAACCAACGCTCACATATTCTTTGGAGTGCGGTTTTTGTCGCGCCCGCTAGGGCTGCTTTGTCATTTATCCCCGTCACCTCCTCTAGATCGTTGTGGACTACGGCGTTTAGGGATCCTGCTTGAGCTGCCACTTCAATAGCATCGGTGAGGTAGTATTCGTTTTTTGGCGGGTGTGGTTTAAGGTTTGGCACCACCTCGTTGAATAGCCACCTTGCATCAAAAGCATATACTCCAGTGTTTACCTCGGTTGCTTTGAGCTGCTCTTCACAAGCGCTGGAGGCCTCAACTATTAGTCGAACATCACCTTTTGAATCTCTAATAATGCGGCCATATCCGCTGGTTTTCGCCTCTTCGTCTGTGATGTGTGCAGTTAGAACAGAGCATAAGGCTCCATTGTGACCGTCAATAAGCGCTTTGAGTGTTTCGGGTTTTACTAAAGGGGCGTCTCCAGGCATTACCAAAAGAACACCCTCTGGCGGAATGCCTGATGCAGCACACCTAAGTGCATCTCCAGTGCCTTGAGGGGGATCTTGTACTACCCATGAGCAGTCCGGGCCGAGAGCCTTTATAACGGCATCTCTTTGGTGACCTACTACAACAGTGACTTCACACCCCGCCTCTTTGGCAGCGTTGATACTCCATTGGATCATCGGTTTGCCGCAGACAGGGTGAAGGACTTTAGCTAGGCTTGAGCGCATACGAGTGCCCTTGCCAGCCGCTAATATTAAGGCTCTGTTGGCCATATATTTATTACTCGATTCGAATAGTCCAGTCACCGCCAGGGCCACTCCAGGCCCCTACAGCTAAGAGGTAATCCGTCTGTGATGATAGGGTATAGACAAAGTTTTCATATGCGGTACCATTTGTCGATGAGTATGCCTGAACTGCACCAGTCATGTCGGCTATCATCAAGTCGTAGTCTGCTCCTGAGGCGCTCCAAGTTAGACTAAAGGCAGCGGGTCCGCTTTTGGGCGATGTAAACTTCATTACATCGAAGTCTCCAGCGTATGTGGAGCCGTTGTTTCCAGTTGAGTGTGTGTTGCCTAGGATCTCGCCAGGTATTTGGATCAACCCGAGCCCATCAACCTGTGATGGATCATCACCAACTTCATTTGAGGTAATAGTCCATGTAGATAGGGTGAAGTTGTATACAGCAGGTGTAGAATTCAGACCCGTTGCATCGGTAGCGATAGCTCGGCAGGTTACCTGAGTCTCAGGGGTGAAGCTGCTAGTCTCCCACAGGATAAACTCAGTCGAACCATCTGATCTGACATCTTCAGGGTAACGGTATGTGACAGTTTGCTGGCCAACAACAAGGCTGAGCTCTCCGCCTAGCATATCGTTATCTACGTCTGAAATATTGAATTCAAACCGAACCTTGTCACTGGTTTCTAAGACCACAAAGTCATCAAGTGTCGGGTTATTACCCGATGATTGAGGCTCGCCTGTGTCAGTTGGCGTTATCTCTGTGTCTCCGCCGTAAGGATCAGTTTCGGCAGTATCTATGTTTAGTGCATCCATTCCAATGTTACAGCCAACCAAAATAGCGGGCATTGCTATAGATGCAGTAATAATGTTTATTAGTTCTTTGTAGCGTTGTCGGATCATACTTACAGGATAACCTGTGATCTACAGAGCGGAAAATAGGAGCCCAAAAAGTGACAATAATAGAAGAAAAAAAAGAAGCTGTTTCGGTATTAAAAGGAAAGGTTGTCTGTGTGACAGGCGCTAGCAGGGGGCTTGGTATGGCCATAGCTCGCGCTTTTGATGCCTGTGGAGCTCGCCTAGTAGTTGGAGCAAGGACACAGAGTGCCGTCGATGAGCTTGCAGGTGAACTAGACAACGCTATTGCTGTACAGTGTGACGTTCGTGTAGCATCAGACTTGGTTGATATGGTAGATGCAGCAGTGGGTGAGTTTGGTCGTATTGATGTGATGGTAAACAATGCTGGCGTAGCGATATATGGGCCACTTAGCAGTACAGATGTTGAGGCGGTCAACTCGATGATAGACACAAACTTAAAAGGTGTGATCTTCGGTTCGCAGGCTGCTTTTGCTGTAATGAGGAAACAGAGAGACGGTCATATAGTGAACATTAGCTCCATTGCGGGTAAGCTTCACCTTAAGAATGAGGCGGTTTATAGTGCTACTAAGTGGGGTGTAAATGGCTTTACTGGGGCTTTGTCTCTTGAGGGCCGCAAGCACGGTGTAAAGGCAACTGCAGTCTGTCCAGGGGGAATAAACACACCATTTTGGAAGGAGATGGATTTTCACCCGTTCTCCGATAGGGTTGACCCAGAAAGGGACTTTATGTCTCCCGAAGAGGTTGCTCAATCTGTTGTGAATCTAGTGGCGACGTCAAAGGGTTTCGCTGTTCAAGAGGTTGTGCTGGCTCCATTGTTTTGATCGCTCAATCAAAGATCCAGAGACTGGAATTCCAACCTTGTATGAGCTAAGTCTCTATTGTGAAACCTATAAAAAACATAGCCGCTTCAGATATCCCAAACATAGAGGTGGCAGTTGTACCGAGCACCTCAAGATGGGCTAGCGCCGTTAAGGATGCAGCAGAGCAGTGTGGCGCTGTTTTTGTAGCGTTTGATGAGGTTACTCCCGCAACATTGGCTGAGCGACTGGTCGTCTTGGACCTCTCCAAATCAGTCTCAGCTAGCTCTCCAGGCCCTCGGGCGATCTCTATTTCGGCGAATCAGTCTCTGGATTGCTTTGACGTAATCCACCCAAATGAGGTCCAGTTTAGGCTCAAGCGATCACTTTCAAACCTAATTGAGATGGAGAAGCTAAAGGCTAGAGTAGCTCAAGAGCAGGCAACTGTGAGCACCCTAAACGATATAGGTTTGACGCTCTCGGCAATCACGGAGCGCACAGAACTTTTGGATGCGATCCTAACTCACTCCCGCCAGGTTCTATCTGCAGACGGCGGGACAATCTATTTAAGAGATGGTGATGAGTTGATTTTCGAGGCCGCACAGAACGACTCTGTTGAGATCACAATGCAAATAGAGCATGTGAGGCTACCTATTGAAGATTCGTCACTTGCTGGTTTTGTCGCTGGAAGAAACACGATCTTGAATATTGATGACATATACAACATTCCAGAAGCGATGCCATACAGGCCGAATTTTACCTTTGACAAGGCTTCAGGATATCGTACTCGTTCAATGTTGTTGGTCCCAATGACTGATCGGGCCAACAAGGTTTTGGGTGTTTTAGCGTTTGTAAACAGGAAGCCGTCACCAGGCGTGCCTTTGATTGACTTTAGCCTCTGCCAGCCATTTTCTAAGCAGAGCTCTGATCTTGCTCGATCTATAGCCTCGCAGGCAGCAGTTGCTCTAGAGAATTATCGGCTTTATCAGAATATTCGGAACCTGTTCGACTCTTTCATTACAGCGGCCGTCACAGTTATTGAGTCTAGAGACCCGTCAACTGCAGGACACTCTCAAAGAGTTTCTGACCTTACGGTGGCTCTGGCGAAAGAGTGCGATGGCTCTCCAGAGTTTGAAGGCATTAAGTTTTCAGGCGATCAGCTAGAAGAGCTAAGGTATGCATCGATCCTTCATGATTTTGGAAAGGTTGGTGTCAGAGAAGAGGTCTTGTTGAAGGCCAACAAGCTTCACCCTTGGGAGTTAGAGAGGGTTGAGTGGCGTTTTAGATTAGCCGCTATACAGGCAGAGTTGGAGCACCTTAGAAGAGGCACACCGCTAGATGAGCGTATGTCTCAGTTAGAGAGAGACTTAAACCTAGTTAGACAGATGAATACTCCCCGCTACCGTTTTACTGAGAGAGATGTAGAGGCCCTAGCCGCTATCTCTGGGAGATGGTTGCTTTCTGAGAAAGGTGAGCCAGTTATTGAGCAGGCAGAGATCCAGCGCCTTTGTATTCCATATGGATCGCTGGATCACGACGAAAGGTTGGAGATCCAGCGTCATGTGGAGCACACATATCAATTCTTGAAGGTTATTCCGTGGACTAGCAACCTTAAGAATGTGCCTCATCTAGCCTATGCTCACCACGAAAAACTAGACGGATCAGGCTACCCAAGAGGTTTGGTAAATTCGGAGATACCCTTCGGAGCAAAGTTGATGACGATTTCTGACATTTTTGATGCACTTACCGCGGGTGATCGACCATATAAAGCCAGTATGCCAATAGCTAAAGCTGTATCTATTTTGCGTGAAGAGGCGGAGATGGGCCGCTTAGACCGAGATGCAGTTGAGCTTTTTGTAGCAAAGAAGGTTTGGACATCGATAGGAATGGTTTAGGAGATCGAGATATGGAGCCCTTATTATGAAACGCCTCATTACCCTCGACATAAACGACGAAGTACGATCTGTTGCTGCTCATGATCATCACACACTCTTAGAGGTGCTAAGGTATGACCTGTCCCTTACAGGGTCTAAACAGGGCTGCGATAAGGGTGACTGTGGAGCCTGCACTGTCTTGGTTGATGGTGACCCCGTGTTGTCTTGTTGTTCACTAGCGGCAGCAAATGAGGGAAAGAAGGTTCAGACAATAGAGGGACTTGGAAATTCATCGGGTCCATCACAGGTTCAGAGAGCTTTCGATGTCTCAGGGGCCCTGCAGTGTGGCTTCTGTCAGCCAGGGACTATTTTGAGCGCAGAGGCGCTTCTCAGGGAAAATTCAAAGCCTAGCGAAACTGAGATCAGGGAGGCACTAGCAGGAAACTTGTGTCGTTGTACTGGCTATACGAAGATTATAGAAGCGGTCAAGCTAGCATCTTCAGGCCTATCACAGCACTCAGGGATGCTTTTGGGAGAAGCTACAGAGGGCTTTGACGTTATCGGCGCTCCAGCCAGGAAGGCTGATGCCATTGAAAAGGCTACAGGTGAGGCGCTCTATACAGACGACATTGTGCTTCCACGTATGTTGCACGGAAAAATTCTCCGTTCCCCTCACGCTCACGCGAACATTCTCTCTATCGACACATCAAAAGCGATCGCTCTAGATGGTGTTCATGCTGTAATGATCGGGAAAGAGCTACCCAAGAGTTACTGTGTAATTCCATGGACTCCCGATGAGACTGCTCTTTGTACAGATAAGGTGCGCTACATCGGAGATGGCGTGGCGGCTGTAGCAGCTGTAGATGAAGAGACCGCTAATAAGGCTCTTGATCTGATAGAGGTTGAATACGAGGTCCTTGATTCAGTTGTTGATCTGGATTTTGCCCTCGATGAAGGCGCCCCTCTTGTACACAATACTGACTGGAAGGGTCGAGATAGGACCTCCAACCTCTGTAAGAGAGTGGCGTTAGATTTTGGTGATGTAGATAGTGGTTATGAGCTGGCAGATGAGCGAGTAGATGTTCAGTATTTCTTTGAAGGCAGTACTCATGGTGCAATAGAGCCACACTGTGCGATAGCTAAATGGTCACCTGATCAGAGGCTAACCCTGTGGTCGGCTACCCAGGTTCCTCACTATGTCCACAGAGCCGTTGCCGATGTATTGGGAATACCTCAGGGAGATGTTCGGGTTATTCAGCCCACACTGGGCGGAGCATTTGGTGGAAAGTCCGAGCCCTTTGACCTAGAGTTTTGCGCTGCATTACTCTCTAAAAAGAGCGGCAGGCCTGTCAAGATCCTCTATACAAGGGAGGAGGTTTTTTACGCTCATCGTGGTCGTCACCCAATGGATATGAAAATGTCATTGGCTGCAAAGCGAGATGGTTCTCTTACGGCGGTAGAGTCAGACATTATGATTGACGGTGGGGCCTACCACTCCTTTGGTATGATCACCGCCTACTATTCGGGTCAGCTTCTAACAGGACCTATAGACTTCCCTGCATATAGGTTTGAGAGCAAGAGGGTCTATACAAACAAACCTAGCTGTGGGCCGAAGAGAGGTCATGGTTCAGTACAGCCTAGGTTTGCATTTGAGTGCGGGCTTGATGAACTAGCGGAAAAACTGTCCATTGATCCCATTGAAATCCGCCGAAAGAACGCGATGAAATCTGGACAGAGGACTGTGAATGACCAACTCGTACCATCCACTGGGATACTAGAGTGTTTGGACTCTGTTGAGAGACAGTCAGACTGGAAGAATCGTTGGGGCAAGATGCCGTTTGGTAAGGGGGTAGGCGTGGCCTGTTCCATGTACATTTCAGGCACAGCCTATCCAGTATATCCAAATGAGATGCCGCAATCGGCGGTTATTTTACGTGGGGATCGCTCTGGAAGGATCACTATATTCTCTGGGTGTTCAGATATTGGGCAGGGGTCAGATGGTATGCTGTCAGCTATCATTTCGGAGGAAACAGGCGTTCCGTTAGAGTTCATAACGGTGGTCTCTTCTGATACTGAGCTGACACCGGTAGATCTCGGCGCATACTCTTCTAGGATTACCTACATGGCAGGCATAGCCGCTCAAGAAGCGGGTCAGCGCCTGCGAGCTAGAATGGTTGCCGCGGTTTCAGAAGCTTGGGAAATCCCTATTGAGCGTGTTGGTGTGACTCAGGGAATGGTCTTTGATCTTAAGGATGGTAGTAAGACCGCTACTTCACAAGAAGCGATGCAGTTAGCAGAGGCCAAGAGCGGCACGCTAGGAGAGACTGGTCAGTATTGGACAAGAAAGGTCGGTGGTAAGTATCGAGGAGGAACAATAGGGGCCTCTCCAGCGTATTCTACAACCGCCCATGTTGCTCAGGTTGACGTAAATCCTAGAAGCGGCGTGGTTACTGTAGAGAAGGTCTGGGCTGCTCACGACTGTGGAAGAGCTATAAACCCAGTAATGGTTGAGGGTCAGATAGAGGGTTCTGTCTATATGGGTTGGGCTGAGGCAATATTAGAGGAGCATACTTTCCATAATAGTGGTCTTCATAAGGGACCAAGCCTCTTGGATTATAGGTTGCCAACCTCTGTAGAGACCCCAGAGATTATAACCTCGATAATTGAGACTATTGATCCAGGAGGACCATACGGGGCCAAGGAGGCAGGGGAGGGCCCTCTACACCCGATAATCCCAGCTATAGCTAACGCCGTGTTTGATGCTGTTGGGATTAGGTTAAGAAGGACACCGTTCTCACCAGACAAGGTGTTGTCGGCGCTATCCACTAAGTTGGAGGGTTCAGACAATGCTTAGAATGCCAGAGTTTAAATATGCCCATCCAAAAAGTGCTCAGGAGGCTGTTGATTTAATGTTCTCAACAGAGAACGCTCACTACGTTGCAGGCGGTACAGACCTGCTCCCGAACATAAAGAATGGCCTACATGAGCCTTCTCTCCTTATTGGCTTAGGGGGGTTGCCAAAACCAGAAGTGACGCTCAGCGATGGAGTTATCTCAATTGATGGAGGTATGAAGCTGGCGAAATTGGCTACAAGTCGCACATTACTGGAAAGTGCCCCAAGTCTAGCCGAGGCGTGCTCTTTAGTAGCTGGTCCTCAGATTAGAAATATGGGGACTCTCGCTGGTAATGTGATGCTAGACACTCGCTGTCTCTACTACAACCAGAGTGCTTTTTGGCGTAAATCTTTGGGGTATTGTTTGAAGAAAACAGGCGATTGGTGTCATGTTATAAGTAGTCCAAAGTCTTGTGTTGCGAGTCAATCATCGGACTCGGTGCCAGTTCTTATGGCGATGGATGCCTCGCTGGTTTTCTTGGGAAGAGATGGTGAGCGACGAATTAAAATAAGAGAGTTGTTTCAGTTCAAAGGTGAAAATCACCTTAAGCTCGAGCGGGGAGAGCTCCTTGTCTCGGTCGAGGTTCCCGCCTCTCCTGACGGTGCGCTTAGCTGTTACCGAAAGGTTCGCCCTAGGGGTTCAATAGACTTTCCCCAACTGGGTGTAGCGATAGTCACTAGTTTAGTGGACGATAAAATTGAACACTTAGCGATCTGTGTGGGGGCGATATCACCAACACCGAAGATGATAAAAGGACTAGATGTCTTTTATGGTAAGCCCTTGACTGATGAAGTGATAGAAAAGATAGCCTTGATCGCAAAAAAGCAGAGCCGACCTCAAGGCTCAGTAGAGGGCGGAACGAAGTGGCGCCGAGAGATGGTCGCTGTTGAGGTAGAGTTAGGGCTAGCCTCTTTTAGATAGACCCTATTTTAATAAAGCTCTTCAAAATAACGATTAACCATTCTCTTTGCTGAGAACAGTCGTTCAGCGCTGGTAATAGAGGAGACCATCATTGATAGCCACTTATCATGGTTGTCATAATAGGTTGGTATGACATCCTCAGAGATGACCTTTTGCATTGAAGCTAGGTCATGTTCGTCCGCCCCATCACCCTGGTAACCATCACCAAATTGCCAACCGTTTACGCCGTGCTCACAGCCCTCATCCCACCACCCGTCTAGAATGCTGGCGTTTAGTACACCGTTAGCCGCCGCCTTCATTCCGCTAGTTCCAGAAGCTTCTCTTGGTCGCCTAGGGTTGTTGAGCCATACGTCACACCCTCTGGTTAGCAGGGCTCCCAGCCTCATCTCATAATTATCTAAAAAGACCACGGACCCTTGATATTGTGAGGCCATAGCTACCAGCTTGGCGACCACTGCTTTGCCTGCTGTATCTTTGGGGTGGGCTTTACCCGAGAATACAATCTGTAGACGACCCTCTTTTAGCAGAGGCTCTAGCCACTCTAGATCGGTAAAAATAAGGGCAGCTCGTTTATAGGTGGCCGCCCTTCTCGCGAAGCCAATAAGCAGAGTGTCCTCTCTTAGTCGAACTCCATTCCGCTGCTCAATTTCATCTATAAGCTTGAGCTTTAGAGACTGATGTTTTTTCCACATTCCTGCATTATCACCCTCCGCAGCAGCTTTAGAGAGTGTCTTGCTCTGCCACGTAGGAAGATGCACGCCATTGGTTATTGGTATTATCTCTGAGGCATCTTTTACATGGGCCCACATATCAACGGCCGTTCTCGCGTGCAGAGCCGCCACTCCATTTGCAGCTCTAGATAGCCTCAATGCGGCGGGGGTCATCTCAAACGGGTCTCCGCCAATCTCAACCAACATCTCTCTGGTAAACTTACCTAGGTCAGCACCTTGCCTAAATAGGCGGTCGATAGGGTGGACTTCGTTTCCAGCAGGTACAGGTGTATGGGTTGTAAAGACGACCTCTGATCTTGTCTTGGCCCAAGCCTCCTTAAAGTCTGAACCTTGGTCCATTTTTTGACCCATAAGCTCAAAGGCTCCAAACAGAGCGTGCCCTTCATTGAAGTGGTATGTGCTGGTCTTTTTACCCTGCTCTCTCTTTAGCGCCTGAACAAATCGAACTCCGCCGACACCAAGCAGAACCTCTTGGGCCACCCTGTCTTCGTTATCACCTCCATATAGTCGCCTTGTTATCCACCTGTCCTTGGGATTTACAGGCTCTAGGAGGTACAGAGGGCAGCATCCGAATGAGTTTACCCTGTATGCTGTGATCTCAATTTCTTTGCCTCTAATGGTTACAGGAACCTTGATATTTGTGGGCTCAACAAATTCACGGGTCGTGGGTGCGTAGGTATCTACGGGGCTTCCCTCGTCATTGATCGTCTGGATTGTGTAGCCCTCTCCCCAGAACATTCCAATTGCTACAAAGTCTCTTTTTTGATCATGTGCGGCCTTTACTATGTCACCAGCTAAAACCCCCAGACCACCTGAGTAGACAGGTAGAGAGTGGTGTAGACCGTACTCCATACAGAAATATGCGATAGCATGTCTTGGTTTGGTCATATTTTCAATTCTCCTATTGGCTCTATATTGCCGCAGATAATACAGGCGGCCCGCAAATGATGTAACCTTTACGTCTGGAGTTATTTATATGAACGTGTTTAAAATGATTGTGTTCGCCACAATGTTGGCTGGTTGCGGTGCAAACGGGGGTGATGATCCAACTCCATCACTTTACGAGACCGCTGACTACGCGCCCAGTCTGTCACCTGATGAGATAGCTAACCTAGACCATCTTGGGCCTATAATGTTGGATCTAGGTACTAATTTCGGCGTCTACTCTGCTAACGCTGAACGTGTAGAATTACTTCTTTTTGATGATCCCGATGATGAATTACCATCCCAACAGTTCCCAATGGTTCGCCAGGGTGATGTTTGGAATATCTATGTGGAGGGTGTAGGCCTAGGTCAGCACTATGGATATGTGGCTTGGGGGCCTAATTGGCCATATGACGAAGATTTTTACCCAGGATCGTTAGTTGGTTTTTTGGTCGACGTTGATGAACAGGGAAATAGGTTTAATCCCAACAAGCTACTTATAGATCCATACGCTAAGGCGCTTCACAGGGATCATGACTGGGGTGCAGGAAGCCTTGGTACTGGTGAGAGCCGCCGCGACGTGTCTACCTGGGGAGCTGCGGCGAAAGGTATCATCATCGAGTCTGAATACGAGTGGTCGGATGCTGAGTACGAGTGGGTGGCGTCGAGATCGGACAACACTTTAGAGGGGCACGACTGGAACGAAATAATAGCTTACGAAGTCCACCCGAAGGGTCTTACAGCCAATGGTTTAGAAGATGTCGAGCACCCAGGGACCTTCAGAGGTGTTGGCGAAATGGCCAGCTATTTCACCGACCTGGGCGTAAATGCCGTTGAGTTTTTACCAGTCCACGAGAAACCTCTGGATGGTGGGTATTGGGGTTACGCGACCTTGAGTTTCTTTGCAATGGAGCTAACCTATTCGAGTGAGTACTTGACTTCAGGGCGAGCAGATCTTGTTGTCGACGAGTTTAAAGAGATGGTCGATCTAATGCACCAGGCAGGAGTCGAGGTCTGGATAGACGTCGTTTACAACCACACTGGAGAGGGTGGGTTGTGGAGAGAGAAGCTCTGGTATGATGACTACACAACAGACGCTGAGGCTACAACACAAGCCTACAACCTAGATTCAGTAGAGGTGGCAGGTCTGTATAGCTTTAGAGGCCTAGACAATTACTCTTATTATGCGCTTACGGAAGACGGCTTCACCTACTGGAACAATACAGGTGTAGGCAACGAGCTAAGGGCCAACAACGAGCCAGTTCAGCGACTTATCATAGATTCTCTAAGGTACATGGTTGAGGAGCTTCATGTTGATGGTTTTAGGTTTGATCTCGCTGGAATTCTAGGAGAGCAAGATCTCAACTACAATTATTGGTATGACAATCCGCTGGATTCTACCCTAGGCCTGATAATTGAGGATCCTGTCCTTCAAGCACACAACACTAGAATAATCGCGGAGCCGTGGACAGCGGGAGGTTACTACAACCCAGTCCTAGGGGCTTACCCAGCTTCAGAGATAACCCCTGGTTACGGATGGGGTGAGTGGAACGCTCACTTTAGAGATGTGTGGCGCAGCCTGATCAACGATGATGCCTATACTTTGAGTGATTATGAGGGCGCTATTGGTGCGGGTGGGGCGCTGACAGGCTCTTACGACTTATACGCACATAACGGCCGTCAACCTTGGCACAGCATGAACTTTGTCACCATACATGACGGCTTCACAATGTATGACTTGTTCTCGTTCGACGAGAAACAGAACAACTGTGGAGTATTAAACCCTATCTGTTGTGACTCACCCACAAGCGCATGGTGTGATATTGACAGCGGTGAGTCTCATAATCGTTCGAGAGACTGGGGGGTTGATAATGAACCTCTAAAACGTCAGCTAATGCGAGACATGTTTACCCTGATGATGATCTCTCACGGAACACCACTTTTGCTTGGAGGGGATGAGTGGTTGCGGACTCAATACGGTAACAACAACGCTTACTCCACAGGTGCTGATAACGAGTACAATTGGTTTAGGTGGGGCGAGTGGAGGGCCTATAGCGAGCGTGTACGTATGCACGATTTTGTTAGGGAGCTCATAGCCTTTAGGCTCAGCCACCTCTATGCCTTTGGGCCTATGGAGTATGGTTCAGGGATGGCTATTGCATGGAAGGATTCAAACAACAATGACTCTGACTGGAGCGGTAAGAGCTTGATGCTTCACTACTATGAGGATGGTAGAGAGTTGGGACCCGAATTGCTCGTATTGTTGAATTTCGAACAAAGTGATGTGACTTTTACCCTTCCAGAAGGCCGCACATGGGCTCGAGCAATAGATACCCAGTCGTGGTTTGATACGGGAGACTCAGGTGATGAGGGCTTCTTTAGTGACAACCCTGATGCTGATGTAGATCAGTCTGCAAACATCTCGGCTGATTCGCCAGAAGTTATCCCCGACTCCTACTACACTGTAAAGTCTCGCTCAATAGTAGTGTTGGAGCAGGTAGATGATTAGTCGTAGGTGTGCAGCTAGATTAGGCGCAGCCGTTTGCCTCGTGGGTGCTTTAGCTTACCCCAGCGTAGCCTCGGCAGCGGATGGCTCCGTTGGTGGGTATTTTAGATTAATGACTCGACCAGACTTTCAGGGTGGTGATGGAAAGCTGGGGTATTGGAATCTCTACGGAAGGCTAATGAATGAAGGCCCTTATGTGGCCCTACACAGCCAGCTTGAACTTCTAGAGCAGAGGCCTGGCGAAGATGACGTTTGGGCCAGGGTACATGCTCGCGTTGAGGGAGGTACAGTCGCGGGCGCAGATACAGGGGGAGGCTCTCTCTCACAGATGAGGCTCAGTCAGCTATATACTGAGGTTGGCAACATCCTTCTGCCAGAGGTGATCTTTAGGGTTGGTACCCTAGAGAGCTGGATGGGTGACCTTGGATTATATGATTGGCGCCCCACCTCTCTTTTAGGTGACACAGTGGGTCTGTCTGCAGCGCTGCATGGCGATAAATACGACCTTTTGTTGGGTGTAGGGGATGCTGGGTTTTTCCATAACCCCAATAGGTACAACACACTGTTTTCAGGCGGCGGCTCTATTCGTCTAAGGCCTATAGATCAGGTTGAGATAGGTATAGGCGCTCAATTTAGATATGAGCCAGCTGTTCTTGGAAACGTAAACGCGCCCTACTACACACCAGACATAGACTACACAGACTGGCTTAGGGGAGAGGTTATGTCTGTTTGGGATGCTGAGAACCCAGGGCAGCTTCAGAACTTTCCTGACCCCGTTTCAAATTCCGCAGATTCCTCGAAGCTTGTAGGCTACATGGGCTTTGGTGGGTTCGGGCCACTTGTATGGAGCTCACTGTTTGTGAGCTATGAACAGGTACACCCTGATGCTGTAACAACAGAGGTCTACGACGGTGTTGAATACGATCTTTTTGTCTCTGAGCTAACAGACGACCGAAGCGTTCTAACTGTAGCAGAGGAGCTTCACCTAACACTTGTTCCTAATGTGGCTGATCTAGTGATGTCTGCTATATACGGGCTTCATGTTGATGGTGACAATGATGTGGCGCCTAGCGACCACGCTCGAACGTATATGTCTACAGTTAATCGCCTTCAGGTTTTCATTACCCCTAGAGTACACCTGCTTGTTGAGGGGAGTCTCGCTAAAGAGTCTTCAACCAATGGTAATCAATATAGGGAACACTACGACTCAATATTCTCAAGCACGGACGGTGTAAGTGATTCAAGGGGCCTCGAGTATGGTGACTCAAGTGAGCGTCATACTGCTCAGGGCAAGATAGGGGCTGTCTTGAACCCAAGCGGCCAGGGTATCTTCACAAGACCCTCCCTTAGACTTCTTTATGGTGCTCAGTGGTCGTCACAGTCCAACGCTTTTGGCAACAGCTTTGTAGATAGCTTGGATCAGTATAATAGTTTTGGCAACGTGGAGCGTCATTGGCATCACATGGTCTCGGCAGAGACGGAGGTCTGGTTCTAATGTTTCGTGTGATTTTATTTTCTTTGATATTGTCGGCGTGTAGCTCTAAAGCTCCTCCAGCCTCTAATCTAGTAAGCCCAGGTCCCAGCGTTGGTCTTTTTAGTCACTCGGTGAACATTGACAGCGGAGAACAGGTTGAGCTGGCAGGTGCTTTCGGTGAGGCTCTTTTAGGGGCGATTAGCGCACAGGGCTTTACAGGTGTAGCCATGGGCGCAACAGACATCGAGTCGGCGGACTTTGGCGCTACCCGTGCTGAAGATAGGGCGACAGCCATAGTAATAGCCGCCGCCCAAGGTGTGAGCCAGACGCTAGTAGTAGAGGCTTCAGCCTCATTGTTTTCCCAATTACAGGGGCAGTTCAGGTGGGTTGTCTCAGTAGACGCAACCCTTGTGAAGGGTGGTGGTTCATCGCCAACCACAGAGACTATGTCTGTAGAGGTACCCGTGTTTCTCCGATATCAACATCAAGGAGAAGACGAGGCTTTTGATGCAGCAGCACCATCCTTAGAGAGGGCTTTGTCTCCTCTCCTTAGGGGCCTTCGCTGACAAAATGGGTTTGATGTACTGTTTCTTGTCTGTGGTGACATTGAGTCCAGCGATGGCTCAAGATAGCGATCATCATGCTTCAGACTCGATCTACTTTATTATGGTAGATAGGTTTTTTGATGGGGACCCTGAGCAGGGTGGGGATCTATCTCCAGATGATCCTCAAGGGTGGCACGGAGGAGATCTCAAAGGTGTTCTACAGAACATAGACTATATTTCTGACATGGGATTTGGCGCAGTATGGCTGACCCCTGTTTTTGAGAGTCGTGATGAGCCTTTTGGTGAGTGGGGTGCTTTTCATGGTTACTGGATCGATAGTCTCACTTCTATAGATCCTCGATTTGGGGACTACGACGATCTGCTTGCTCTGTCCGCTGCAATGCACCAGAAAGATATGAGGCTTATCGCTGATGTGGTCTACAACCATACATCTTTTGATTCACCACTATTGAGTGAACATCCTGATTGGTTCCACGAGCCAGCCCCAATTATTGACTGGAATAATGAGGTAGAGCGCCGAGAAAACCAGGTTCATGGCCTCCCAGATCTCGATCAGAGCAATCCAGAGCTATTAGAATATCTGATCCAGAGCACAGTAGATCTTGTTCAAAAGGGTGGTGTAGATGCCCTGAGAATAGACGCTGTCCGTCACATGGAGCCAAGCGCAATAAGTCGAATCCTAGCGGCTGTAGATCAGCGGGTAGGGCATCATGTAGATGCTTTAGGAGAGATTTTTGATGGCTCTTTTTCGGCACTAAAGGATGAGTGGAGAGAAGGTGGGTTTGATGCCGTCTTTAACTTTCCTCTCTATTATTCTACGGTAGATGCTATCTGCGATGGCTCTCATATGGGTCGTCTTGCAGTTGCATTGTCTGAGAGTTCTAGGGTTGACGGAGATCTTGGCAGGCTGGTTAATTTCTTGGACAACCACGATCTACCTAGGGTGAGGAGTCGATGTAGTCCAGAGGTTGTAGATCTTGCACTGACAACACTGTTCGCATCACCAGGTGTACCTATGGTGACCTGGGGTACAGAGTCTGGACTTGAGGGTGCTCATGAGCCCGAGAACAGGGGGGACATGGTATTTGCCAGTTCCGAACAGAGCGCCCACATATCGAACCTCAATAGGCTTAGAGGAGAGGTCTCAGCCCTAAGGACTGGCGATTTGTCAGTGTTGTCGTTGTCTGAGGATCGCCTTTTGGTGTCGCGAAGAGATGGCGACAGTGTAGCCATCTTGGCTTTGAATATGTCGGAAGAGTCTTTTGAATTTGTTTTATCAGAGCACCTGGCTTCTGTGGCCTGGAGCGATGGTGTTGGGTCTATTTCAGGGGACAGGTTGGCTGTAGATGGTGGTTCTGTGGCTTTGATCACAGGTAGCGCTACCACGCCTCAACAAAGAAGCGCTGTTACTAGATCTGTTCGTCTACAGTTATCCAGTGAGCTTCTCGATAATCAAAACGGTAGTGCTCCAACCCACCTAATTGGCGCAGGGGAGCATCTAGGCGGATGGGACCCTAACTCTGCCATTCCCATCACAGGAGGCAGCGTTGAGCTGAACGCGGCTGTAGGAGATGTGCTTGAGTTCAAGTTCTTGACCAGAGATGGTGAAAGTTTGACCTGGGAGGCTGGCGCCAACCGGTACCTGCTAGTAGAGACAGGCAATGGCGACCTCTTGGTCGATCTGGAGTAGAATATGGCGAGTTTAAGTTTCAAGAATATTGAGAAGGCCTATGGTGACACCCTAGTACTCAAGGGGGTCAACCTAGATGTTAGCGATGGTGAATACCTTGTCTTGGTCGGCCCTTCTGGGTGTGGAAAGTCTACTCTGTTAAGGTGTGTGGCAGGCCTAGAAGAGATCACCGCTGGTGAACTGTACATTAACGATAGGGTTGTAAACAATGTCTCGCCCAAAGCGAGAGATGTCGCAATGGTGTTCCAGTCATATGCTCTCTACCCTCATATGACTGTTCGGGAGAATATGGGGTTTGGTCTTCGTGTAGCTCGCCTTCCAAAGGATGAGATAAAAGCTCGAGTGGATGAGGTAGCCGAGTCGCTAGAGCTAACCGAGCTTTTAGAGAGGCTCCCAGGCCAGCTTTCAGGAGGTCAACGTCAGCGTGTTGCTATGGGCAGGGCGGTAGTCAGGGACCCAGCGCTATTTCTGTTTGACGAGCCGCTCTCAAATCTGGACGCATCGCTTCGATCACACATGAGGCTTGAGCTTAAGAGGCTTCATAAGCGCCTTGGTGCGACAGTGCTTCACGTTACCCATGATCAGGTAGAAGCCCTAACTTTAGCAGACAGAATAATGGTGTTGAATGAGGGTGTAGTACAGCAGATAGGTAGCCCCAGAGAGCTGTTCGACACTCCAGCCAATAAGTTTGTGGCTGCCTTTATTGGCTCTCCTAGTATGAATTTCTTTCCTAGCACTGGCGCGGACGGCAAGGCCTTTATCGATGGTGTAGAGGCTCTGTTACCTGTCTACGTTGAGGGGGCTTTTTGTCTTGGAGTCCGACCTACAGACTGGTTGATAGGCGGTGAACTCTTTGAGGGGGTTGTCGAGATTGTTGAGTCTCTTGGTGCTGAGGCTTTGTTACATATAGAGTTGGGTAGCTACAATGTCGTTGTACAGGTATCAGAACCATGTGGCTTCTCTGCTGGCGACACGATTTCGTTGGGGCTTAGTAGCTTTCACCTCTTTGATCACGAAACAGGGAATCGTCTAGCGGATGGTGCCCTGTGAGAAAAGCTTGTCGCAGAGCGCTATTAACAGTGATTGCGGCGGTGCAATTAATTCTTGCAGTTGGTTTTGGTGTTTTTACATCTGGGGTCGCGTATAGTGAGGAGCCAGAGCTAGTAGTTTGGCACTCTTACCGAGGGCTAGAAGAGGAGGCTGTCCTAGAGTCTGCTTCTGTTTGGGGTCAGCAGCAAGGTGTGGACGTTAGGCTCGTGCCAATCCCTTTTGGCGCCTTTGATAGTAAAATAGAGACTTCAATACCAAGGGGAAATGGTCCCGATATTTTTATTGGGGGTCACTCTAATGTAGCCAAATGGGTAGATTTTTCTCTGTTACAGCCAGCTATCAACGAGGTCGGCGCCCAGAGAGCGTCAGCTGATGAGGCGCTAGTTGTAGAAGGTGTCCCATATGGGTACCCATTGGCTCTAAAGACCTTGGTTTTGCTTTACAATCCCGAGCTAATAGATAGCCCACCATCAACGACTGATGAGCTTATCTCAATGGCATCAGCTCAAACTGGGGAGGGGTCGTTTGGGCTGGTATATGAGGCTACAGCAGCCTATTACCACGCCCCATGGATGCACGCTTTTGGAGCAGACATCTCAAGTGGCAGCGCCACTGATTTAGACACACCAGAACATGCAGCAGCTCTCGGGTTTACTCGTCGCCTCGCCGCAGATGAGGAGATTGTTCCACTCTCACCATCATCAGAGCTAATGTCTAGCCTCTATAATGCTGGAAAGGCCGCATTTATTATAAGCGGCCCATGGTTTGTTGGTGACGTTGAGCTCCCTATAGCGGCTGTCCCCCTACCCGTGGTTAGTGAGACCGGTGAGCCTGCTAAGCCGTTTTTGACTGTGGAGGGTGCGTTTGTTGTAGCTGACTCTGAGCAGTCTGCGCTGGCTCATCAGTTTGCTGCATGGTTATCGGGGTCAGAGGGTTCCGAGATTCGCCAGCGAATCGGTTTACAGGCTGTCTCTTTGGCTTCAGCCCCACCTAGCGAAGATCCAGTTGTTAGCGCGGTCGAAGAACAGGCTGAAAGCGCTGTTCTTATGCCGACAGATCCAACTATACCTAGTGTATGGGAGGCCTTAGAGAGGGCGCTGCGCAGGACAGTCAGGGGGGCTGCCACACCAACGGAGGCCGCTCATGAGGCCTCTGTTTATCTAGATGTATTCTCTCGCCCTCCACCAACCCCAGCATCTCCGACCCCATACTTAATATTAATGGCAGTCGTTTTATTGGGTGGGTTCTGGTGGTGCTTTATTACGTTTAGGAACCCTCACCTCCGCTCATCGGTTCACCGTCACAGACGAGATTATCTATGGGTCTTGCCAGCCACATTGTCGTTGACAGTGCTTGTTATGCTACCGTTCGTAGTGGGAGCCTGCATCTCTGCGTTTGCCCATCAAGGTGGTGAGTGGACGTTTGTTGGTTTGAAGCACTTCTTCGACATTTTGCTCTCTAGAGACTGGCCTCTCACCTCTCCCATGTCATTCTATTACACGATGATTGTGACGGTTCTGTGGACCGTAACCAACGTTATCCTGCACGTCTCTATAGGTGTCGCGATGGCGCTGTTGTTGAGAGAACCGTGGGTTAGGATGCGGGGTCTCTGGCGAGCTCTGTTAATTATTCCATGGGCCATACCAAACTACATTACAGCGCTTATCTGGAAGACGATGTTTCACGTTCAATTTGGCGCCATCAATTCCATTATTGGTGCGTTCGTTCCAGGTGATGACCCAGTACAGGTTGAGTGGTTTGGGTCTTTCGCGACAGCCTTTTCAGCTAACCTAATTACAAACACATGGCTGGGCTTTCCCTTCATGATGGTTGTCACATTAGGCGCTCTTCAGAGTATTCCTAGAGAGCTCGAAGAGGCTGCATCCATAGATGGAGCTAGCTGGTCTGAGAGGTTTAGGTTTGTTGTTTGGCCTATGCTTAAGCCAGCATTGATGCCCGCTCTTATCATTGGATCTGTTTGGACCTTTAATATGTTCAATGTGGTCTATTTAGTCAGCGCGGGTGAACCAGATGGTTCAACTGAGATTCTTATCTCCGAGGCGTATAGGTGGGCTTTCTCTAGAGGTAATCGATACGGTTATGCAGCAGCTTACTCCATATTAATCTTTGGCCTGTTGTGGTTCTATTCAAGAGGTGCCAACAAGGTCGCGGGGAAGAAGGTCTTATGAGATCAGTAAAACCGTGGCAGTCAGCCCTAATTCACCTTTCGATATTAATCATAGTTGCAGCTGTACTATACCCAGTGCTCTGGGTAGTTAAAATGGCGTTTGAGCCAGGACAGTCTTTTTCAGCGGGTGGTGTCCCTTGGCCATCTGAGTGGAGTTTGGACAACTTCGCCACGGTAGTTCTCACGGCTGACTCGGATGGGTGGCTGTTCGGCCGTCAGTTGTTGAATTCAGTGGTGGTGTCGGTAACTACTGCTCTTATAGGGGTGACCCTCTCCGCTACCGCCGCTTACGCTCTCTCAAGGTGGAGTTTTCCAGGTAAAGATAGGACCATATCGGCGTTTCTAGTCACCCAGATGTTCCCTGGTGTGGTAATGCTAATCCCTCTCTACATCTTGCTCGATGGGGTTGGCCTTTTGGACAACCAACTAGGACTAGCACTAGTATATTCAACGACCTCCGTCCCTTTTTCTGTTTGGATGTTGAAGGGATACTTTGACACAATACCAACTGCCTTGGAAGAGGCTGCTCTGTTGGATGGCTGTACCAGGTGGCAGACATTCCGTTGGGTTATTTTTCCTCTAGCTAGGCCAGCTCTGGCTGTTGTTTCGCTCTTTTCATTCATGACAGCATGGAATGAGTTTATCTTGGCCGCAACGCTAATGAGTGATGAGCGGAGCTTTACATTGCCTGTGGTTTTACAGAGGTTCGTAGACAACTACGGAACCGAATGGGGAAATTTTGCAGCAGGATCGGTGATAGTGTCTTTACCTGTAATGATCCTGTTTTTCATGCTGCAGAAGCACTTTGTTGAGGGTCTCACTGCGGGTAGCGTCAAAGGTTAGCTCTGGCGCTTCTCTTTAGTCTATTCTTTGTGTGATCTAGCTATTCTAAAACCAAGGTTAAAAAATTTGCCGTCAGGGGTGAACCCGTATCTATTAGCTACCCTTGCGAATGAGGCCTCTCTAAACCAGCTACCTCCTCGAAAAGTTCGGAATGAGTTTGGCGAGGTGTTCTCAGGATCTATCTTTGGTGATCGTCCGTAGTAGTCACTATCATACCAATCAGAGACCCATTCCCAGACATTGCCAGTCATGTCAAAGAGTCCATAACCGTTAGATTTTTTGCATCCGACGGGGTGAGTTCCACGCTTAGAGTTGGTGCCGATCCATCCTACGTCCTCGGCTCTATTTGAACCAGCGTAGGTGAACTCCTCTTCCCCTCTAGCCGCATACTCCCACTCTGCTTCGGTAGGGAGTCGGAAACCATCAGCACCATCTATTCGAGAGACATCAGTATCAGAGCCCTCTTCGATTTTATAGACAGGCGCTCTGCCGAAACGCTCGCTCATTTTATTGCAAAATCGGATCGCGTCATACCAAGACACCTGCTCAACAGGGCGATCACTACTGTCTACCTTACCAATAAACTTAGATGGATTCATTCCCATCACAGCTTCATACTGTTGCTGAGTAACAGGGGTCGCGCTTAGTTCAAAGCGTGACAAAGTTACTTTATGTACGGGACTTTCCGAAGTTTTCTTATTGGATCCCATATCAAAACTACCGCTCGGGATAGTAATCATATTTATGCCCAATGATGCTTCTAGACAATCCACTTCATCTAGACCCTTATGTGATCCCAATTCTTCCCTCATGTAGTACCGACTATATTTGAGCAGAACCAGCGCTTTACGTCAAGTATAGCGTAGGTGTGCCTCTTTCTCAAAAGTCAGTAGCTCTCGCACCTGACCGCCCCTATTCGAAAAAAAGAGGGCGGTAACCTATTGGTCACCGCCCTCTTTTTTTGACTATAAGCTAAGCTTATTCGTCGTCACTTTGGTTTTGCAGACTTCCACCGCGCATGCGGTTGATGTTTGTTGGGGATCTCACTCGATCGGAACCGTGTCCAGCCTCAACGCCCTCCATTGGGTCGGAGTTGTTACCAGGCACAGATGCCGCTTCGGGTGTAGCCTCACCATTATCAGGGGCAGCCTCTTCAACAGGGGCAGCCTCTTCAACAGGGGCAGCCTCTTCATCAGGGGCAGCCTCTTCATCAGGGGCAGCCTCTTCATCAGGGGCAGCCTCTTCAACAGGGGCAGCCTCTTCAACAGGAGCAGCCTCTTCAACAGGGGCAGCCTCTTCAACAGGGGCAGCCTCTTCAGTTCCGCCGCAACCGACAGCAAAGAGTGAGGCTAAACCTAGAGCTAAACCAAATTGATAGGTCATTTTTTAGTGGCCCGCTGCTTCCATAGCTTCAGCCGCTTCAGCTGCCGCTGCTTCCATAGCCTCAGCCGCCTCTTCAGCCGCCTCTTCCATAGCCTCAGCCGCCTCTTCACCAGCCTCTTCAACAGCCTCAGCCGCCTCTTCGATAGCTTCAGCCGCCTCTTCAGCCGCTTCTTCTACAGCTTCTACAGCTGCATCTGGTGTTGTAGCAGCCTCGTCAACAGCAGGAGTAGACTCTCCGCCGCAACCAACTGCAAATAAAGAAATTAGACCAAGTGTAATGCCGAATCCGCGCATAATATTATTCTCCGTATTTGGTAAAAGCGATGAACTGCGAAAAACAGAATGAACCGAAGCTCATCGTCATGTCACCCATACAACAGTCGAATAGGAAAAGGCAAGGGTTTTGGCCCCTTTTTAATAGATTTTCTTCAAAAAAGATCAATTGTTACGATTTGATCGGTTGCACGATTGGGGGGGTCTTAGCTATAGACGGCCCGAACAAGACTAGAGTTTTCTTGGTTGGAGAAAAAAATGACATTGGACATCAATAAAGTTCGTAACATTGGAATTAGTGCACACATTGATTCTGGAAAGACAACACTAACAGAGCGCATACTCTTTTATACCGACAGGATCCACGCGATTCACGACGTCAGGGGTAAAGACGGCGTTGGCGCCAAGATGGACTCAATGGAGCTAGAGCGTGAGCGCGGAATTACAATCCAGTCTGCTGCTACACACTGTGAGTGGCTCGATAACCATGTCAATATTATCGACACACCTGGTCACGTTGACTTTACCATTGAGGTCGAGAGAGCCCTTCGTGTATTGGATGGCGCGATTTTGGTATTGTGCTCTGTATCTGGTGTTCAGTCACAGTCAATGACTGTTGATCGCCAGATGCGCCGATACGGTGTACCTCGCATCGCTTTTGTCAACAAGTGTGACCGTCAGGGTGCAAACCCAATCGGAGTAAAGGATCAGCTTCGAGAGAAATTGCACTTGAATGCGATAATGTTCCAGCTACCTATCGGACTGGAAGAGAAGCACGAAGGTGTAATCGACCTTGTTAAAATGAAGGCATACACTTTCGATGGCGACAACGGAGAGAACATTATCGAGGGAGATATTCCTGCTGAGTATATGGATGAGGCAGAGGTTTACCGCGAGGAAATGCTCGACGCTGTCTCTATGTTTGACGATGATCTCATGGAAGCCATGCTGGCAGAGGATGTCACAGAGGAGGTCTTGAAGAAGGCTATTCGTAAGGTGACTATAGCTATGCAGGTGTGTCCTGTGTTCTTAGGTTCTGCATACAAGAACAAGGGTGTTCAGAAGGTTCTTGACGCTGTAGTAGACTACCTTCCATGTCCAATTGATGTAGAGAACACCGCGCTGGAGATCGCAGATAAAGAAGAGATCCCAATGGTGGTTGAAACTAACCCTAACGAGATGCTTATCGCTCTAGCTTTCAAGCTCGAAGAGGGCCGTTACGGTCAGATCACATACCTTCGTGTTTACAGTGGTAAGCTTCAGAAGGGAATGACCATCTTTAACAGTCGTTCTGGAAAGAAGGTAAAGGTTGGCCGATTGGTTCGTATGCACTCGGCTGATATGGAAGATATCGACTACGCAGAGGCCGGCGATATCGTCGCGCTATTTGGAGTTGATTGCTTCTCCGGTGATACTTTTACCGATGGAACTCGCGAGATCTCAATGACATCTATGCACGTCCCAGATGCTGTAGTTTCGCTCACCATAAAGCCTGTTGATACTAAAGCGCAGCAGAACATGTCTAAGGCTCTTCAGAGGTTTACAAAAGAGGACCCGACATTTAGGGTTAGCTCTGACGAGACCACTGGTGACACAATCGTCGCTGGAATGGGTGAGCTTCACCTCGACGTATATATTGAGCGCATGAAGCGTGAGTATAAAGCAGAGGTAGAGGTATCACCTCCTCGTGTAGCCTACAGAGAGACTATCTCAAAGGCAGCTGACTTTGCATATACACACAAGAAGCAGACTGGTGGTTCTGGTCAGTTTGGTCGTGTATGTGGACACATGCAGCCATTGGCTGACGAGGATTACGAGTTTGTAAACGAGATTAAAGGTGGTGTTATCCCACAAGAGTTTATCTCCTCATGTGACAAGGGCTTCAAGTCTTGTCTTGAGAAGGGAAGTTTGGTTGGTGCTCCTATTAGCGGAGTGAAGTTGACAATTAACGATGGTCAAACACACAACGTAGACTCATCTGACAACGCCTTCCAGGCTGCGGCCCGCGGCGCTTTCCGTCAGGCTTATGCTAAGGCTAGCCCTGTTGTTCTTGAGCCTGTCATGAAGGTTGCACTTGAGGGGCCAGTTGAGTTCCATGGTGCGATGGTAACGACTCTAGTACAGCGACGAGGCATGGTTCTTGGTTCTACTGAGGAGGGCGGTTTCTCCGAGATAGAAGCAGAGGTACCACTCTCTGAGATGTTCGGTTACGCTACCGTTCTTCGCTCGACCACACAGGGCCGCGCTGAGTTTACGATGGAGTTTTCTAAATACGCTAAAGCTCCTAACAACGTTGCTGAGGACCTTATCAAGGCCTATCAAGAGGAAGGCAACTAGTAGTTAGGGTTAGAGCATCTAGTAGGGGCGAAAATGCTTCGTACAGAGATCTACGATAAAAGTCCAGCAAGGGTCTTTGATCCTTCAACAGGCTCGGCGATGTTACCAGGCAACGCTGGGGCTGTTATTGGATCGAAAGGCGTTGGTAAGAGCGCCATACTGGTTCATATCGCAATAGACGCAATCGTCCGTGATGAACAGGTACTACACATCTCTTTAGAGGATGGAGCAGACCATGTTAGAGCCTGTTACGATGAGGTCTTCCAGTGCATTGCACGAATGTCACGCTACAAGAGTGACGATAAGCTTGTCAGTATCGTAGAACGCCACAGGATAATACACTCATATTTGAACCGCGCGTTTTCTGTTGATGATCTTGCTAGAACACTTCGCATGTTGTCTGATGTGATGCATATCAACCCAAGCTGTGTTCTGATTGATGGCTTTGACGGGGCTGAGCTCCAGCCATTTCTCGATCTGGCAGATCAGGAGGGGTTCGGTCTATGGGTCACCTTGAACAGCAACAACCCGATATCTCTAGATAGCTTTAGCTCTGCTGTAGAATTGGGTGTTGGCGGAGGAGGCATAGCCCTTAAACTGTTGAAGCATAAAGGAGAGTTGTCAGAGCCCGTTGATGAGTTGATATTGGAAACAAGTACGCTCATGGCTTTGGATGAGGACTCTTGGGACCCTATATCTTCACCTGGCCCTCAGGATCCATCGGAGTGTACGCTCTATTCTGGCGGTGCAGAGGGGACAGAGTCCGTTTTTGGTGCTCTGTCAGAGGCTTATGGGCTAGACGAGGTGAACTTCACATTTGAGGGTCATAAACAGTCGAGAGTTCGAGGCAGTCATGTGTTGGCTGAGAGGGAGCTATCTGTCGGTGATGTCTCTCTATTGTATGTCTCCCGTCGCCTGAACCGCAGTTATTCTAGTGAAGGTAATATTCGCCAGGTGCTTCAGACAATATGGCATCAGGTTAGCTGGGCTGATCAGGTTTTTGTGGTCGGAGAGATCCAGGGTGACGGAACCGTTGTCGGCGGCACAGGTTGGGCGGTTGAATTGGCTCGTATGTGGCGCAAGAACCTATGGGTGTTTGATCAGACTAAGCTCGATTGGTTTAAGTGGTCGAACGAGGAATGGTCTAGCGGTATCCCAGTTGTTGAGGCTACGAGGTTCTGTGGTACGGGCACTCGCCAGCCTTCAACAGAGGGTAAAGAGGCGATAAAAGAGTTGTTTGAACGGAGCTTTGGAGCGATGTAGATGCTATCAATTGTCATCCATGACACTTGAACTCACAGAAGCGATACCAGAATCCATAATCCGAGCGGACAGAGCCCTGCATGAGCTCCATCGCAGAGTAGATATCGGTGCATACCTGAACCCAACCAATACACAAGAGGCCAGGAAGCTATTTGTTGAAGGAGCAAAGGCTCCACCATTTGAGTATTCGGATGCAAACTGGGTGAATACTGAGATAGAGCTCTTACAGACCCTAAAGGTAGATAAGGGTCACCCTTTTGGTGAGCTGTTGGCTTCATCGATTAGGGGGACAGCTCACATGTTTCTAGCTCTTAGAGATAGGACACCAGGAGCTTTCGGAAGACTAGCAGCGCTCAATGACTGGATACCATCTGAGGAAGTGGTTCAGGCTGCAGAAAAGGAGATACCCATTAAGGATGATGCCCCATTTGTTTTTGGTGCTCCAGACATGAAGCTAGAATTGGAAAGAGCTCTCACCAAAAGAAATTACGAACACTGGACTGTAGAGATAACCTCTGTAATGGCTGCCCGAGTCTCTGTTGACTCAGCTAAGCACCGAATAAAGGTGAACGCAGCCGCTAGGTTTAGAGAGAGAGATGTCTCTAAACTTGTAGCGCATGAGATAGACGTCCATGTCACCAGGGGAAAGAACGGGGAGGGGCAGCCTTTGCACATCTTCTCCACGGGGCTCCCGGGATCACTAGAGACAGAGGAGGGGCTAGCTATATATTCAGAAGAGCTTTCTCGAGCCTCGACTCCAGGTGGTGGGTGGCGAAGGGGGCTAGTGTGCAGATCTATAATTTGGGCCCAAGAGATGGGGTTTAGAGATCTGTTTAATAGGATATCAGAGGTTGCTGAACCAGGCCTAGCGTGGGGGATATCGGTTCGGCTTAAGCGAGGTCTGAGGGACCCATCTTTACCAGGTGTGTTCGCCAAAGATGTCGTCTATTACAGAGGGGAGCGGCGCCTGGCAAGCTGGCTTCAGGGTGGAGGAAGAATCTCAACCCTATATGTAGGTAAAGTTGGACTTGAGCACCCCGTTAATGAGTGGCTGGATGCTGGACTTTTGAGTCACTGTGAGGTGCCAGAGTTGTTTTCACGCAATCTTGGATTATGATACTATCGTCGAGTAAGTACCCTTTTGGTGAGAGTTAGATGACAGACGAAAAGACTGCAGATGACAAGCCCCACGTCCGTGTTGTTGCCGCAGAGATAGAAGATGCTGGTAAGTACCTAATCACTCAAAGAAACCCGCATGCGGTTTTGCCTCTTCTGTGGGAGTTTCCTGGTGGTAAGGTAGAGCCTGGCGAGAGCGACGCCTCTGCCTTGGCCCGCGAGTTGTTTGAGAAGATGAGGGTACATGTAAAAGTGGGCGATCTAGCATTGGCTATCTGCCATGAGTACGACAAGTACACTCTAGATCTACTGGTCTACAAGGCTATGATTATAGAAGGTGAACCCAAAGCGGCAGCGGTAAACGATGTGCGCTGGGTCGAGGCAGAGCGACTCTCTGATTATAAGTTTCCAGGAGCGGACCAGCAGACTGTAGACGCTTTGTTGTCTGAGTATTAGCCGATGTGGTTAAGTGCTGTCCTTGTCTGGGTGATTGGGTGCGGAGGCGAACAGATTGCCCCGTCCGCTCCAGGTCAAAATTCAGATCGAGGTGAGCTCACACGAGTCAACCAAGGAGGTCACGGCCCCCCAGGTGTTGCTGGTAGCTCCCCGAGAGAGTCTCTTGAGAGTAGTTGGCGAGATGAACTAGCGGTCCCGACTCATAAGACATCAATAGGTGTCGGTGGGGATTGTGTTGACTCAGACGGAGATGGTTTCGGTGATGTTTTTCAGTGTCCATGGCTTGAGAGCGATGCCGCTGACTGTGATGATTCGAACCCACAGGTGACGCCTCTATCAGAGCGGTGGGTCCCTAGCGGTGCTTTTATAATGGGGAGTTCCTCCGATCACGCAGGAGCAGATGAGGGTCCAGTTCACGTCGTTAGGACGGCTGGTTTTTGTCTGGATGTATATGAAGCCCTTGCGGTAGACTGGAACAGGCTCTCTCCAGAGGCTGAACAGGTAGAGGTATCTGAAGGTCGCCCTGCAGAGGGTGTAAGCCGCGAATCCGCAGCTCAATTTTGTGAAGGGCAGGGGAAGCGTCTACCGACAGAGGCTGAATGGGAGAAGGCCTCTAGAGGAGGCTGTGAGCTAGGCAGCGATCCAGATATGTGCGACAGAGGTGATCTTCGCCCCTACCCGTGGGGTGATTCAGCGCCGACGTGTGCCCGAGCTAACCACCAGATATCCACGTCAGGAGCACCTAGGATGTGTGAGGGTGCTGTCTCAGCCGTTGGCTTACACCCTGCAGGCGCTGGCCCTTACGGTCATCAAGATCTATCGGGAAATCTATGGGAGTGGGTTTCGGACGCCTATCACCCAAGCCTTTATGTGATGGGTGAGCGAATCAACCCCCTAGGCCCAGAATCAGGAGAGGTTATGACCTTGAGGGGTGGAGGCTGGAGTACCTTCTCTACCAATATGAGGAGCGCTAATAGGTTTACCTCTAACTTAGGCGGCTCAGCCACTGGTGTGAGGTGTGCCCGTGGCGGTGTTGTTGGTGAGTTTGACGATGTTGAGCCTATCGAAATGGTGACTCTATCTGGGACTATTAGTGTAGAGCGGGGTGCGTTATCTGGGAGAGCGGTGATGGTTACTGCTTTTGCGGCGGCCGATGCGGGTCCTGGAGGAGAGCTAGCACCAGGTAGATCTCCAGTAGCAGAGGTGCAGCTGACTCCAAACAACGAGAGGTCTCAGGGGTTCACGTTAAGGGTGCCCGTCGGATCATATAGGATCATGGCAGCTTTGGATGCAGGCGCTCCTCTGGAGCAAAATGGTCAGTGGTTGGCCCCCTCTGGTTCAGGTGGTTTTGGTCAGGCAGACGGAGAAGTGGTGGCCGATTCAGATATAGCTGGTGTAGATATTGTTATTCGCCAAGCCCCACCAGGTGGCGCTCCTGGGGGTAGACGTTGAGGGGTGGAAAGAAGCTACTTTTTGGGGCGCTGGCTACAATCTTTCTCGTTGGTGGCTGGGAGATTACTGCTCGTGTAGCAGGTGTCGCAGAGTGTAGAGGTGTAGAGCCAGATCCAGGCAATTGGGAAGAGATGTTGGGTTCCAGACGCACCCTATGGGAGATGCGACCTAATTACACGATACCTTCTCCTGTGGGAAGGGCGACAGAGATCAACGCCGTGGGTTTAAGGGACTCTCTCTTGCCATCGGGGCATGGGGGGCGGCCTAAGCGTGACAACGAGCGCAGGATCATAACGACAGGTGACTCTTCAGTTTATGGTTGGGGAGTACCTACAGGTGAGACATATCAGGAGAAGCTAGAGAGGATGTTGAGCATGAGGTGGCCCAACCTAAGGTTTGAGGTGATAAACCTCGGGGTTCCAGGGTACAGCACAGAACAGAGCCTGCGGCAGCTTGAGGATGTGGGCTGGATCTATGAGCCAGATCTTGTGGTTGTCTCAAACATCTTTTCAGATTCTAACTTTGACAGCTTTCACGACCATGAGGCGCTAGCTTTGGTGAACCCAGACTTAGGTGGTATTTCGAGTGTACTACGGGCATCTAGGAGCTATTGCGGCCTATATATGATCAGGGCGAATAGCCAAGCAAGAGCGGGACAGCAGCCTAACAGGGTGCTTATGCCAGGGACCCCTCGCGACGCACGCTGGGTCACTGAGCCAGATCGTTTTGGCGTAGATGCTAGGGTCCCAATTGGGCGTTTTAAAGACAACCTAGGGTTGATGTTGGAGGGTGCTAGAGAACACGGGGCGGAGATGATGTTAGCTCCGTTGGCTCAGGAGTGGGACGCTGGTCGATGGTCGATGGTTGAGGTGGAACAGCCACCAGTAGGCTCAGCCCTACCTTGGACACCTTACAGGGAGGCTGTCGCAGAGTTTGCCAGCGCCAATGGCGTAACACATGTACCATTCTACGAGGCCTTTACAGAGTCAAACATGCCTGCTGATCGGCTCTTCTCAGATGCCATACACCCCACCCCACACGGGGCTGATATTATGGCTCGCGAGCTTTTTTCTGCGATAGTTAGGTCTCCTAGCCTTCTTGAGCTACCAGTACCATGAGCACTAATGATCCAAAGCTAGATAGAATTCTGGCTAATCCGATAGTTGTTTACCTGTTGGCAGCGCTACTATTGGTTTTTCCTGTACCTTTCACAGGTCAGTTGCTGGGTCACCCTGAGATAGATGTCTGGAACCATGTCTGGGGCTATTGGTTTTTTGCTGACTCCCTTGGATCTGGAACATTGCCTTGGTTTACCGATATGCTTGGGACACCAGACGGTGGAGTTCTCTATTTCGTAGACCCAGTTGGTGCATTTGCCGCGACTCCTCTCTCCTGGATCTTCGGTGTAGGGTTTGCCTTTAATGCTGTCCAGGTTTTGCGAGTTGTCCTGGCTGGATGGATAACCCATCGTCTATCGGCTGCCGTTACAGGAGAAGGCCTTCACAACTACGCAGGAGGTTTTGCTCTAATGAGTTCGCCGTATCTTTTGGGCGAGCTGGGTAACGGTATATCAGAGGTGTCGAGTGTCTGGTGGGTGCCTCTTTCTCTTTGGGCTTTTGTGGTCGCCACCCGTAAAGGGGGGAGCGCTAGGGGGTGGCTTCTCCTGGGGCTGGCTGTGGGTGGTACCATGGTGGCTACCTTCTATTATGGCGCTGCTGTTGCCCTTGTATTACCTGTGTTGTGGCTTACTGGGGGGCCAAAGCTAACTCAGCTTAAGGGTCTTGTAGTCGCTGCCTTGATAGCGATAGCGATCTCTCTTCCTATGTTGTGGGCGCTTCAGCACTCTATAGCCTCGTCAGATGCCTTGATCACAAGATCCACTGACTTGAACATACAGCTTATGCATCACAACTCCGTTGAGCTACGCGAGTTTCTAATTCCAGGATTTGAGACCGTTGATTTCGAGGCAGAGTACGGCGAAAAATTCGTGCATACAGGCTACCTGAGGTGGAGTGTTTTGTTTCTAGCGGTGGTGGCCTTTCGTCGTAATCGCTCCTCTGTTAGGCCCTGGGTTGTCGCGGGCTTATGGTCTGTAGTCTTGGGTCTCGGGGCGTTCCTGTGGTGGGGTGGTGAGCTTGTTAGGGTGGGTGGTTATGCCGTCCCGCTTCCTTTCGGCTTTATTCAAGAGGCCATCCCGCTCTTCGCTATTACCCACCCCTTGAGGTTTTCGGTTGTGGCACAGGTGGTGGGTGCTGTTCTCGTGGCGTGGGCTTTAGTAGGTTCTTCTCGTAAGAGGACCGCTATAGCGGTTGGTTTGGTTGTACTAGAGGGTCTTTCTATAGCTAGGTGGCCAATACCAGTAGCCGACAGCGAGATACCTGAAATATATAGTGAGATCGCCGTTAGTGATGATCCTAGAGGTGTCTTGGACCTGCCCGCAGAGGTTGGCTTGACAATGAGCAGTAGCCGTTATTTCTGGTATCAGACAGAGCATCAGCACCCCGTTCCATATCTCCCTGACGCTAGATCTGGGTCGGCTAATGACCGAGAAGTCTTTTTGTGGCTAGTTCACGCGAGCGGTCAGGTCGGTGGTAGAGGTCCTCTGTGGATAACCTCTCTCAGCCCCAATAGAGCTGCAGCGATGCGAGAGCACCTAGAAGAGAGGTATGGCTGGATCGTGGTTCATCGTGACCTAGAGGCACAGGTAGCTCCAGAGGGTACCTTCCGCGAGGGTATATCTCAGGTTTTGGGTGAGCCAGAGGAATATGACTACGGTTGGGTCTGGCGGCTTTGAGGTGAGAGCGTGTCTAGTGTGGTTTCGTTAACGTTACTCTCTATCCCTATCCTCATCCTCATCTTCCCTATCCCTGTCCTCGTCCTCGTCCTCATCCTCCTCTTCTCTATCCCTTCCCTCATCCTCTTCGCAGTATGATTCGTAACGCTCAATGAGGCTATCGAGCTCATCACACTCATCACCATTTTCACAGTCATCTAGGCATTCCGTATAGGCTGCCTCTGCCCTTTCGCTACAGTCCTCTTCCGATATTCCAGCGTCAAGGCAGTCCTCATAAGCGGTTTCGGCTCTATCCCCACAGGCCTCTTCGCAATCGTTGGTCTCTTCGTCTCTATCCTCTTCG
>Ga0115011_10000029_pt1 | contig 153298 bp, 119 predicted proteins | sample TroAtlMetagenome_2_FD_88705 | JGI IMG/M metagenome (GOLD analysis project Ga0115011, IMG submission 88705) | Marine eukaryotic phytoplankton communities from Atlantic Ocean - Tropical Atlantic ANT8 Metagenome | ecosystem: Environmental > Aquatic > Marine > Oceanic | place: Tropical Atlantic... | reverse complement strand
GGACACGGCCGGAAAACTCACAGGCCACAAGGGCAGTTGGTTGGCGGGTCATGACAGCAGGTCTCCGACGTAGGGTGTGCCGCGCTGTTTGCGCTCCAGGGTCCAGAACTTTTCGCGGTTAGCCTGGAGCGGGTTGTTCAGGATTTCATGGCAGCGCTTTTGCCGGGCATCATTGCGGGCGTGCATTTCGTTGCAGAACTGGTGCGTCCAACAAACGGAACAATCGCAGCCGGGTTCATGCTTGGGCTTGTAGCGCTGCAGGCTGTTCACGGCCTATTCCTCTTCCAGCAACTGGCGGACGAGCAAAGCGACGTTGACCATCTGGCGCTTGCCGATTTTCTTGGTCGGGAGGTAACCACGTTGAATCCAAGACTCAACCACGCGGGGTTCATCGCCCATGCCGATCCAGTCGGCAAACTTGGGCCACGGCATGATTGGCGGTGCGCCAATGAGGTTTTCCGGTCCTACGCCTTCCATATCCATACGCTTTGTTCCACTATGTTTGGCAATGAGAAGAAAATCTCAGGGCAATAAAAACCCCGGTACGGAGCAACTATATCCCCCGAATCGGATAAGGGCAATTATATCCCTCAATATTTTTGATTTTTTATTTCTATATGCAGAACACCGGTGATAGAGCACGGCTTTTGATCAAGAAGCTGGGGCCCAAAAAAGCGAGCGAGCAAGGCGGTGGCGACCATGACCGCTGGAAGAGCGTGAGCAAAGGAGCGGTGCGAGTAACCACTGAAGAAATTGACGTGTTGGTTAAGGTATTTCCGGGGTATGCCCTTTGGCTGACGACCGGACAGGTTGCGCCCGAGATCGGTCAAACAAGCCCTGAATACGACGAAGCCGCCTCAAAGTTACCCAGTCACAACGCGGGATAGCGATCACAGAAGAAGCAGGTAGGCGCTGGTTTTCCCGGTTTCACAGGGCTAAGGAAGAGTAGGAGCAATAAGGATGAAGAAAGCAAAGCTCGCTGGGATAGCAATGCTGGTGTGGATCGGAGGTATCTCATCAACAAAAGCGGAAGAAGTAACCTTCTATGTAGGACAAACAAATCCAGACTGGGCTTTTGTCATTACGGCAAAAGGGCGCGCTGTAATTGGGGATTCGCTAGTTTACACAACGTACGATGACCTACGCATAACAAACAACCCGAAACACAACATACCAAAACAGATACGAACAATTTCGCTGGGGTTTGGATACCTGACTGAGGATGGACGCTGGGACGTTAAGCACGTGCAAGGCGGCCAACTGGCAACAGACATAACACTCCAGCCAGGAGAGACTACCACTCTTGAAAATGTAGACTCCGTGCTTAAACTTGAAGGTGAGCCTGCGGAGAATTACTGGATAGTAGTCACAGTAGAAATGGGAAACCGGTCGACAGTATACGCGCATTCGAGAAGAGACATCTTCGAATAAGCATTTAAGCAATAGAAGCGCCATAAAACAAAAACGGAGAAAAATTAACAATGGAAGACGCCAAGAATTTTTTTAACATAGTGTTCTTCATAGTAATGTGCACACTAGGAATACTATCGTACATACAAGCACGAAAAACACTATTCTCCCCAATAAAAACAGAAATATTCAAGGTACAGATTGATGAATTCAAATCAGTGCTAGCATTCTTCAATAAAAGAAGCCAAACAGACTTTGATGAAGAATTCGATTTTCAGAAAATACTTGAAATCAATGCGCTTCAGATGCAGCTTTCCTATATAAACCTATTCTTCAAAAACCAAATATCAGCACCAAAAGAGCTAACTGAATTTTTAAAAAGTTCCACTTACGGTGTGGTAGTAAGCAAGGAAAAAGCCTCCAAATTTTTTGAGGTAGTGACACCAGGAAGCGAGCTAAAAGAAAACAATGAGGAAGACGGCAACGATATAGAAGAACCACCGGCTGCGCTTATACTAGCACAATGGGAAAATTTCATGCTGCCGGGCACTCATTATACCGAAAAATTTCACGAAAAAATGAACGAGATAACGCTGCTAGCTGCGTCTCCACTGCTACCCAAAAACCTAACAAACCTGATGTATGACTTCATAAAAGTCATAAATGAAAACCTAATGACCATTGGAAAGCAAGTAGAACTTGCAGCCAAGGAAATGCCTCACAAATATGCCACACCTAAAGACGTAATAAGGTTCAACCCTTCGTGGATATGGAACAATTTCAACCACGAAAGAAAAAGCACTGACGAAGCCTCAGCAAAAATACTTAGCTATATAAACGAACATTTAAAAATCGACGAAATAATAAAATAAAAAGCGCAAAAAAAAATAACAATACCGGATTGAATCAATATCTCCCCAACAGAATCCATGAAACCCCGAAAAAATCGGCATGTCGAAAAAGTGTCGCAGACATAGCGGAACATTGCGGCGCATTGCAGATGACCAAGCCAGCTATCTATCTGTTATTAAAAGAAAAGCGAAATATTGAGAAGTAATGCAAGAACACCAAAACGGGTTCAAATCCCCCAAATCAAAATATAAAAAAGGACGCCACAAGGCGTCCTTTTTTCGCCCACGAACGTCCCCACCACATAACCTGCTGCCCCGGCGACCTGTGCCGAAGCCCGTGCTGACCTGCGTCTAGGCTGAATCCTTCGCCCCGCCAGGCAAACCTCAAAACAACATACATATTGCCGCATATTTTACGCACAACCCTGCCCTCCCCATCGGATAGAGCCATAATCCGATTGCCACACGCCCCTTTCACACACTATATTCGCCAAACCATATATATCTACAAGCACAGCCAACCCATACCACCATGCTCGAACACCTGACCCCACCCACCGTTTTCAAGTGCCTGGCCGATGAGACCCGCACGCGTCTGATGCTGCTGATTGCCGCTGAGGGTGAGCTATGCGTTTGTGAGCTGACGTCGGCGCTGGAGTTGAGCCAGCCGAAGATTTCCCGCCACCTGGCGCAGTTGCGTACCGGCGGATTGCTGGCGGATCGGCGGCAGGGGCAGTGGGTGTATTACCGTTTGCACCCTCACCTGCCCGACTGGGTTATCCAGCTGCTGCGCACCACGCTGGACAGCAATCGCCACTGGCTGAGCCCGGATCATCAGCGGCTGGAGCAGATGGGCGATCGTCCTGAGCGGGCGGCGCGCTGTTGCCCGCCGACCACCACTTCCTGAGTCGCTGCAACCGGAGCCGCCATGTCTCACTCTGACCTGCCCAACCTGGATATCGAGCTGGCGCCCCGCCCGGATCTGGAGCGCCTGCGCAGCCCACTGCACGCCACGCATGCGCCGCGCATTCTGCTACTGCACGGCTCTGCCCGTGAGCGTTCCTACAGCCGGCTGCTGGTCGAAGAAGCGGCCCGGCTGCTCACCTACTTTGGCGCCGAGACCCGCATTTTTGATCCATCTGGCCTGCCGTTGCCGGACGATGCACCGGATACCCACCCCAAGGTGGTTGAACTGCGCGAGTTGATGCAGTGGTCCGAGGGCCAGGTGTGGTGCTCGCCCGAGCGTCACGGGGCGATGACGGCGGTGTTCAAGGCGCAGATCGACTGGGTGCCGCTGAGCATTGGCGCGGTGCGCCCGACCCAGGGCAAGACGCTGGCGGTCATGCAGGTGTGTGGCGGGTCGCAGTCGTTCAATGTGGTGAACCAGCTGCGTGCGCTGGGCCGCTGGATGCGCATGTTCACCATCCCCAATCAGTCGTCGGTGCCCAAGGCCTTTCTGGAGTTTGACGAGGCCGGGCGCATGCGCCCCTCGCCCTTCTATGAGCGGGTGGTGGATGTCATGGAAGAACTGGTGAAATTCACTTTGTTGCTGCGCGAGCACAGCGACTATCTGGTGGACCGCTATTCCGAGCGGCGCGAATCCGCAGAGCAGCTGTCTACGCGCGTCAATCAGCAGGGCATTTGAGGAGCCAGCATGGGATTGTTTGAGCGCTGGTTGAGTGTCTGGGTAGCGCTGGCCATCGCTGCAGGCGTCGCGCTCGGCTCGCTGTTTCCTCCCCTGTTTGCCGGTGTCGCAGCGCTGGAGTTTGCCCATGTGAACCTACTGGTGGCGGTGCTGATCTGGGTGATGATTTACCCGATGATGGTGCAGATCGACTTTGCCGCCGTGCGCGATGTCGGCAAACGTCCGCGCGGGCTGGTGCTGACGCTGACCATCAACTGGCTGATCAAGCCCTTCACCATGGCGCTGCTCGGCTGGCTGTTCTTTCGGGTGCTGTTTGCCGACTGGGTGGACCCGCAAAGCGCAGGCGAGTACATCGCCGGCATGATCCTGCTGGGCGTGGCGCCCTGTACCGCGATGGTGTTTGTCTGGAGCCAGCTGACTCGCGGCGACCCCAACTACACGCTGGTGCAGGTGTCGGTGAACGATCTGATCATGGTGTTTGCCTTTGCGCCGCTGGTCAGCCTGCTGCTGGGCGTCAGCGATATTCAGGTGCCCTGGGCTACGCTGCTGCTGTCGGTGCTGCTCTACGTGGTGCTGCCGCTGGGCGCTGGCGTACTGACCCGTCAATGGCTGCAGCGCCGGGCGCCCGAGCAGCTGCCGCAGTTGCTGCAGCGCCTCAAGCCCTGGTCGATACTCGGGCTACTGGGCACCGTGACGCTGCTGTTCGGCCTGCAGGCCGATACCCTGCTGAGCCAGCCGCTGACCATTGTGCTGATTGCCATCCCGCTGCTGGTGCAGACCTACGGCATATTTGCGCTCGCTTATCTGGCCGCCTGGAAGCTGCGCCTGCCGCACCCGATTGCAGCGCCGGCATGCATGATCGGCACCTCCAATTTCTTTGAGCTGGCGGTCGCAGTCGCCATCTCGCTGTTCGGGCTGCACTCCGGTGCGGCCCTGGCCACGGTGGTCGGCGTACTGGTCGAGGTGCCGGTCATGCTGTCACTGGTGGCCTTCGCCAACCGCACCCGTCACTGGTTCCCAAGCACAGAGTGACCTCACAAGGCAGGAGTCCGCTATGAGCATCAAGGTAGGTATCAACGGTTTTGGTCGCATCGGTCGGCTGGCGCTGCGCGCGGCCTGGGACTGGCCGGAGCTGGAGTTTGTGCGCATCAATGATCCGGCGGGCGACGCGGCAACCCACGCCCACCTGCTCAACTTCGATTCGGTGCACGGCCGCTGGCAGCACGAAGCGAGCAGCGACGGCGAGCACTTGATCATCAGCGGCAAGGCCATTGCGGTGACAGCCAATCGCGCGCTGACCGATACCGACTGGAGCGACTGTGATCTGGTCATCGAGGCCAGCGGCAAGATGAAGACCCTCGCCAGCCTGCAGCCGTACCTGGATCAGGGCGTCAAACGCGTGGTGGCCTGCGCGCCGATCAAGGAGCCGGGGGCGCTGAATGTGGTGATGGGCGTCAACCAGGACCGCTTCGACCCGCAGCAGCACCGCATTGTCACCGCCGCCTCCTGCACCACCAACTGCCTGGCGCCGGTGGTCAAGGTGATTCAGGAGGCGCTGGGCATTCGCCACGGCTCGATCACCACCATCCACGACCTGACCAACACCCAGAGTATTCTCGACCAGCCGCACAAGGACCTGCGCCGAGCCCGCGCCAGCGGCATGAGCCTGATCCCCACCACCACCGGCTCGGCCACCGCGATCGCCGAGATCTTCCCCGAGCTGCGCGGTCGCCTGAACGGCCATGCGGTGCGAGTACCGCTGGCCAATGCCTCGCTCACCGACTGCGTCTTTGAGGTTGAACGGCCTACCAGCGTGGACGAGGTCAACGCCCTGCTCAAGCAGGCGGCCGACGGCCCGCTGCAGGGCATTCTCGGTTACGAGGAGCGCCCGCTGGTGTCCATTGATTACCGCACCGACCCGCGCTCCTCGATCATCGATGCGATGTCGACCATGGTGATCAACCAGACCCAGGTCAAGCTGTACGCCTGGTATGACAACGAGTGGGGTTACGCCAACCGCGCCGTGGAGTTGGCGCGGTTGGTCGGCCAGTACGCCTGAGGAGTTCGTAAGATGCGCACCCTGTCCAGCCTGCCCGCTGCCGTGCGCCAGTATCTGGTGGTCACCGCCAACTACTGGGCCTTTACCCTGACCGACGGCGCGCTGCGCATGCTGGTGGTGCTGCATTTTCACAGTCTGGGCTACACGCCGTTGGAGATTGCCGCGCTTTTTCTGTTCTACGAAATATTCGGCGTGGTCACCAACCTGATCGGCGGCTGGCTGGGCGCGCGCATCGGCCTGAACCGCACCATGAATCTGGGCTTGGCGCTGCAAGTGGTGGCGCTGCTGATGCTGACACTACCGGCCAGCGTCCTCAGCGTACCCTGGGTGATGGCGGCGCAGGCGCTGTCCGGCATCGCCAAGGACCTGAACAAGATGAGCGCCAAGAGCGCCATCAAGCTGCTGGTGCCTGAGCAGCAGCAAGGCACGCTGTACAAGTGGGTGGCCATTCTCACCGGCTCCAAAAATGCCCTCAAGGGCGTCGGCTTCTTCCTCGGTGGTGCGCTGCTGGTGCTGCTCGGCTTTACCGGCGCGGTGCTGGCGATGGCCATGGCGCTGGCGGTGGTGTGGCTGATCAGTCTGCGCCTGCTGAAGCAGGACTTGGGGCGCGCCAGCGGCAAGCCCAAATTCCGGGGGCTGCTGTCCAAAAGCAGCGCCATCAACCTGCTCTCCGCGGCGCGGCTGTTTCTGTTCGGTGCCCGTGATGTGTGGTTTGTGATCGCCCTGCCGGTGTACCTGAGCAGCGCGCTGGGTTGGGACTTCTGGCTGGTCGGCGGCTTTATGGCCAGCTGGGTGATCGGCTACGGGCTGGTGCAGTCGATAGCACCACGACTGACCGGCCGGCAGCAGGTGCCGGGCGGGCGCAGCGCTGCTGGCTGGGCGTTGTTGCTGGCCCTGCTGCCCGCCGCCATTGCCCTGGGCATGCACCTCGCGCCGCAGAACGCCAGCGCGGTGCTGATTGGCGGCCTGCTGCTGTTTGGCGTGGTCTTCGCCATCAACTCGTCGCTGCACAGCTACCTGATCGTCAGCTATGCCAAGGGCGACGGGGTGTCGCTGGATGTCGGCTTCTACTATATGTCCAACGCCATGGGGCGGCTGATCGGCACCCTGCTGTCCGGCTGGGTTTACCAGCAATACGGCCTGGGCGCCTGCCTGTGGATCTCCAGTGCCTTTGTGCTGCTGGCCGCGTTTATTTCGCTGGGGTTGCCGCGTCAGGTGTCGCCAAGCACCCGGTGAGTCAACGCGCCGGCGGAATCGCATACGTGCCGGTGGCGTGGGCGACCGGCTCAGGCTCGCCGTCGGAATACAACGAGACCTCGCCAATCACCATGGTCTTGCCCACTTTCAGCAGGCGGCATTCGGCGATGACGTCGCGGTCGGCACGCGGTTTACGCATAAAGTTGATGTTCAGGTTGGTGGTCACCGCCAGCGCCACCAGCCCCAAGGTGCCCAGCAACGCCACGTACAGGGCAGCGTCCGCGACTTCCATCAGCACCGGACCCGACACCGTGCCGCCCGGGCGCAGGTGCGCGCCAGTGATGTGCTTGCGGATCACCGCCATGCGCTCGCCCAGCGATTCGATATCAAAGCGGGAGTGCGGAAACTCCGCATCGAAAAACCGCTGCAACTCGTCCTTGGAAACCATGGCTACTCCGTCATCAGACTGCGGTATCAGAGCTGTTCGCTGACCGGGCAGCGCTGCAGATCACTCGGTTGCAACAGGTGCAACGCATCAAGAAAGGCTGGCAGGAAGCTGCCCGGGCCTTGGGCATGCTGCTCGGCCTTAAGACCGGCAGCCGCAAACACCTGGGCGGCGGCCACGGCGGCCGCCAGCGTCTGCCCCGGCGCAACGCCAATAAAACCGGCGAGCAGGGCACTGAGCGCGCAGCCCATGGCAGTCACCTGCGGCATCAGCGCACTGCCGCCCTCGATGCGCAGGCTGCGCTGGCCATCGGTCGCCAGGTCAACCTCACCGGTCACCAGCACCACGCAACCCTGCGCGCGCGCCAGCTGACGCGCGGCCTCGGCAGCGCTCTCTACGCTGTCGCCGCTATCCATGCCCCGGCCCTGCCCACTGGCACCGGCCAGCGCGATGATCTCCGAGGCATTGCCGCGAATGGCCGTTGGCCGCCGGGCCAAAAGCGCGGTCACCAGCTGGCGGCGAAAGCCGGTTGCCGCGTGTGCCACCGGATCAAGCACCCAGGGCACCCCGGCCGCCTGAGCGCCGGCGATGGCCGCGTACATGCCTTCAGCCCACTGCGGCGAGGGCGTGCCCATATTGATACTCAAGGCTGATGCCAGCGCCGCAAACTCACCGGACTCCTCGGCGCAGTGCACCATCGCCGGCGACGCGCCGGCAGCCAGCAACACGTTGGCGGTCATGTTCATCGCCACGTAATTGGTAATGCACTGCACCAGCGGGGTCTGCTCACGCAGGCGTTGATACAAGGTCCAGCTGTCGTTCAGCTGCGTATTCTGCAGGCTCATGCCTTCTCTCCGGCCCTGACTGTCAGGCTGCACTGTACCACCGGCTCGCCCGGCAATCCGCCGCCTCACGCGGCCGAGTTGCGCAGATACTCGGCAAAAGCATACGCCACCACCGGCAACTGCCGATTCTGCAGGCAAGCCAGCACCAGATTGGCCGACGGAAAGCCACGGTCAGCGATCTCCCGACTGACCAGCTCGCCACCCACGCTGGGCACACCAATCTGTATCTGAAAACTCAGTGCCTGCTCGTAGCGCAGGTAACCCAGCAGAAACTCGAAGCTGTTGCTCTCGATCAGCGCCCGCAGCTTGATCGAGCGCCGGGCCAGATAGGTATCCAGCAGCTGACGGCCGGCAGTGTCCCGGCCGGGCAGCACCACCGGATAGTCCAGGCACTGGCGCAGGCTGACCCGCCCCGGCTCCGCCGCCAGCGGATGACTGCGATGCATGACCACGCACAGCGGTTGGGCGACATCGTGCAAGCGCTCGATGTCCGCCTCCGGCGTCAGATGGAAGATGAACGCCAGGTCAGACTCAAAGGTGCGCAGCGCATCCAGCGCCCGGTGGTGATCGCCCACCTGCACCTGAAACTCCACCAGCGGATGCTGCTGCCGAAAGCCGGCGATACGTTCCGGCAGGTAGCTGCCCGCGGCGGCCTGACTGACGACGATCCGCACGCGGCCGCGGCGCAGCCCCTGCAGGTCCTCGATCTCGGAGCGCACCTGCTCCAGATGCGCAGCCCGGCTGCGGATGTAATGCACAAACAGCTCGCCGGCCGCCGTCAGCCGCATGCCCCTCGGCAGACGCTCGAACAGCGGTGTACCCAGTTCGTCTTCCAGGTCCTGAATACGGCGATTCACCGCCGACGGCGCGACGTGCAGACGCTCGGCAGCCTGGCGGATCGAGCCCACTCTGGCCACTTCATCCAGGTAGTGCAGAAAGCGCAGATGATTCATATCAGCTCCTGTCATGCGGACCAGCACGGCCCCGTCGAGCACCGCAGCGGTGCAGCAGCCTGCCCGCGGGCGGTGCAAAGGCGGCGCGCCCGGCGCAGCCACCGCTCCGCCACAGACGTGGCGGCGTGCGAACCCGGCGGCCAAAGCACCACCCCCTGCACGCAAGCGATTTGCCGGGGGCCAGATGGCATCCTTGCGCCAGCATATCCGTTGCCGTATCAGCAACGCAACGCACGCGAAAAAGCGACATTTTATAGTCACTCATGGCATGTGCGCTGCATCGTCTGCCAGCATGAAAAAGACTCCCGGCACTCCCGTGGCCTACGGGCCTCACCCAGACAACGCCTGGCACCAGCATTACGGTGTTACCAGCCTGCTGCGTCCAGCCCACACGCCAAGGCCGCTGCTGTTCACCAGCGACCAGGGCAACCTGGAGCTGGATATCGACGCCAGCGCACTGGTGGTGGTGGATATGCAGAACGACTTCTGCCACCCCGAAGGCTGGTTTGCCCAAAAAGGGGCCAGCATGCAGGCAACACGGCGCCCCATCCCGCGTCTGCGACGCCTGCTGCCGGCCTGGCGCGCTGCCGGTGGCCGGGTTATCTGGCTCAACTGGGGCATCCGCGCTGACCGGCTGAACCTGCCGCCGGTGGTGCATTTCGTCGGCAAGCGCAGCGCCAGCGGCGTGGGTTACGGCGAGCATTCGCCAATCGATCACGGCCCGGCGCTGGTGCAGGGAACCTGGGGCGCGGAGGTGATCAGCGAGCTGAAGATCGAACCCGCCGATATCCATGTGTACAAGCACCGCCTCAGCGGCTTCTGGGACAACGAGCTGGACAGCATCCTGCGCGCGCAGGGCATCACCAGCCTGCTGTTTGCCGGCATCAATACCGACCGCTGCGTGTTTTCCACGCTGCAGGACGCGGCCTTCCTCGGCTACGACTGCGTGCTGCTGCGCGACGCCTGCTCAACGCCCTCCCCGGCCTATGTCAGTCGCGCCATTCATTTTCTCGTCGCCCAGTGCCACGGCTTTGTCGCCACGGCCGCTGCGCTCAATACCGCTCTCACCTCAATGCAACAGGAGTCATGACCATGTCATCGAAAGCCCGTCGGCCACGCCTGGCCAAAACCCTCACCGCCCTCAGTCTCGGACTCGGCCTGCTGGCCTCTGCCAGCGCGCAGGCCGCAACCGATATCGATCTGGTACTCAACTGGAAATATGAAGGCGCCCAGGCCTGGTTCTTCCTCGCCGAAGACAAGGGCTACTTCAAGGAGCACGACCTCAACGTCACCATCGACCAGGGTGAAGGCTCGGCCGCGTCCATCCCGAAGGTGGCCTCCGGCGTCTACGATGCCGGCTTTGGCGACACCAATGCGCTGATCCAGCTGGCCTCGACCCAGCCTGAGCGCGCGCCTGTGGGCGTCTACATGATCTACAACACCCCGCCGTTCGTGATCGCGGTGAAAAGCGACAGCCCGATCACCGAACCGCAGGACCTGGAAGGCAAGATCGTCGGCGCACCGGCCAACGACGCGGCACTGAAGCTGTTCCCGGCCTTCGCCGAGATGACCGGTATCGACCAGTCCAAGGTCACCATCAACAACATGGCGCCCAACCTGCGTGAGCAACTGCTGATGCGCGGCCAGATCGACGCCGCCTTCGGCTACATCACCACCATCAGCTTCAGCGCCAAGGGCATGGGCATCAACCCGGATGAGCAACTGCGCTTTATCCGCTACGGCGATCACGGCATGGACCTGTACTCCAACTCGATCTTCTTCTCCCAGGAGTTTATCGCCGAGCATCCAGACGCCGTACGTGGCTTTGTGGCCGCCATCAACCAGGCCATTCAGGACGCGGTAGCCAACCCCGAAGAAGCGATCGACGCGCTGATGCGCCGTGAGCCGCTGCTCAACCGCGAGGTGGAAACCGACAAGATGCTGACCACCGTACGCAACGACATGAGCCACCCGGAAATTGCCGACATCGGCCTGGGTGACGTCAGCGACGATCGCCTGCAAAAGAACATCGACATCGTGGTCAAGGCCAACCAGCTGGAGAACGCGCCGGCCCCGACCCAGATTTTCGACCGCAGCTTCCTGCCGCCACGGGCTGACCGCCCGAGCGAACTCTGAGCGACGGGAGACACTGATGAACCTTGATCTGCAGGACAAAGTCGTTGTCATCACCGGCCCGGCCAAAGGCATGGGCCGGGCCGTCACCCTCGCCTTCGCCCGCGAAGGTGCCCGCCTGGTGCTGGCCGGTCGCGACCTGGACGCCATTGCACCGGTCGCCCGGGAAGTGGCGGAACTGGGCCGCGAGGTAGAAGTGGTGCGCTGCGACATGACCCGCAGTGCCGATGCCGAGGCCCTTGCGGCGGCGGCACTGGACTGCTTCGGCCGCATCGACGTGCTGGTCAACGTGGCGGGCGGCTCTGGCCCGATCGGCAAGACCGGCTGGGAGACCACCCAAAGCGAGTTCGACGAGATCGTTCAGCTCAACATGACCGGCTGCTTCAACACCATGCGCGCGGTCATGCCCGCCATGATCGAACAGGGCAGCGGCAAGATCGTCAACGTTGGCGGCACCTTCGGCATGCGCGGCCGCGCCGGCCGCATGGCCTATTCCGCCTCCAAGTGGGGCCTGCGCGGTATTACCAAGAGCTTTGCGCTGGAGGCCGGCCCGCACGGTATCAACGTCAACTGCGTCGCCCCCGGCATGGTTGACGGCCCGCGCTTTCGCGACAAGGTGTGCGCCAACATGGCCGCCCAGCTGGATATCAGCCCGGAGGAAGCGGCCACCCGCCACGCCGCCGACTACGCGCTCAAGCGCGTCTCCACCGACCAGGATGTTGCCAATGCCTGCCTGTTTCTCGGCAGCGACGTTTCCCGCCAGATCACCGGCGTCGACCTCCCGGTCGATGGCGGCTGGGCCATGCTTTAGGAGAACCCTATGAACCAAGTTGACCTGCTGATCCGCGGCGCCCGCGTGGTATCAGACCACCAGATAATCGAGGCATCCGTCGCGATTGACGGCGAGAAGATCGTCGCCGTTGGCCGCGATGAGCTAATGCCGTCGGCACGCGAAGTCGTACAGGCTGATGGCCTGTTCCTGCTGCCGGGCGCCATCGACAGCCATGTGCACTTCCGCGATCCGGGCTACGCCCATAAGGAAACCTGGAAGACCGGCTCGGCCGCAGCCGCCTGCGGTGGCGTCACTACCGTGTTCGACATGCCCAACACCAACCCGCCGACCGGCACCATCGAAGCCCTGCGCATGAAGCAGAAAGCCGCCGAGTCGTCCTACGTTGATTACGGTATTCACGGCCTGCTGGGGGACAACACCGTCGGCCATCTGGAAGAGCTGGTCGACGCCGGCTGTACCAGCTTCAAGGCCTTTGTCGGCAATACCTTCGGCAACCTGCCGGCGCCCACCGACGGCGCGCTGCTCGAAGGCTTCGAGAAGCTGGCGCCACTGGGTATCCGTACCGTGGTGCACGCGGAAAACTCGTCGATTCTCTCCCGTCGCCAGAAGCGCATGCAGGACGCCGGGCGCATCGACGCGTTGGCGCATTTGGCCGCCCGCCCGGTGGTGGCCGAGATCGAAGCCATTGGCCGCGTACTGACCCTGGCCGAGTGGACCGGCGCGCGTGTGCACATTGCCCACCACAGCGCCGCCGACTCGCTGTTTCTGATTCGCGAAGCCAAGCGCCGCGGCGTGGACGTGACCGTTGAAACCTGCCCGCAGTACCTGCTGCTCAACACCGACGATACCGACCGGCTGGGCGGCATCCTGCGCCTGAACCCGCCGATCCGCGAACCACGCCACAACCAGCCGCTGTGGGATGCGCTGATGGACGGCACCATCGACATGATCGCCACCGACCACGCGCCGCACGCCCCGGAAGAAAAGACCCGCGAGAACATCTGGGAATGCGACTGCGGCTTCCCCGGCATCGAGACGCAGATGGCGCTGATGCTCACCGAGGTCAACCGCGAACGCGCCAGCCTGATGGACTACGTGCGCTGGAGTTCGGTCAGCCCGGCCAAGGCCTGGGGCATCTACGGCAAGAAAGGCGTGATAACCCCCGGCGCCGACGCCGATATCGCCATAGTCGATATGCAGCGCAGCGGCATCCTCTCGGAAAACCAGCTGCACAGCACCAGCAAGATCTCGCCCTGGCATGGCCGCCCGATCAAGGGCTATCCGTTGCACACACTGGTGCGCGGCAAGTTTGTCATGCGCAACGGCGAGCTGGTTACCGAGGCTGCCGGCTGGGGGCGCTCGGTCAAAGATATCCAGCAGATGCCGACGCCGCGTCCGCAGAACACCGAGCACTACACGGACGCAATCCTGAGCACGCCTGAGGGCGTGCGCCCGACTGCGGAGCCGCGGCGGTGAGCCGCTGGCCTATGACAGCCCCGGCGCTCGACGCCGGGGCCGTGCAACAGGAGCAAGCCATGACTGACACCCCATCAGCCAGTGCCCAACGCCCGATGATCGAGCTGTCCGACGTGACCGTGCGTTACGGCGGCAATGTCGTGGCGCTGGACAACACCACCCTGCGCATCGACAAGGGCGATTTTGTCGCCCTGGTCGGCCCCAGCGGCTGCGGCAAGTCCACCATTCTCAAACTGGTCGCCGGCCTGCTGGAGCCGACCGCCGGTGCTGCGATCGTCGGTGGCCGTGAAGTGGGCGCCATCGGCAGCCACGCCAAACGCCTCGGCCTGGCCTTCCAGAACCCGACCATGCTGCCGTGGCTGAGTATTCTCGACAACGTGATGATCCCGCTGAAGATCGTCGAGCCGTTCCGCCAGGACTACCGGCGCAAGCGCAAGGGCGAGTTCCGCGAACGCGCCGAGGCGCTGCTGGAGCAGGTCGGCCTGGCCGGTTTCGGCAACAAGCGCCCCTGGCAGTTGTCCGGCGGCATGCTGCAGCGCGCGTCCCTGTGCCGGGCGCTGGTGCATGAGCCCGACATCCTGCTGCTCGACGAGCCCTTCGGCGCACTCGACCAGTTCACCCGCGAAGAGCTGTGGGACACCATGCAAGACCTGTGGATCAACCGCCGCCCGACCGTGTTGCTGGTGACCCACGACCTGCGCGAATCGGCCTATCTGGCCAGCCGCATCTGCGTCATGAGTTCACGCCCCGGCCGCATCATCGAAGACCAGCGCGTGACCTTCGCCCGGCCGCGCACGCTGGAATCCAGCTACCAGCCGGACTTCACCACCCTGGTTCAGCAACTGCGCATGAGCATCGCCGAGGCGCGCGCGCCCGGCAGCTCGCAGACTCCCGCAGCCAGTCGTCCGCTTGAAGAGGTGTCCGTATGAACAAGCCCCTGCCGCGCTGGCGGCGCAACCTGCTGTCGTTCTCCGCGATGATCGGTTTCTTCCTGCTCTGGGAAGTGCTCTGCCGTCTGCTCGGTGTTTCCGAGCTGGTGCTACCGGTACCCAGCCAGATCGCCGCCGTGCTGATCGACAAAATGCCGATCCTCTGGCCACACACCCAGCAGACGCTGATGACCACCCTCATCGGCTTCTTTCTCGGCGTATTCATCGGCCTGCTGATTGGCGTGATCATCGGCTCCTCCCGGGTCGCCTACGACATCGCCTATCCATTGCTGGTCGGCTTTTCCAGCATTCCCAAGGTCGCCGTGGTACCGATCTTCGTAGTCTGGTTCGGCTCGGGCACCATCCCGGCGATTCTGACCTCGATGGTCATCGGTATCTTCCCGGTGGTGGTCAACGTGGCAACCGGTCTGGCGACCACCGAGCCGGAGCTGGAAGACGTGCTGCGCGTACTCGGCGCCAAGAAGCGCGACATTCTCTGGAACGTCGGCCTACCGCGCACCCTGCCCTACCTGTTTGCCTCGCTGAAGATCGCCCTGACCTCGGCCTTCATCGGCACCGTGCTGGCAGAAACCGTGGCCTCCAACAAGGGCATCGGCAACGTAATGATGATTGCCAGCGGCAACTTCGACGTCCCGCTGGTGTTCGCCGGGCTGTTCATTCTGGCTGCTCTGGGCGTCGCCCTGTACTCCGTCTCGGCCCTGCTTGAGAACCGTTTCACCAGCTGGACCCAACGTGGCAATGGCTCGGAGGCCGCATGAACCGCAACCCATCAATCAACAGTATTGCCGTGTTCTCCGGCTCCAACTTCGGCAGCCATGAGGACTATATCGAACAAGCCAAAAAGCTCGGGCAGGCGATTGCCGAGCGCGGTCAGACCATGGTCTACGGTGGCACCACCAAGGGCCTGATGGGCGTGGTGGCCGATGCCGCCCTGGCCGCCGGTGGCGAGGTGATCGGCGTGATCACCGAGCGCCTGCGTGAGCGCGGCCACCTGCATCCGGGCCTGACCCGTCACGAGGTGGTCTCCGGCATGCGCGAGCGCAAGGCACGCATGGCCGAGCTGGCCGATGCCTTTGTCGCCCTGCCCGGCGGGCTGGGCACGCTGGAAGAGCTGTTCGAGGTCGCCACCCTGACCCAGCTGGCCGAGCACCAGAAGGCGCTGGCCTGCCTCAACGTGCGCGACTTTTTTGTGCCGCTACGCGCCTTGCTGCTGCACGCCACGACTGAAGGCTTCATGAAGATCGAGCACTGCGACATGCTGATTCTTGAAGCCGACCCGCTCACCGCGCTGCAACAGATCGATCTGTGGCACGCGCCCACCGTCACCAAATGGATCGGCCAGCCCGGTTCCTGACCCAAGGAAACCCCATGACCCGCATCAAGATCAGCGCCGGCGGCTTCGACTTTATTGCCGAATGCCACCCCGACGCCCCCGACACCGTGGCCGCCTTTCTCAAGCTGCTGCCCTATCACCAGAAACTGATCCACGTACGCTGGAGTGGTGAAGGCGCCTGGGTGCCGCTGGGCGACTACCAGTTGAAGAACGGCGAGCAGCTTATCGGCTTCGAAAATCACACCAGCCACCCCTCGGTCGGCGACGTGCTGTTTTATCCCGGTGGTTACAGCGAGACCGAGATCATCATGGCCTACGGCGCCTGCAGCTTTTCCAGCAAGCTCGGACAACTGGCCGGCAACCACTTTCTGACCATCATCGAGGGCCAGGAGAACCTCCGCGCCCTCGGTCTGAAGACCCTCTGGGAAGGCGCCCAGGACATCAGCTTCGAACTCGACTGACACTCTCGAATAAGGTACCCATCATGAAAACGCGCGTCACCCGTCTGAGCGCCAGCGCGCCGGACGACATCTCTACCCTGGCCCAAGCCATCAGCCAAGGCCAGATCGATCCCACCCGCGTCATTGCCGTGCTTGGCAAGACCGAAGGCAATGGCTGCGTCAACGACTTCACCCGCGCCTTTGCCACCAGCACCCTGCGCCGCTTCTTTGCCCAGCAGCTGACCTTGTCCGAAGCCAAGGTCGAGGAGCGCATCGCCTTCGTCATGTCCGGCGGCACCGAAGGCGGCCTGAGTCCGCACTGGCTGGTATTCGAAGTCGACGCCAGCGAGCAGAATGCCGACTACAGCCTGCCGGGTCTCGCCGCTGGCGTCGCCTTTACCCGCGACTTCAAGCCGGAAGAAATTGGCCGCCTGGAGCAGGTCATCGAGACCCGCGATGCCGTCGAGCGTGCGATGGCCAGCGCCGGCATTCAGCATCAAGACGACGTGCATTTTGTGCAGATCAAATGTCCGCTGCTGACCGCTTCACGCATCAGCGACGCCGCCAGCCGGGGGCACACCACCGCCTGTCACGATACCTACGAATCCATGGGCTACTCGCGCGGCGCCTCGGCGCTGGGCGTGGCCGTGGCGCTGGGCGACCTGATGGAAGAACAGCTCAGCAACGAGAAAATCTGCAGCGACTGGTCGCTCTACTCCACCCGCGCCAGCACGTCTGCCGGTATCGAGTTGCTGCGCAATGAAGTGCTGGTGCTGGGTAACGCCGCCGGCTGGGACCCAGCCTACCGTATCGGCCACGCGGTGATGGAAGACGCACTGGATACCGCCGCCATCGACCGCGCGCTGGCCAGCATGCCCGGTGGCGCGCAGCTGACCATCACCGCCGACAACCTTGCCGGCCTGCTGGTCAAGGCCGAGCCTTCGGCCTCAGGCGAGATTCGCGGCAACCGTCACGTCATGAGTGACGACAGCGACATCAACGGCTCGCGCCACGCCCGCTCGCTGGTCGGCGGAGTGCTGGCCGGTCGGCTGGGTGATACCCGGCTGTTCGTCTCCGGCGGTGCAGAGCATCAAGGCCCCAACGGCGGCGGCCCGCTGGCACTGATTCTGCGCGCCTGACGCAGCGGCTAGAAACCGCTTTCGCGCAGGAACACCGCCGCCAAGTGGGTGAAAGCTTCGGCCAGCAGGCTGCGCCGGCTGCCTTCGATCTGCACATCACCGAGGCTCTCCTGCCCGGTGGTCGGCGGCGTATCCAGCTGGATCAGGACATGAAACAGTGACTGGGCAGGCGCCAGTTCGCGGCTGCCCTCACTGGTCAGCAAAGGCCCGCCAAAGCGCACTGCGAGCATCGGGTGCGCCAGCTGCGCGGCCCGAGTACTGCCAATGGCGACCACCTTCCCGGTTATTGGGCTGGGCTCGCCGCGGCGGTAAAAACGGGCCGGCGCGCCCAGCTCGAGCCGATGTACCTCGTCCTGCGCGACGTAGGCATCGACCTGCCAGCGACTCGGATCGATCAGCACGCCCAGCGGCTCGCGACTGCCGACCCATTGGCCTGCATGCCACTGGCGGTTGAGGTCCTGCCATTGGCCGTCAAAGGGTGCCACCAGCGTCAACCTGGCCACCTCGGAACGAGCCGCCATCACCTGCTCCTGCTCGACCTGCAGGCGCTGCTGGGTCGCCGCCTGCTGGGCCAGTCCGCCCGGTTCGGCCAGCAGCCCGCTCAGACGCGCCTGATAGCTGCGGATGCTGGCCTCGTTGCTGCGCGTACGGGCGACGATATCCGGCTCATCCAGCACCACCAGGCTGGTACCGGCGCTGACCTGCCCGGCAGGCTGAATCTCGCGCAGCTGCGCCGGATAGGGGCTGAATAGGCGCAGCTGCTGTTCAGCTCGCGCCACCCCGTCACCGTGCACCTGGGTATGCCAGGGCAAGGCCAGCAACAGCACCAGGGCACCGAGGCCGGCGCCTATCGCGACTCTGTGTTTACCCGGCACCTGACTGCGCGCTCCCCACCAGTGTTTGAGCTCACGCCACACCGGCATGAGAATGAACCAGGCGATCTCCACGGCAAACAGGAAGATCCCCAGCGCCTTGAAAAATAGAAGATAGACGGCAATCGCGATCCCCACGAACAACAGCAGGCGATACAGCCAGGTGGCAAATGCAAAGGCAATCAACGCACGCCGCTGCCGCAAGGGGAAGGTTTCCGGCCAGTCCTCCTGCAGGCCAAGCAGGGTGCGGCGCAGAAAGGTACGCGCCTGCGCTGAAGAACGTTCGTGCAGGTTCGGAAAGTCCAGCAGGTCCGAGAGGATGAAGTAGCCGTCAAAGCGCATAAAGGGGCTGGCGTTGAGCGCCAGCGACAGCACCCAGCTGGTGGTCGCCAGATAGAGCAACGCGCTGCGCAAGGTGCCCGGCTCACACAGCGCCCAGCCCAGGGTCGCCAGCCCCGCCAGGGCCAGTTCGGTGATGATGCCCGCGCCGGCAATCGCCAGGCGCTGGCGGGCACTGCGCAGCTTCCAGCTTTCACCGGTGTCGGTGTAGAGCATCGGCCAGAGCACCACGAAGGCGACGCCCATGTGCGCCACGCGCAGCCCCAACCGGGTAGCCGCCAGCGCATGTCCCATCTCGTGCAGGGTCTTGGCGGTGATCAACGCCAGCGCAAAGCTGACCAGCCCGGCGGCACTGAAGGCGTCGACGACGGCATGGGTAAAGGTGTCCCACTGCTGCAGTACCAGCACGATCCCCAGCAGGCTGAGCGCTACCACGATCCACGCGACCAGCGGCTGAAACAGCCAGTCCAGGCGCTGCGCCAACGCCTCCAGCCAGCGCTGCGGGCGCACCAGCGGCACCCGGAAAAACAGATAGTGATGCAGCCACCAGCGCCAGGTCAGCCACTGCTTGCCGGCACTGCGCTGCTGCAACCGGCTGACGGCGGCACTGTCGGGGCGCACCAGTTGATGCTGCTCAAGAAACTGCCGCAAGCCGAGCACCTGTGCCGGCTCCGGACGCAAGGCGGTCTGTTCGCTGATCTGCTCGCAGATCTGGCGGGGTGTCTGTTCCCAGCGCAACAGGCACTCAAACTCCAGCCAGCCGATACGATAGAAACGATTGACCACCGTGTCCTGAATCACCCAGGTGGGTTCGCCGTGACTGCCGGGCGCCGCCTCGCTGAGCCGCAGATCATTGCGCAGCGGCGGCGTGGGCAGATCAGCCGGGTCCATCACCAGCCAGTCCAGGCGCGGACCGCTGCGAGTGGTCGACGCAACAGGTAATAACCCAGCAGCACCCGCTTACCGTACAGCTTGGCGGTGCCGTGCAGGCCAAGCCGGGCAGTAGCCGCGTCGCCGTCGATGCTCGCCAGCAAGCGGTAAGAGGTCACGCCCTCATCACTGGGGTGCGCCTGATAGCTGGTTTCCAGCACGCGGCCATGCAGTGGCTGCAACGGATAGGCGGTCAGAAACAGAGTCACCTCCGCGCCCGGCTCCAGCGCGATGGCATCGGCCACCGCCAGCTGGATGCGCATGGCGGGCTGGGCCGGGTCGGCGACCAGCAGGATGCGCTCGCCGGTGGAGACCGGTTTGCCCAGCCAGTCATTGGGATCGCTGTACACTGCAATCCCGCCTTCGGGCGCATGCACCTGGGTGCGCGCCAACTGCGCCTGCACGGCGGCCAGCTCGGCGCGGCTTTGCTGCGCACGCCCGCTGAGCAGCGTCAGCTCACCCTGCCCCTGCGGGTTGTCAAAGGCCCGCTGCCGCGCCGCCAGCAACTCGGCGTCAGCAACAGCGACGCCCTTGCTGAGTACCTCGGCGCGGTTGCGCAGAGTGGTTTCGTCCAGCGTGAACAGCAGCGCGCCCTGCTCCACAGCCTGATTGGGGCGCACATGCATCTGGCGGATCACTCCGTCGATCGGCGAGCTGATGATCTGCGCTTCATGGGAGACGATCTCGGCGGGCGCCAGAACCGTCTGGCGCACCGGAATCAGCAATACCAGCAGCACCAGAGCAAGGGCTGCCAGCAATTTGCGGCGCCCCTGTTGCCAGGGACGGCGGCGACGCACACCGGCCAGCGACTGCCAGCAATAACCCCAGGTCTTCCACAGCCCGCCGAGCACCTCAGTCAGTGGTTCGGCCGGTGGCGCATCCAGCAGAAACAGCACCAGCCCCAGACGCTGGCCGGCGCGACCCTGCACCGGCACACACCAGAGCCCGGCGGGCCACCACTCGGCCCACCCATCGCTGATGTCATCGGGCGGCGTCACAGCGCTGCGCGCCAACCACTGGGGCTCGTCACCCTCCAGCTGCTGCGCGAGCCAGCGGGAAGCGCGCTGCAGCCAGACCAGATAGGGAGAGTCTTCCGCCGGCTTGGCCAGACCGGAGACGCAGAGCAATTCCGGCTGATCACCTTGCTGCGCGAATACCAGCGCCTGGTGATACTGCAGCAGGGCGTAGGCGTCATTCGCCATGCTGAAGGCCAGCGCGTTGAGACTGTCAGCGGCCAGAGCCCGGTCGCGCAGCGCGTGTACGCGCAGCAGTAGCTGCGGGCTGGGCAAGCGCTCAGTCATGCAGGTCCGGGAAGGTGGCGATGCCGCTCATGCCGGCAATCAACTCCGGATGCTCGGCATCAAGCTGCGCCTCCAGCTCGACGGTCTGAGCCACCGCATCGACCCGCGAGTTGATCGCGCTGATGTGGCCCGCGTAGGTCTTGCCGGTTTCCAGAATGCGCACCTGCAGCGGCTGATCGACGCTCAGCCGTGTGACCAGCCGGGAAGGCACATTGAGTCGCACCTTGAGCGGCCCGTCGCTGACCAGATCAAACAGCGGCGTACCCGCGCTGACCGTCTCGTAAGGCTTGACGTGCACCTTGGCTACCCGCCCGGCAAAGGGCGCCTTGACCGTGCAGTAGCTGCGCTGGGCAGTGGCCAGGGCACGGGAGGCATCGGCCTTTTGCACCTCGGTTTCCGCGATGGCGACCTCCAGGTCACCCACGGCGTCCAGCTTGCGCAGGTTGCGCTTGGCTTCCAGGCTCTGACGGGTCATCGCCAACTCGGCATTGGCCACCCGCGCGCGCGCCTCGGCTTCGGTGCAATTGAGCTGCACCAAGGTGGCGTCAGCCGCCACAGGCTGTCCCAGCGAGGCCTGCAGTTCCCGCAGGGTGCCGCTCATCTGGCTCGACAGGGTGGTTTCCAGTTTCGCGCTCAGCAGCACGCGGATGGCATCGGGATCGTTCAACAGCACAGACTCATCTAGGGGCTCCGACCGCAGCGGCAGGCACGCCACCAGCAGAGCGATACAGGTCATTGCCCGCTCAGGGTTCAGCAACCGCATTCGCCGCTCCTTGTTCCATAATCGGGGTTGAAGCCAGTAAGCCGGTACCTTGCTGCAGCTTCAGGGTGCGCTCGATCTCGCTCGCCAGGGTTTTCACATCATGCTGCTCGATCTCTTCCGGCAACACATCCAGGCCAATCGAGTTATACAGGCGCCCCCAGGCTGCCTGGGCCCGCGAATAGGCCGCTTCACGCTGATAGCGCGACAACAGATAACGCCCCTCGGCGCGAATCACCTCCAGCTCGGAGCCCAGCGAGCTGCTGCTGGCCGCCTTGGCATAGTCCAGCAGTTGGCTATCCACGCGCAGGCTTTCGTCGGCGTACCCCATGTCCTGCCGGGCCAGCTCGTAGCGCAGCGCGCCAACCCGCACCTGGGTCAGAATGGCCATGGACAGGGCGACGCGGCGCAGGTCGTCGGCGGCGGCCTGCGACTCGGCAGCGCTATCCAGCGAGGGCAACTGCAACAGCTGCAGCAGGTTGATCGAGACATCCACCCCGGTGCTGTTCCAGTGGTTGTTGTACAGGTATTCGTTGGTGTCGTAGCTGTAACCGGCGCTGAAGGTCACATTGGGCCAGAGCTTGGTCTTGGCGATCTCCAGATCGGTCAGGTTGACGCGCTTGCGATACCACTCCTCCATGATCTCCGGGCGGTTTTCCAGCGACAGGATCTCCAGCTGTTCAATATCAACGCCAATACCGGGCAGTTCCGGTTCGCTGCCGTCGTCGGCCAGCACCAGTGCAGAACCCGGCGGCAGAGACATCAGCGCCTTGAGCTCTGCCTGGGCAAACTCCAGATCCTGACGGCGGGCGTTCAGCAATGACATCGAGTCCAGCAGCGCACGCTGGTAGGCAAGGACATCCTGCCGTGGCAGCAGGCCACGGGTTTCGGCCTGCCGCGCCGAGTCCAGCGCGCTGCGGGTGCGCTGCAGCAGCCGGTCCACCTGCGGCAGCAGGCGCTGGGCACCGAGCGCCCGCCAGTAGGCATTGCGCACATCCTGCAGGACGTTCTGGGCGACCCGGCGGCGGCGCTCCTCGGCCATGATGATCTGGTCAGCCTTCTGCTGGCTGCGGTAGTAAGCGACGCCGAAATCCAGTGCACTCCAGCTCAGATTCAAGCCGGCCAGATCGCGATAGCGCTCCTGTGAGGTGGAGGCACGCAAGCTCTCCTGGCCGTCCTCGATCCCCACCGAGGTGCCACCGGAATGGTTGCTGCGCCCCTCATACCCGGCCGAGGCGACCAGGCGCGGCAGCATCTCGTGGCTGGACACATCCAGCAGGTCGGAGGCCAGTGCGCTCTCCATCAGCTTGAGGCGGTAGTCCAGGTTGTACTTCAGAGCACGGGCCGCCGCCTCGTAAAAGGTAATGGGCGCTGACACCGGCTCCTGCTGGTCATACATCAACTGGTAGTCGGCCAGAATACGTTCGCGCTCCTGCTGATCCGAGTAGGGCTGCGGCTCTATGGTATTGCAGGCACTGAGCAATAGGGCCGACGTCACCGCGAGGCCGAGAGTCTTGAGCTGATGTGCTGGCATGTTCTGTCCTTGTGCAAAAAATATCTCGCCGCTCAACCACCTGACGGTGAGGTCGGTGATGAGGAGTGCAAACGTTGCGCCGCCGCCAGCATCTGCGCGCGGAAACTGCTGGCGGTACGAACGGGTTCATCGCTGTCCTGCTCCAGATGGGCCAGCGGCTCGCGGTTGCCGCTGTAGAGGCCGGGGTCATCAAGCAGGCCGTCGGCACTGAGACTGACTCGCCCCTGACGGCCAAACAGCCAGGCGATATCCAGCTCACGATCCGTCCGGCTGTCAGCAACCGCCTGGTGCACAAACTGGCCTTCCACCCGGCCCAGACCGGCACCGATGGACGTGCTCTGATTGAATCCCTGCATCCCCATGCTCTGGTCGCCGCCAGACACGCGACCAAAGGTGAGCCGTCCCAGTTGATTGTTGCGCTCGATGACCGGGGAGATGAATACCGCCGGATCGACACCAAGCGGCACATCGAAGCTATCAGGCAGCTCAGTGCCGCCGCCCTGATGCGGGCCAGGCGGCGGCTCCACGTAGGGCGCGGTGATATCCAGCGTGATGATCAGCTCTGCCTGATCCGTACCACCGTCGAGATCGCCGAGTGTGTAGGTGAAGACATCATTGAGGATCGGCCCCTGCCCGGCCGCCTGCAGCACCTCGGCATTGCTCATGTCGATGCTGTAGGTATAGCTGCCGTCGGCATTGATCACCAGGGTGCCGTATCGACCGTAAAGCGGCTGACCAACCACCCCGCTGGCGCCGCCATCGGTCTCGGCCCCGGCGCGCACGCCGACAACTGCCAGGCTATCGCCGTTATCCACATCGCTGTCGTTGACCAGCACATTGCCGCTGGACTGCGGAGCAGCGTCCTGATCGGTGGCCGTGTTGCTGTCGTTCTGCGCGAGCGGGTCGTCGTTGCTGCCCTGGATCAGAATATTGAGGGTGGCCGAAGAACTCAGCTCAGCCGCATCACGCATGCTGTAATCGAAGCTTTCGCGCAGTGTCTGGCCGGCGTTGCGCAGCGCGTTGACCTGGGGGTCGTCGTTGTTCAGCACATACTGGTAGCTGCCATCGGCGTTCAGCGTCAGGCTGCCGTAGCGGCCCTGCAGCGTCTGACCGGCACCGGCGCTTTGTCCGGCCTCGTTGCTGAATCCGGTGACACTGAGCACCTCGCCATTGGCTGCGGCATCCACGTCGACATCATTGTCCAGCACGTTGCCGCTCGGGTCCGTCCCCGGATCGGCGTTATCGCTACCGCCGGCCTCGACGGCCGTGGCATCGTCGTCGACGGCGAGCGGCGCATCGTTGCGGCCATCGATGGTGATATTGATCTGCGCCTGATCGGTCACGCCCCAGATATCGGCGAGCGTATAGGTGAAGCTGTCGACCAGGGTCTGCCCGGTCTGGCGCAGCGCCTGCACCTCGGCCATGGCGTTGTCCAGCCGGTAGGCGGTGCTGCCATCGGCGTTGATGGTCAGCCAGCCGTACTGGCCACGCAGCTCGTTGCCCAGCGTGCCATCGACGCCAGTGCCGGCTTCGGTACCGGTACGAATGCCGATCACCTCCAGGGCATCCCCTTCCAGATCGAGGTCATTGGCCAGCACGTTACCGCGCGGATCAACGCCTGCCTGAGCATTGCCAGCGCCGCCAGCTTCGACTGCAGTGGCATTGTCGTCGCGCCCCTGCGGCGCATCGTTGCGTCCGCGGATGACGATGCTCAGCTGCGCCTCGTCGCTGAGGCCATCGAGATCCGTCGCAGCATAGGTGAACTGGTCCAGCAGTAGCTCGGCCGGCCCCAGATTGATCACCGCCGTATCCGTCAGATCCAGGGTGTACCGGTAGCTGCCATCGGCGTTGAGGACCAGTGTGCCGTGCGCGCCAACCAGCGTGATACTGCCGCCGCTCAGCCCTTGCAGCGCGCCGCCGGCGGTTTCGTTGCCGGTCCGTGCAGCGCTGACGCCGAGACTGTCGCCGGCGTCCACATCGCTGTCATTGGCCAGTACGTTACCGGCCGGGTTGACCGCGTTGTTGTTGCCATTGTCCGGTGTGGCGTAGGCCAGGTTGTTGCCGGCCACCGGCGCGTCGTTGCCACCCTGGATGGTGATAGTGAGGGTGGCGGTGTCCTGCAGCCCGCCGCGATCACTGACGGTGTAGGTAAAGGCCTCGCTCAGGGTGTCGGCGCTGGTGCGCAGGGCCTGTACCGCGGTCTGATCGTTGTCCAGTCGATAACTGGTGGTGCCGTCGGCGTTGATGGTCAGCCAGCCGTAAAGCCCGCGCAGCTCGGTACCCAGCGTGCCGGCAGTACCGCTGCCAGCTTCGCTGCCGGTACGAATGCCGACCACACTGAGCAGATCGCCGCCGTCCACATCCCTGTCGTTATCCAGCACGTTGCCCTGCGGATTGCTCCCGGCATCAGCGTTGTCAACGCCGCCCGCCTCGACCGCCATACCGGCATCATCGCTGGCCACCGGGTTATCGTTGCTGCCGGTAAGGGTAATGGTCAGGGTTGCGCGGTCGCTCAGCCCGGCCGCATCGGTCAGCTGATAGGTGAACGAGTCGCTCAAAGTGTCGCCGGACAGACGCAGCGCCTGCACGGCAGGATTGTCGTTGTCGATCACATAGCTGTAGGAGCCGTCGGCGTTCAACGTCAGGCTGCCGTACTGCCCCGTCAGGGCCGCGCCCAGGACGCCGTGGGTACCAGTACCTGCTTCCGTGCCGGTGCGAATCGCCGAGACGCTCAGGCTTTCACCGTTGGCCGCGCTGTCAGCATCGCTGTCGTTGTTCAGCACATTGCCGCTGGCGTCGCTACCGGGTGTGCCGTTGGCGACACCTCCGGCCTCGCTGGCCGTGGCGCTGTCGTCCGCCGCCAGCGGCGCATCATTGGCACCGACGACGGTGATGGTCAGCGTTGCGCTGTCGGTCAGGCCGGCCGCGTCCACCACCTCATAGATAAAAGACTCACTCAGGCGTTGCCCACTGGTGCGCAGGGCCTGCACTGCCGGGTTGCTGTTGTCGACGACATAGGTATAGGAGCCATCCGCGTTCAGCGTCAGGCTGCCGTACTGGCCGACCAAAGCATTGCCGATGCGGCCTGTGGCGCCGCTGCCGGTGCGTACCGACAGTACGCTGGCGGTCTCGCCAGTGCCATCGACATCGCTGTCATTGCTCAACACATTGCCGGTCGCGTCCGTCCCGCCGCTGCCATTGGCGATGCCGCCCGCCTCAACCGCGGTGGCGGTGTCATCAACGGCCACCGGCGCATCGTTAGCACCATTGATGGTGATGGTCAGAGTGGCGCTGTCACTCAGGCCGGCCGCGTCGGTCACCTGATAGCTAAAGGATTCGCTCAGGCTGTCACCAGACAGCCGCAGGGCCTGCACGTCCGGGTTATCGTTATCCACAACATAGCTGTAGGAGCCATCCGCGTTCAGCATCAGGCTGCCGTATTGGCCCACCAGCACGCTGCCCACCGTACCGGCGCTGCCACTGCCGGGCTCGGCACCGGTTCGAATGGCCGAGACGGTCCGGGTCTCGCCGTTGGCGGTGCTGTCGACATCGGTATCGTTGGCCAGCACATTGCCGCTGGCGTCGCTACCGGCGCTGGCGTTGTCGGTGCCGCCCGCCTCGACCGCCGTGGCGGAGTCGTCATTGGCCACCGGCGCATCGTTGGCACCCTCGATGGTGATGCTCAGCTGCGCGGTGTCGGTAGCACCCCAGACATCGGCGAGGGTATAGGTGAAGGTGTCCGTAAGGGTCTGGCCGCTGTTGCGCAGGGCCTGCACCTCCGCCATGCCATTGTCGATATGGTAATCGTAGGTGCCATCGGCGTTGAGGGTCAGCCAGCCATATTGCCCACGCAGTTCGCCGCCGAGGGTGCCATCGCTGCCGCTGCCCGCTTCGCTGCCGGTGCGTATCGCGCTGACAGTCAGCGGGTTGTTGTCTTCGTCGCTGTCGTTATCCAGCACATTGCCGCTGGCGTTGCTGCCGCTGGCGGCGTTGGCCACGCCACCCTCCTCGACGGCGGTGGCGCTGTCGTCTGTACCCACCGGCGCGTCGTTGCGGCCGCGAATGATGATGGTCAGCTGGGCTTCGTCACTCAGTCCACCGAGGTCACTGGCGGCGTAGGTGAACTGATCCCGCAGGACATCCAGCGCGCCCAGGGCGATGACATCCGGGTTACTGGTATCCAGGGTGTAGCTGTAGCTGCCGTCGGCATTGAGCCGCAGTTCGCCGTACTGACCGGTCAGCGTCAGGCTGCCGCCCGTGAGGTTGGCGAGTGCACCACCAGCCGCTTCGTTGCCGGTGCGGCCAGCGCTGACGCTCAGGCTGTCGCCTGCATCCACGTCGCTGTCGTTGGTCAGCAGGTTGCCACTCGGATTGACGGCATTGCCGCTGCCGTTGTCGGCCACCGCATATCCCAGGTTATTGCTGGCCACCGGCGCGTCGTTGGCACCTTCAATGGTGATGGTCAGGGTGGCGCTGTCGCTCAGGCCCGCAGCATCCGTCACGCTGTAGGTGAACGACTCGCTCAAAGTGTCGCCGGACAGACGCAGCGCCTGCACAGCCGCGTTGTCGTTGTCGATCACGTAGGTGTAGGAGCCATCGGCGTTCAGGGTCAGACTGCCATACTGACCGGCCAGCACGCTGCCGACCGTACCCAAGGTGCCGCTGCCGGCTTCATCGCCAGTGCGGATGGCCGAGACGGTCTGGGTCTCGCCGTTGGCGCTGTTGTCGACATCGGTATCGTTATCTAGCACGTTGCCTGTGGCGTTGCTGCCGGCTGTGCCGTTGGCGGTACCGCCCGCTTCGACCGCCGTGGCGGTGTCATCCACCGCGACCGGCGCGTCGTTGGCACCGTCGATGGTGATGGTCAGGGTGGCCAGGTCACTGGCACCGCTGGCATCACTCACCCGGTAGGTAAAGGTTTCCGTCAGGGTCTGGCCGCTGTTGCGCAGGGCCTGGACCTGCGGATTGCGGTTGTCGACCAGATAGCTGTAGCTGCCATTGGCGTTCAACGTCAGGCTGCCGTAATCGCCGACCAGCGCGCTGCCGACCACACCAGCGGTGCCGCTACCGGACTCGCTGCCGGTACGCACGGCAGATACGCTCTTGCGCTCGCCGTTGGCGTCACTGTCAACGTCGGTGTCATTGTCCAGCACATTACCGCTGGCGTTACTGCCTGCCTGGCCGTTCGCCGTACCACCCGCCTCGACAGCGGTAGCGCTGTCATCCACCGCTACCGGCGCGTCATTGGCACCACGCAGAGTGATGGTCAAGGTCGCACGGTCACTCAGTCCCGCCGCGTCACTGACCTCATAGCTGAACGACTCACTCAGCGTCTGCCCGCTGTTACGCAGCGCCTGAACCTCAGGATTGTCGTTGTCGATCACATAGCTGTAGGAGCCGTCAGCGTTCAGCGTCAGGCTGCCGTACTGCCCGGTGAGCACACTGCCAACCATGCCGTTAGCGCCAGTGCCAGCGTCGCTACCGGTGCGCACCGAGGTAACGCTGAGACTCTCGCCGTTGGCCTGACTGTCGACATCGCTGTCGTTAGTCAGCACGTTGCCGGTCGCGTTGCTGCCAGCGGTGCCGTTGGCAGTGCCGCCTGCTTCAACGGCGGTGCCGCTGTCGTCCGCTGCAACCGGGGCGTCGTTGGCGCCTTCGATGGTGATGCTCAGCACCGCGCTGTCCTCAGCCCCCCAAACATCAGCCAGGGCGTAGGTAAAGTCGTCAGTCAGGGTCTGGCCGCTCTCACGCAGCGCCTGTACCTCGGCCAGCGTGTTATCGACCCGATAGCTGTAGCTACCATCGGCGTTCAGCGTCAGCCAGCCGTATTGGCCACGCAGTTCGCTGCCCGGCACACCCTGCACGCCCGCTGCGGCATCGGTACCGGTAAACAGCCCCATCACCTCCAGCGGATTGCTGTCTTCGTCGGTGTCGTTGTCCAGCACGTTACCAGTGGGATCAACGCCGGCATTGCCGTTGGCAACACCACCGGCCTCGACCGCCGTCGCGCTGTCGTCCACCCCGACCGGGGCGTCATTACGGCCACGGATGATGATGGTCAGTTGCGCCTGGTCGTTCAGCCCACCCAGGTCGTCGGCCTGATAGGTGAACACATCCTGCAGGGTCTGCAGCGCACCCAGGGCGATGACATCGGCGTTGGTGACATCCACGATGTACTGGTAGCTGCCGTCGGCGCCGATCACCAATTGTCCGTACTGGCCGGTCAGCAGGGTCCCGTTGCTGCCGTCGGTGCCGGCGATCACGCTGTCCAGGCTGCCGCCGTCGGCCAGGGGGCCGCTGCGGATGCCGCTGACGCTCAGGCTGTCGCCGCTGTCCACGTCGCTGTCGTTGGTCAACACGTTGCCGCGCGGATTGACGGCATTGCCGCTGCCGTTGTCAGCGGTGGCGTAGTTGATGTTGTTGGCTGCCTCGGGCGCATCATTGGCGCCCTCAATGGTGATGGTCAGGGTGGCGGTGTCTTCCAGCCCGGCGGCATCCGTCACACTGTAGGTAAAGCTCTCGCTGAGGGTGTCACCCGACAGGCGCAGCGCCTGCACTGCTGCATTGTCGTTGTCGATAACGTAGGTGTAGGAGCCATCGGCGTTCAGGGTCAGGCTGCCGTAGGTGCCGGTCAGCACACTGCCGACAATGCCGCTGGTGCCGGACTCGCTCTCACTGCCGGTGCGTACGCTGGAGACGGCTTTGGTTTCGCCGTTGGCGGTGCTGTCGACGTCAGTGTCGTTGTTCAGCACGTTACCTGTGGCGTTGCTGCCGGCAGTGCCGTTGGCGGTACCGCCCGCCTCCACGGCGGTGCCGCTGTCATCCACGCCTACCGGTGCATCGTTGGCGCCATCGATGGTGATGGTCAGCTGCGCGCTGTCGGTCGCGCCCCAGACATCAGCCAGGGTGTAGGTAAAGTCATCGGTCAGGGTCTGGCCGCTCTGGCGCAGCGCCTGTACCTCGGCCATGTCGTTATCGATGCGGTAGCTGTAGCTGCCGTCACTGTTGAGCGTCAGCCAGCCGTATTGGCCGCGCAGCTCGCCACCCAAAGCGCCTCCGGTACCCGTTGCGGCTTGGGTGCCGGTGCGTACTGCGGTGACCTCAAGCGGGTTGCTGTCTTCGTCGCTGTCGTTATCCAGCACATTGCCGCTGGCATTGCTGCCGCTATCGGCGTTGGCCACGCCACCCTCCTCGACGGCGGTGGCGCTGTCATCTGTACCCACCGGCGCGTCGTTGCGACCGCGAATGATGATGGTCAGCTGGGCTGCGTCGCTCAGGCCACCGAGGTCACTGGCGGCATAGGTGAATTGATCCTGCAGGACATCCAGCGCGCCCAGGGCGATGACATCCGGGTTGCTGGTATCCAGGGTGTAGCTGTAGCTGCCGTCGGCATTGAGCACCAGTTCGCCGTACTGACCGGTCAGCGTCAGGCCGCCGCCCGTGAGGTTGGCGAGTGCACCACCAGCCGCTTCACTGCCGGTGCGGCCAGCGCTGATGCTCAGGCTGTCGCCTGCATCCACGTCGCTGTCGTTGGTCAGCAGGTTGCCACTCGGATTGACGGCATTGCCGCTGCCGTTGTCGGCCACCGCATATCCCAGGTTATTGCTGGCAACCGGCGCGTCGTTGGCGCCTTCAATGGTGATGGTCAGGGTGGCGCTGTCGCTGAGACCCGCCGCGTCGGTCACTTGATAGGTAAAGGACTCATTCAGGGTATCGCCGGACAGACGCAGCGCCTGTACGGCAGCGTCGTCGTTGTCGATCACGTAGGTGTAGGAGCCATCGGCGTTCAAGGTCAGGCTGCCGTAGGTGCCGACCAGCACACTGCCGACCGTACCTGAGATGCCGCTGTCGCCCTCACTGCCGGTACGAATGGTGGTGACGGTTTGCGTCTCACCGTAAGCGCTGCCGTCCACGTCGGTGTCGTTATCCAGCACGTTGCCGGTCGCGTCGCTGCCGGCTGTGCCGCCTGCTTCGATCGCCGTGGCGGTGTCGTCTGCAGCGACCGGCGCGTCGTTGGCGCCCTCGATGGTGATGCTCAGCTGCGCGGTGGCGGTGGCGCCCCAGATGTCAGCCAGAGTGTAGGTAAAGCTGTCGGTCAGGATCTGGCCGCTCTGACGCAGGGCCTGCACGGCGGCATTATCGTTGTCGATAACGTAGGTATAGGAGCCGTCAGCGTTCAATGTCAGGCTGCCGTACTGACCAAGCAGCACGCTGCCGGCTTCGGCCGACCCGCCGTCACCGCTGACAGACTGCACGTGCAGGGCATTGCCATCCACATCGCTGTCGTTATCCAGCACGTTTCCGCTCGCATCGCTGCCAGCGCTGCCATTGGCCACACCGCCCGCCTCCTGCGCACTGGCGCTGTCATCACTGCCAACCGGCGCGTCGTTGCGGCCGCGAATGATCACGGTCAGCTGCGCTTCATCGCTCAGCCCCTCCAGGTCGGTGGCGGCATAGGTGAACTGGTCACGCAGGGTGTCGGTTGCCCCGAGGGCAATTACATCCGGGCTGTCGGTATCCAGGGTATAGCTGTAGGAGCCGTCAGCATTGATGACCAGCTCGCCGTACTGACCGGTCAGGGTCAGGCTGCCGCCACTGAGCGCACTCAGGGCGCCGCCGTCGGCCTCAGCGCCAGCGCGCCCGGCACTGACGCTGAGCACATCACTGGCGTCGATATCAGTGTCATTGACCAGCAGGTTACCCGTGGGGTTGATGCTGTTGCCGGCACCGTTGTCGGCGGCAGCGTAGGCCAGATTATCGGCCGCCTCGGGTGCGTCGTTGGCGCCTTCGAGGGTGATGGTCAGGGTGGCGGTGTCGCTCAGGCCTGCGGCATCCGTCACGCTGTAGGTGAACGACTCGCTCAGGGTTTCACCGCTGGTGCGCAGCGCCTGCACATCCAGGTTGTCGTTGTCGATCACGTAGGTATAAGAGCCATCAGCGTTCAGCGTCAGACTGCCGTACAACCCGGTCAGCGCAGCGCCGAGACTGCCACTGCTGCCGCTCTCGGCTTCGGTACCGGTTCGCACGCCCGTTACCGTTCGACTCTCACCATTGGCCTCGCTGTCCACATCGGCATCGTTACCCAGCACGTTGCCGCTGGCATTGCTGCCGGCGGTGGCGTTGTCTACGCCGCCGGCCTCAACCGCGGTGCCGCTGTCGTCTGTCGCCGTCGGGGCGTCGTTGCTGCCCTGGATGGTGATATTGATTTGCGCGTTGTCGGTCTCGCCCCAGACGTCGGCCAAGGTGTAAGTAAAGCTGTCGACCAGGGTCTGGCCGCTCTGACGTAGCGCCTCTACCTCAGCCATGTCGTTATCGACGCGGTAACTGGCGCTGCCATCGGCATTGATGCTCAACCAGCCGTACTGGCCGCGCAGCTCGCTGCCCAGCATGCCGGCGGTGCCAGTGCCCGCCTCGGTGCCAGTGCGGATGGCGCTGACGCTCAGGGCGTCGCCATCCAGGTCGCTGTCGTTCAGCAGCACATTGCCGGTGGGGTCGGTGCCTGCGGTGGCGTTGCCCACGCCACCAGCCTCAACCGCAATAGCGTTATCGTCGGTGGCCTGCGGGGCGTCATTGCGGCCACGGATGACGATGGTCAGTTGCGCCTGATCGCTCAGGCCTTCGGCGTCACTGGCCTGATAGGTAAAGCGGTCCTGCAGCAGTTGGCCGGGCTTAAGGGAAATCACGTCGGCATCGCTGGTGTTGAGGGTGTAGCTGTAGCTGCCGTCGGCGTTGATCACCAGCTCGCCGTGCTCACCGGTCAGAGTGATGCTGCCAGCGCTCAGGTCAGTGAGGGCACCACCAGCGGCTTCGGCCCCGGTACGGGCGCCAGCCACGACCAGGCTGTCGCCAGCGTCTACGTCGCTGTCGTTGGTCAGCAGGTTACCGGCCGGGTTGACGGCGTTGCCGCTGCCGTCATCTGCGGCGGCATAAGCAAAATTGTTGCTGGCCACGGGCGCATCATTGGCGCCGGTCAGGGTGATGGTCAGGGTGGCGCTGTCAGTGAGCCCGGCCGCATCCACCACCTCGTAGCTGAAGGATTCGCTCAGGGTGTCGCCGGACAACCGCAGAGCCTGCACGGCGGCATTGTCGTTGTCGATAACGTAGGTGTACGTGCCATCGGCGTTCAGGGTCAGGCTGCCGTATTGACCGGTCAGCGCGCTGCCGACAGTTCCGGCCGTGCCGGTTTCGGCTTCGTTGCCGGTGCGCACCGAGCTAACGCTCTGAGTCTCGCCGTAGCCGTCCATGTCGGTGTCGTTGGTGAGCACGTTGCCGGTGGCATCGCTGCCAGGTGTGCCGTTGGCGGTGCCGCCGGCCTCCACTGCAATAGCCGTATCGTCCGCGGCGACCGGGGCGTCGTTGGCGCCCGCAATGGTAATGGTCAGCGTCGCCAGATCTGTCAGACCGGCTGCATCGCTCACCTGGTAGGTGAAAGACTCACTGAGGGTATCGCCAGACTGGCGCAGAGCCTGTACATCGAGGTTGCTGTTGTCGATGACATAGGTGTAGGAGCCATCGGCGTTGAGGGTCAGGCTGCCGTAATCGCCGGTTAACGCTGTGCCAACCGTGCCCGAGGTGCCGCTGTCGCCCTCACTGCCGGTGCGGATGGCCGACACCGTCTTGCTTTCACCGTTGGCGTCAGTGTCCACGTCGCTGTCATTGGCCAAGACGTTACCGGTCGCGTCGCTGCCGGGCGTGCCATTGGCGGTACCGCCGGCTTCCACGGCCGTGGCCGAATCGTCGACCGCCACAGGGGCATCGTTGGCGCCAGCAATGGTGATGGTCAGGGTGGCGCTGTCGGTCAGACCGGCCGTGTCCTGCAGTTCATAGGTGAAGGTTTCGCTCAGGGTCTGGCCGCTCTGGCGCAGGGCCTGTACGTCCGGATTGTCATTGTCGATGACATAGGTATAGGCGCCATCGGCATTCAGTGTCAGACTGCCATACTGACCGGCCAGCACGCTGCCGACTGTACCGGCGCTGCCGCTCTCATCCTCGGCGCCGGTACGGATGGCGGAGACCGTTTTGGTCTCGCCGTTGGCGCTGCTGTCGACATCGGTGTCGTTGTCCAGCACATTGCCGGTCGCAGCGGAGCCGGCGTTGCCGTTGGCCGTACCGCCGGCCTCAACCGCCGTGGCACTGTCGTCGCTGGCGACCGGGGCGTCATTGCGCCCTTCAATGGTGACCACCAGCTGCGCGGTATCGGTGGCACCCCAGGTGTCAGCCACGATGTAGGTAAAGGTCTCACTGAGGGTCTGGCCGCTCTCACGCAGCGCCTCCACCAGCGGATTGTCGTTATCCAGCTCGTAGCTCCAGCGACCGTTCTCCTGCAGTGTCAAACTGCCGTACAAGCCAACCAGTGCGGTGCCTACCGTGCCCTCGGCGCCAGTGCCAGCCTCGCTGCCGGTGCGCAGTCCGACAACCTGCAGCAGGTCGCCGTCCGGATCGCGATCGTTGGTCAGCAGGTTACCCAGCGGATTCAGCCCCGTGTCGCCATTGGCTACGCCGCCAGCTTCCACGGCGGTGGTACTGTTGTCGGTAGCAATCGGCGCGTCGTTACGGCCGCGAATGATGATGCTCAGTTGGGCCTCATCGCTCAAGCCGCCCTGGTCGGTTGTCGCGTAGGTGAACAGCTCCTGCAGCACATCGCGCGGGCCGAGCGCCCGCACCACCGGATTATCGTTGTCGAGAATGTACTTGTAGCTGCCATCGGCGCCGATGATCAGTTGACCGTACTGGCCACTGACCAGCGTGCCGTCAGTGTTATCAGTATCGGCATCAACGCCCTGCAAGGCGCCGCCGCCGGCCTCGCCTCCGGCACGCACGCCGGTGACGTTGAGGCTGTCGCCGCCGTCGATGTCGGTATCGTTGCCCAGCACCCGGCCGGACGGATCAAAGCCGGTGCCCTCGCCGTTATCAGCCACGGCACGATTGCTGTCGTCCTGCGCCTGCGGGGTGTCCCAGGCGCCCTGCACCGTCAGCGTCAACTGCGCCACATCGGTCAGACCCTGTGCATCGCGCACCTGATAGCTGAACACCTCCTGCAACGGCGGATCGCCAGGCTTGAGTGCCTGCACCGTCGGGTTGTCGTTGTCCAGCTGGTAGCTATAGCTGCCGTCGGCACCCACCGTGAGGGTGCCGTACAAACCGGCCAGCGTCAGGCTGCTACCCACGGCGGTGAAATCACCACCGGCACTGTCGTCACCCAGTCGCAGACCATTGACGGTGAGCCCGTCGTTGACGTCCACATCAATATCGTTGTCCAGCAGGTTGCCACTGGGATTGGTTCCGGGCGTCGCATTGTCGACACCGCCGGCTTCGACCGCTGTGGCGCTATCATCCACGGCCACCGGCGCATCGTTGGCACCGACAATAGTCAGGGTCAGCTGTGCTGCGCTGGAAGCGCCGGCCAGATCACGGGTGCTGTAATTGAACACCTCGGTCAGGCGATCGGCATTGCTGCGCAGCGCCTGCACTGCGGGATTGTCGTTGTCCACCACGTAGCTGTAGGTGCCGTCGGCGTTTACCGTCAGGGTACCGTAGCGCCCGTTCAGGCTGCCGCCGGCATTGACGTTGCGATTGCCCTGGCCGAACTGGCTGACGCTGAGGCTTTCACCGTAGCCATCCACGTCGGTGTCGTTATCGAGCAGATTGCCGCTGGGGTTGACGCCCGCACTGCCGTTGTCGACGCCCCCGGCCTCAACCGCGACGGCGCGATCATTCTGCGCCACCGGCGCATCGTTGCGCCCCTGGATGACGATGTTGATCGAGGCGCTGTCCTCGCTACCGTCGGCATCCACCACCGTATAGCTGAAACGGTCGCCCAGGGTATCGAGGCTAGTGCGCAGGGCCTGCACCTCGGCCATGCTGTTGTCCAGCCGATAGCTGTAGCTGCCATCGGCGTTGAGCGTCAGCCAGCCATATTCACCGCGCAGCTCCGTGCCCAGCACGCCGGCGCTGCCATTCTCCTGCTCACCACCAGTGCGTACCGACCCGACGCTGAGCCGCTCGCCGTAGTCGATCGCGTCACTGGGCACCTCGCCGCCATCGGCGTCGGTGTCGTTAGCCAGGACATTGCCGCTGGGGTTGATGCCGGGCTGGCCGTTATCGTTGCCGCCCGCCTCCACGGCGGTCAGGGTGTCGTCGCCGGCCACCGGGGCGTCGTTCTGGCCGCGAATCACCACGATGATCTCGGCACTGTCGGAGCTGCCGCTGCCGTCGCTGATGGTGTAGCTGAAACGCTCGAACAACCGGTCACTCTGCCCGCGCAGGGCCTCGACCTGCGGATTGTCGTTATCCACCACGTAACTGAAGGTGCCGTCGGCATTGAGCGTCAGGCTGCCATAGAGGCCTGCCAGCGCACTGCCCACCACGCCCTCGGTGCCGCTGCTGGTACTGACAGCGGTAACGGTGAGCGGCTCACCGTCCGGGTCAGTGGTGCGGTTGAGCACCGTGCCGCTCGGGTCCACGCCGGGCGTTGTGTTGTCCACCCCACCCGCTTCGGTCGCCAGCACCGCCACCGAGCCCGCCGAGGGCACATCGTTGGCACCGCGCACCGTCACCACCAGTTGGGCCAGGTCAGTCAGACCGGCCGTGTCGGTAATCTGATAGGTAAAGGTATCGGTAAGGGTTTCACCTGCACCCAGAGCGACCACGTCCGGGTGCTCGCTGTCGACGTCGTAATAGTAGGAGCCGTCAGCGCCGATGCGCAGACTGCCGTACTGACCCGCAATCAGCGTGCCGGTCAGGGCGTCGGTGCCGCCGCTGACAGCGCTCAGCAGACTGCCGTCCAGGCTGACCTCCGTTTCCGTGGCATTGACAATACCGGTCAGCGTGAGTTGGTTGCTGGGTTGGTCGCTGCGGTCCACATCCTGATCGATACCGTTGCCGCCCGGGTCATCCGCGCTGCCCGGCCGGCTTGGCAGGGTAATCACATTGCCGCTCGGATTGCTCTCTTCGCCACCGGCGCTGCCGGTCGCCTGCGCCGTTGCAGCGTCATCGCTGGCAACCGGGTTGTCGTGGCTGCCCTGAATCTCGATGCGCAAGGTCGCCAGATCATTCAGCCCCCCGGCATCGGTCACCTGATAGCTGAATGTCTCGGTCAGGGTGTCGCCGGCGATCAGCCGCTGCACCGCCGGGTTGCTGTTATCAATCACATAGCGATAGCTGCCGTCGGCGCCGATGGTCAGGGTGCCGTAGCTGCCGGCAAGCACTGTGCCGTCATTACTGCCCGTACCGCCCGCAACCGCTGTCAGCGCGCCCGGCATCAACTCAGCCTGGGTGCGAATGCCGGTCACCCTGAGGCTTTCGCCGTTGGCACTGCTGTCTACATCGGTGTCGTTATCCAGTACGTTGCCGGTCGCATCACTGCCAGCACTGGCGTTGTTGACGCCGCCCGCCTCCACGGCAACACCCTGGTCATCAACGCCGACCGGCGTATCGTTGGCACCGCGCAGCGTCACGCTGAGCACCGCACTGGAGGTCGCCCCTTCCAGGTCGGCCATCTCGTAGGTGAAGGATTCGCTCAGCGACTGACTGGCCAGCAGTGCCTCCACCTCCGGGTCATCGTTGCGCACCAGGTACTGGTAGTTGCCCTGACTGTCGAGCACCAGGTCACCGTACTGTCCGCTCAGGGTGACGCTGCCCTCGGCGGGCACCTGCACGGTCGTGTTGGCCGAGGTGACGGTATTGAGGTGCAGTTGGTCGTTGTTGGTGGCGATATCCACATCAGTGTCATTACCGAGCAGATTACCGCGCGGGTTGACCCCGGCTGTGCCGTTGGCTGTACCACCGGCCTCCAGAGCCTCGGCGCTGTCATCATTGGCAATCGGCGCATCGTTCACCGCTTCGAGGACTATCTCGAGGCTGTCCTGATCAATCAGCGCGTCGCCGCTGCTATCGCCGGGAAGGCCGTCGCCATCAGCGTCGCCGGTGTTGCCCAGGTCACTGGTGCGCACGGTCAGGGTATCGCTGCCGTTGAAGTTCAGGTTGCCCTGATACACCAGTGCGGCCAGCGCGCTGTTGAGGTTGTCCAGGCTACCGCTCAAGGTCAGCGTGGCGGTGCCACTGCCGCTGATCTGCACCACCCCGCTGATGGTCGCATTGGGGTCGAGCATCAGGCTGCCGTGCAGCACGCTGAGGGTAACCTGCAGGGTGCCGTTGCCCGCATCAACATCGCTGATCGACAGCGGATCGAGCGCCAGCGGTACATCTTCCAGCCCGTTCTGGGTGCCGGGCAGGCTGTTGACCGGCGCATCGTTCTGCTGCACGTAACCGGCATCGGCCGTCGCGGTACTGCCTTCACCCAGGGTCACCTGAATCTGCCCCAGCGCGCCGCCGTCGCTGTCGATCCGTACCCGCAGATCGCCCAGCGGCTGCGGGTAGCTGATGGTGTCGGTGGGGGTATCAAGGCGATAAATGCCTGCCGGCAGGATGCCGAACTGGTAGGTACCATCGGCGTCGGTGACGGTAGTGAAGGTGAGGTTGTCGTCCAGCGTATCGAGGTCGCCATCCAGTCCGGCCCAGGTCAGGGTCACGGTCTGCCCGGCCAGGCCCTGGCCATCCGGGGTCGTGCTGTCGTCTGCCGAATAGGTGTCATCCCAGAGGGTGCCGGCAATGATGCCAAGCCCCGCGCCCTCCCGCAGGACGTAGGTATTGGCACCTTCGCCGCTGCCGATGCGTTCGCCATCCAGCGCGCCGTCGGTGCCGACACTGGAGCCGGCAAAGCCCGAGAAACTCTCTGGCAGGCTGCTCCAGGTCAGCGTGGCATCGGTGTTGGCAATGGCACTCTGGTTCGGCAGCTCGACCTGGTAGATGAGGTTGACGCTGGTGCCCGGGTCCAGTTGCGCAAACTCGACGTTCAACCCACCGTCGGTAGTCACCTGCATGCCCGGCGGCAGCGCATCGGCACTGTACCGGATGCCGTCGATTTCAACGCTCAGCAGCTGATAGTTGCTGGCCGTCGGCAAGCTGTCGCTGAGGGTCACGTCGTAGGCCGGCGAGCTGCCGTTCTGGGTAAAGCTCAATGAGACCGTGGCGTCGCCGCTGGTGCCCGCAGGATTGGCGTCAAAGTCGATGATCTGCTTGTTCAACCCGTTGAAGGAAGGCTCGACCAGCGTCTCGCTGAGGCTCTTCTCGCCCGACAGATTGCTGCTGCCGGAGCGGTCCACGGCGGTGGCGGTCAGCGCCGTGCCGGCCAGGTTGGCGGCACTGTTTTCGACCTTGACGTTGAACTCGATGGTCACCCCTTCGTAGTCACTGTCGTTGTCGCTGTTGAGCAGTGTGCCGAGGTTGAAGTTGATCACTGTGCGACCGTCGGCGTCGGTGCCCACACTGATGTGTTCCGCGTTGAGCACGCCGCCCGGCGCATTGCCGGAGAGGTCGCTGGCAATCGGCTGCGCCTCGTCGCTGCCTTCGTTGCCCGGCACGTTCAGCACACCGGCGGTAATCAGGTCGGTGACATCGGTGCTGATGCCGGTATCGGAGATGAACACCACCCGGGCGCTGCCATCGTTGAGAAAGCCGAGCCCCTGATCCAGGGTGATCTGCAGGTTGTAGTCACTGGTGCTGCCCTCGGCCAGCAACCCGGACACGCGATAGCGAATGATTTCGCCGACGGTGACGTTTTCATTGTCTGCGGTCGAGGGGTCGGCCGCCGGCGTATCCTCCAGCCCGCCAACGCGGGAAATCTGCACCGCCTGCAGCACCGGCACCGAGATACTGGCACTGCTGCGGTAATCGTTCAGTACGCCATTACCCGGCAGCCCGTCGGCCCCGGTCCGCTCGCCATCACTGCTGAGGTTGTTGCCGCTGTCGTCCAGGCTGCTCCACTGGACTGTGGCAATGTTGTCAAAGCGCGCCAGACTGGCCGCGCTATCGTTCACCGTGCCGCTGACCCGAATCTCGATGCTGCCGCCATTGCTGATATCGATATTGGCGCCATCAACGCTGCGCAGCTGATTGCCGACCAGCTCAAAATCAACGCCACCGTTGTTGGTGGCGCGGTCATAGCTGATCGACGTCAGCACCAGGTTGCTCAACTGGCTGGGCAGTGAGTCCAGAAAGCTGATGTCAAAGGCATCGAAGTTGCTGTCGCCGCCCGGGTTACGCAGGGTAATGATGTACTCGACGCTGTCGCCCTGATCCACACCGCGGGTATTGCTGTAGAGCGCCTGCTGCTCTACTTCCAGAGTGGGCTCACGCAGGGTGATGGTGGGCTTGCCACCGCTCAGATCGACACTGCGTTCCACCGCCTCGCTGCCGTTCGGCGTATCACCATCCAGATCCTGATAGCGCAGCTGGGCGCTGTTCTGCAGTGACTGATTGGCCTGGTTGGCGATCACATTGCTGGCAATCAGCTGCAGGCGGATGACAAAGGCGTTATTGCCGGTGTCGTTGTCCCCATCGACGCTGACCGCGCTGAAGCTGAAACGCGCATCGGCACCGTCCTCACCCAGGGCGCCGCTGCCCGCCGTCAGGCTGCCGACCGTCACCACCCCGGCAAAATCCGCGCCCAGTGCCCCGCTCTCGGCGGTGCTGGTAATCAGCTGATATCCCAGCCCGCCATTGAACCCGATATCCAGACGCAACCCGGCCGGAATCAGGTCATCAACCACCAGGCTGTCGGTGGTGCCTTCAGGCAGAGTGACGACGATGTCATAGAGCATGCTTTCGCCAATCACCAGATTGCTGCCGGTGGTGTGCGAGGCACTGGAGTCACTGTCGTCCAGGCTGCCGCCGGCAAACACCACGCTGATGTCGGGCGCGGCGACCTGCTGATCGGCGGTGTCCTGCAGGTCTGCGCCGGTGAAGTCCTGGCCGCCTTCGGCGCTGGCATAGTTGGTCAGCGCGGCGCTGCTCTGCAGACTGCGGCTGGCCTCGATATCGGCTGCCACTTCGGTGTCGTAGGTAATGATCACCAGGTTGGCGCCGCTGACATCGGCCTCGCTGCCCTGGCGCCCACCCTGCAGCGAGGCCGCCAAATTGGCATCCAGAAAGGTGATCTGGTTGCCGCTGACCTGATAGTCCTGACCGGCCGTCAGGATGCTGCCATCACCGCGGGTGACCTGCAGGTTGGCCGCTGCCAGGCTGCCACCGACAAAGTTCAGACCATTCGGCAGGGTGACCGAGGTCACGACATCAAAGGCACCACCGCCGCCGAGGTTTTCGATCGCGGTCGCCATACGCAGCAGGTCACCGGCATCAACCCCGCTGATGTCGCCGTCAACCGCATCGGGATCGGCAATGCTGCCGCTGAAGGGCACGCCGCCGGTCCCGGGGGCATTCCAGTTGCCACTACCGCCGCTGATGGTGCCGCCGCTGCTGCTGACCACGCCGTGGCGAATAGTCAGCAAGGGCTCGGCAATCGAGGAGATGATCGAGGTGTCAGCCGAGGACAGCAAGGTCTTGCCGTCGAGCGTCGTCACCTGACTGGACTGAGCCAACACGTCAAAGGCGCGGTTGTCGGCAAAGGGCTGGTCACCCACCGTCAGGGTAAATTCCAGTTCAATGCGGCTGCCATCCACGCCGGTATTCACGTAGTTGCCCAGGTCAAAGACCACCGCGTTGCCCGCGACCGTGGTGACCGACAGCACCGCCCCCGGGTTGCTGTTACCGTCACCCGGTTGCCATTGGCCGCTCCCCTCGCCCTGACTCCAGTTGATACCGGAGATGTCGAACAGCGGCAGGGGCAAATAGGCAGTCAGGCGGAAGTTTTCGTAGTCGCCGGTCAGCAGGTCGTAGCCAAGGCGGAAAGTCACTTCGTCGCCCGGGCTCAGCTCGGCATTGGCCGGCGCGGCACCACCGTTGACCTCGATCAGATCGATGCTGACATTGCCGGAATCGATGGTGGTGATGCGAGCAGAGCCGTCGCTCTCGTCGTAACCGGACAAATTGAAACGGTCCTGCAGCAGGGTTGCGGTCACCCGGGAGCCGTTTCTGAAACTGTCTCCTTCGTTAACTTCGCTGTGCGGGCTGCCCGCTGGCGGCGTATAGCTCTGGGCGATCTGCGCCAGATAGCTGATCACGGCCGTGGTGGCGCCGGCGATCTGATCGTCAAAGGCCAGGTCACCATTCAGCCAGCCGGCGACCGGAAAGGCGTTGGACAGTGACTGGCCGATATCAAACACCATGCTGGTGGTGCCGTCGCTGTTGGCAACACTGCTGTAGACCAGCTCGATGGTTTCGGTAACGCCGTCGCGGGTGAAACTCAGGGTGGGTGTGCCGACCAGCAACTGACCGTCGCTCATCTGATCGGTGACGGTAAACTCACCGGCCTCAAAGAAGGTGCGGCCGAAGGCGAAGTAGTCCGAAATGGCCAGATTCAGACGGTAATTCAGCGTATCGCCCGGCGTGAGGCCAGCCGAGCCAATGTCGGTGTGCAGGCTGACCTGCTTGTGCAAGGTGATGGACTTGGCCACGAAACTGGTTTCCAGCCCGGTGCCGCTGAAGTCGATCTCGGTCTGCTCCAGCGCCTGATCCAGGTCGCGCGGGTCCGCCGGCACCCAGTGCCCGCTGCCGGTCGGCGCGCTCAGCGTGATCGTCACATCGTCGCCCGTCTGGGCGTTGATCACCGGCTGCCCGAACGCATCGGTCTCCGGCACATAGAAGTCCACCCGGGTTTCGGTGGTCTCACTCATGCTCGCATAGACCACGGTAAACTCACGGATAAACAGCGTGTCGCTGGCAATCGCCTGCGCCATCGCGGCGGGACTTGAGAGTACCCGACCATCGGTCAGCGTCACCGATGTCAGCTCCCCGCCGGAGCCGGGAATAATGGCCGTCACCTGAATAGTGTCGGGCAATGGCTGGGTAATGGTGACATCGGTCAGCGTCTGTCCGGCCGCCGGATGCGCGGTAATGGTCAGACTGCGGCCGTAATTCGGCCCGCTGGCGGTTCCCCCCTCTGTTGCGCTGATCACCTGTTCGAAGGTAATCACGGTGGGCAACACGGTGAACGACTGGGTACTGGCCTCCAGCAGACTCGGATCCTGCGTCGGATTGTTCAGCGAGTCATTGCCATATTGAAAGCCGGCCCGCGCCTGAATGACCAGCTCAGGGGCGCCGTTGGAGAAGCTGGTGTCAGCCAGCTCGCTGAGCGCCGCCGTGACCTCGATGGCGATCACCGGCTGGCCGGCACCCACGCTGGCAAAGGGCACTTGCAGCACCACCAGCGCATCCCCCGCCTGCAGGCCGTAATCGGCGGCATTGATCACCAAGGGCTCGCCGTTACTGTCGAGTGCCAGCGGATGGGTGGCCAGCCCGTCGGCGTCAAAGGTGACGCTGTGGCTGACCAGTTGCTGGCCCAGGTAACTGGCCGAGACAAAGCTGACGCCGTCATCGCCATCCTTGCCGGTAACCGGCAGGAACAGGTCGACAAAGGGGGCGTAACCTTCCTGGCTGGCCGGGTTGCTGACGTTGACGGTAAAGCTGAACGGGTCGCCCAGCAGCACGCTGGCGCCGCTGCTATCCAGCGAACTGGTCGGTTCCGCATCGGCCAGCAGGCCCTGATACCCGGCCACAGCCAAGGCGTCCAGTGCCAGCGGCTGATCCATCTCGCCGACGCGGGTTTCCAGCTCCCAGTCGCCACCGGCCGCCGCTGCGCCGGTATCGTCATCGGAGGCCGCCACATCCGCACCAGTCCAATGTGCCAGTTCGGTCACCAGCGTTCGGCCGCTGTCGCTGGCACCAATCCGGCAGCCGTACAGCAGGATGTCGGCCTGCTCAGTCAGTTGCTCACGCCAGCTGTTCAGAGTCTGGGCAAAATCCGCAACATTCGCGCTGCTCAGCGTCGTGCTGCCCAGTGTCAGCTGGCCGGCGCTGCCGTGGGACAGGATCTGCACCGAGTCCACCTCGCCAAGCTGCTGCAGCATGGCGGTAATCTGGGCGATACCGTCCTGATCAGCGTCGATGATCAGCGCTTGCACACCCTCGGGCACCTGCGCCGCCAAGGACTCGAAATCCTCGACGCGGCTATCGATCACCAGCAGATGGCGGGGCGTCGAGGCCGTCCCTGGCGCGGCCATGGCTTCGGGCTGCATCTGGCCGTGATCGTCGGCCTGAGGGGCACTGCCGTGCTGGGGCTGGTCATCAGCCCAATGGTCAGCCGCAGCCACCGCCGCGCCATCAAACAGAATGCGTTGTTCGAGCGCCAGCGCCTGGCTTTGGGGCTTCAGGGCCTTGAACAGACCGGAGGTTGGCTTGGACATTGGCGCACATCCCTGATGACGACGCGGTCGCGACGACCCACGGCCGGTGGTTACCAACAGCGCCCGCAAGACCACTTCACAGGCGCGCATGAGTCTTTTTTGTATAGACCAGCGAAAACCATGCGTAAAGGAAGCAAGCCCCAAGATAGAGCCGTTTTAAGACGCATGTCCGGTATTCGGAAGCACCGAGGCGTCAAGCGATCCGTTGCGTAGAAAGAGGCGCCAGCGCAGAGCGGGTCGCCGATGTTGAACCAGGAGCCGAAGGTGCCTGACTTGCCGAACATAGCCTGCAAGTTGTCGCCATCACCTTCAATCTTGACCTCACCACTGCCGATCAGATTAGCTAGCTGAGCTACGTCCTAGGTCAAACCGCTGAAGGTGGCGTGATCAGGGTCTCTTCACCGTAGGAGAGGTTCTGGAATCGCGCCAATACAGGTAGGGTGTGTTCGACGAGCGGGCGTCCGCTCGCAGTCCCGCCGGTCTAGCCGGCGCGGTAGGTACGCCGTGCCGCTTCCAGCATCGACAGGCTGATCTTGTGCACTTCCTGCCGGCTGTGTTCGATGTGTGCGCGCAGTAGACGACTGGCCTCGTCGCGCCGCCGTGCAGCAATTGCCTTGAGGATATCGGCGTGTTCTTCGTAGGTCTTTTCAATGCGCTGCGCCTGATAGAAATCCAGACGCCGCACGATACGAATGCGCTCGCAGACCTCCTGATGAATGCGCGCGGCCTCGCGGTTGCCGGCCAGACGCAGCAGCTCGAAGTGAAACTGCTCATCCAGTTCGGCCATGACCTGCATGCCCGTTTGTCGCTCCTCCGGCGCCACCACCCAGACGCGCATCAAGGGCTCCAGCACCTGACGCACGTCTTCGGCCGCGCACAGCCGGTCCAGTGCCGCGCATTCCAGGCTGATGCGCACCTCGTAGAGCTCGTCGATACGCTCGAAATCCAGCGGTTTGACCGACCAGCCCCGGCGCAGGCCAACCTCCAGGTAACCTTCGCGCTCCAGGCGGTACAGCGCATCGCGCACGGGCGTGCGTGACACCTCGTAGCGCTCTGCTATCTGGTTTTCGCTGAAACGGTCGTGGGGCAGCAGAACGAAATCAAAGATATCCTGCTTGACCCGCTGATAGACCTGATCGGCCAGGGAAACAGCCTGCAATTGCGCCATCTGCGCTTATTCCTGAAGTGAAGACAGGTCGATACTGACATGCGCCGCGACGACCTGCCAACGCCCGTCGATCCGCGCCCAGGTCTGCATCTGCCGCCCGACGCGGGCGGTTTCGCCATCACGGAACTGGGTGCTGACGGTGGCGTAGTCCTCACCAAAGGTGCTGACCACCGTGTTGTACAGTTCGCGCCCCGGCCCGACCGGCACACACACCCGCCGATAGGCAGCAATGTCCTGCGCGCCATACAGGTTCTCGGCCACGCCGTAACGCACGGTATGCTCGCTGTCCCAGAAGTAGTGATCGAGCGTTTCCATCTCGTTGACCAGCAACGCCCGCTCGTAGTCAACGAACGCCTCGGTCACCTGTTTTACGACCTCGGGCAGATTGATATCAGTCATGACGCACTCCAAGACGTGCCTGCAGCTGCTGCAGGTGCGCAACGCGGCCAACGATCCCGCCCTGAGCGGTGATCATGGCCAGCGTGGCCTGTTTGAATTCGGGGAAATAGCTTTCGGTGGCCTCGTCGATCAGCAGGCAGCGATAGCCGCGATCGTTGGCCTCGCGCATGCTGGTCTGCACGCAGACCTCGGTGGTGACGCCCGCAAAGATCAGGCTGTCGATGCCCTGCTGCTGCAGACGCGCATGCAGGCCAGTTGCGTAAAACATGCCCTTGCCGGGCTTGTCGATCACCCACTCACCCGCCAGCGGCGCAACGGCTTCAAGGATCTGGTTGCCGGGCTCTCCGCGCACCAGAATCCGCCCCATCGGGCCGACATCGCCAATCTGCATGCCGGGCGGCCCACCCGCGCGCTTGGCCGGCGGACAGTCGGACAGATCCGGCAGGTGCGACTCACGGGTATGAATTACCAGCAGACCGGCTTGTCGTGCGATGGCCAGCAGCTGCTGCACCGCCGGGATGATGGCCGCGAGCGGGGTGACGTCGTTACCCAGCGCCGCGCCAAAGCCGCCGGGTTCGATAAAGTCGCGCTGCATGTCGATAACCACCAGCGCGGTGCGCTGCGGGTCGAAGCTGAAGTTATCGGGTACTGCGGTTACCTCGATCATCCTGCCACCTGCTGTGCACTGTGTTCAGTACCGGCCATATAGCGTCCGAGCACCTGGCGTTCAGCCTCGGCCGGGACCGTCTGGTGATTGATTTCGCCATCGTGGATAACCAGGATGCGGTCCGACAGCTCCAGCAGCTCGTCCAGATCTTCACTCAGCAGCAGCACCGCCGCGCCGCGGTTGCGCGCCTCCAGCAGGCGCCGATGAATCAGTGCTACCGAGGCGAAATCCAGACCGAATACCGGATTGGAGACAATCAGCACGGCCACGTCCTCGGTCAGCTCCCGCGCCAGCACGGCACGCTGAACATTACCGCCGGACAGGGTGCCGATTGGCCGGTCCGGGTCATTAGGACGGACCTGAAAGCGGCTGATCAGCTCACGCGCGCGCTCACGGATCGCCTTACGATTGATCAACCAGCCGCTGCGGCACAGCGGTGCGTGATCGTAATCGCGCAGCGCCAGATTTTCCGCCACGCTCATGCCGGCAATACAGGCGTTGCGCAGCGGCTCTTCCGGCAGGCTGTAGACTTTCTCGCGCTGCATCTCGGCGCGACTGGCGCTGTAGGGGCGGCCGTTGACCCGCACCTCGCCGGCGCTGGCCGGTCGCTGACCCAGCAGGGCTTCGGTCAATTCACGCTGGCCGTTACCGGAAATACCGGCAATACCGACAATCTCGCCCGGCAAAACCGACAGTGATACCCCGCGCACCGCCAGCGTGCCGCGATCATTGGCCACCTTCAGGTTGCTGACTTCCAGCCCCGGCGTGCGCTCGGCTAGATGCTCTACCCGCTCCAGCGCTGTGTGCTGTTCGCGGCTCTCGCCCATCATCCAGGCCGACAGCTCGGCCTCATCGGTGTCGGCCACCGCCTTGCTGCCGACCAGTTGCCCGCGCCGCAGTACGGTCACGTCGTCGGCAAAGCGCATCACTTCACCAAACTTGTGGGTGATCATCAGCACCGACAGCTCGCCATCCTGCGCCAGCTGCTGCATCAGGCCAAGCACTTCTTCAGCCTCCTGCGGGGTCAGTACCGAGGTCGGCTCGTCAAGAATGATGAAACGGCGATCCAGATACAGCTGTTTGAGAATCTCCAGCTTCTGCTTCTCGCCCGCCGCGAGCGAACTGACTGCCCGCTCGATATCCAGCTTGAACGGCATTCTGGCCATAAAGGCATCCAGCGCTACGCGTTCCTGCTTCCAGTCGATGGCCCAGGGCAGTTCGCCTCGTGACAGCACCAGGTTCTCGGCCACGCTGAGGCCAGGCGCCACGGTGAAGTGCTGGTAGACCATGCCGATGCCGAGGGAGTGGGAATCACGCGGGGACTGGATACTTTGTTCCTTGCCACCCACCAGCACACTGCCCTCATCCAGCGGGCCGTAGCCAACGATCCCCTTGACCAGCGTGCTCTTGCCGGCACCGTTCTCACCCAGCAGCGCGTGTACCGTACCGGCGCGCACGCGCATGGAGACGTCATCCAGCGCACGAAAATTGCCGAACACCTTGCCAGCGCCAATGGTTTCCAGACTCAGGGCACGCATGTTCAGCTCCGCTTGAGGCAGTCGATCAGCATGGTCGAGTCGCCAATCGCGCCGAACACGCCGCCCTGCATCTTGACCATGCTCAAGGCCGCCAGGTGGTTGGCGTGGTCGGTCGCGCCGCAGCAATCTTCCAGCAAAATGCACTCGAAGCCGCGGTCGTTCGCCTCGCGCATGGTGGTATGCACGCATACGTCCGTGGTGATGCCGGCCAGAATGATGTTTTCGATACCACGGGTACGCAAGATCAGCTCCAGATCCGTGGCGCAGAACGAGCCCTTGCCGGGCTTATCGATGATGATCTCGCCGTCCAGCGGCGCCAGCTCGGGGATGATTTCCCAGCCGGGCTCGCCGCGCACCAGGATGCGCCCGCAGGGGCCGGTGTCACCGATACCCGCGCCAATACGCTGAGAGCGCCAGCGCTTGTTGGCCGGCAGGTCCGACAGGTCCGGGCGATGCCCTTCACGGGTATGGATGATCCAGAAGCCCTGCTCACGCAGCACTTCCAGTACCCGGCTGATCGGCTCGATCGGGGCGCGGGTCAGCGACAGGTCGTAGCCCATCGAGTCGACGTAGCCGCCTTCACCGCAGAAATCGGTCTGCATGTCGATCACGATCAGCGCGGTGTTCTCTGGCGTCAGGTTGCCGTTGTAGGGCCAGGGATAGGGAGCAGAGTCCAGATAGCGTTCGGTCATGGTTCAGTGCTCCTCAGCCGGCTGATAGGCCCGTTCGGGCGTGTCGAAGCCACAGGAAGTGCCGTCGGTGTGGACCACCTCGTCTTCCCAGGGCAGCCGGTATTGGCCGGCGACCAGGTCATGCATGTAGCTGTAGGGTGCGTCCTGCGCGCCGCCCTTGACGGCCGTGTAGCCGCGGTGGCCGAACTGATAGATATTGTTTTCCACGCCCCAGTGAATGCGCGCTTCGCGTACCAGGTCCGGGCGCATTTCGCAGCTGACAATTTCGTCGGCGCGGCCGCCCCCTACCGCCATCGGCGTGCCGTCAAAGTCGACAAACATCGCCTCGCCCATGGAGTCGAAGGTGCCGTCTGAGCCGCACATGCACACGCTGGCGGTCTGCATCAGGTTGCAGAAGCTGTTGGCCTGGTTGGTGATCTGCCAGGAATGACGGATCGGCGCGGTGTAGCCGGCGGTGCGGATCATGATTTCCGCGCCCTTGTAAGCACATTCTCGGGCCATCTCGGGGAACATGCCGTCGTGGCAGATGATCAGCGCCAGCTTGCTGCCCTTGGGTCCGTCACAGACCGGAATCCCAAGATTACCCGGCTCCCACGGCTCGACCGGGACCCACGGATGCAGCTTGCGGTAATACAACTGAATCTCGCCCTGGTCGTTGACGATAATGCCGCTGTTGTAGGGGTTACCGTTGGGGTTGGCTTCCATGATCGAGAAGCAGCCCCAGATTGCGTTATCGACGCAGGCCTGACGCAGGGCGCTGACTTCCGGGCCATCGAGGGTGCACATGATGTCGTCGGAGGTATCCATCGACAGGCCGTGCAGCGAGTATTCCGGGAACACGATCAGATCCATCCCGGCCACACTGCGCCGCGCCTTGCCAACCATGGCAACGACCTTCTGGGTCTGTTCCCACAGCTCGGCGCGGGTATGCGGATCAGGCAATGCCAGTTGCGCCAGACCGATGACAACACCGTTCGGCGACTTGTTAAGACCACCAAGACCACTGGACATGGGTATCTCCTATCGAGTCAGACTGAGCTCGCCGGGGGCGCCGCTCAGGGTTTGATTGGGCCGGCAGGTGATGAACATCACTGCCAGCGTGAGCGCGTAGGGCGCAGCAGCAAACAGGTAGTAGCCGGTACTGATGCCGACCGACTGCAACGCCGGGCCGATAGCACCGGCAGCGCCGAACAGCAGCGCCGCCCACAGGCAGCGCATGGGTTGCCAGCGGGCAAAGATCACCAGCGCAACCGCCATGATCCCCTGCCCGCTCGACAGCCCTTCGTTCCAGCTGCCCGGGTAATACAGCGACAAATAGGCGCCGCCGATACCGGCCAGAAAGCCGCCGGCTGCGGTTGCCGCGATGCGCACCAGCACCGGGCGATAGCCCAGCGCACGGGCCGATTCGGCATGGTCACCCACCAGCCGCAGCATCAGCCCCCAGCGCGTACTACGCAGGCCCCAATGCAGCGCAAAGGCCAGTGCCACGCCGATAAAGAACAACACGTTGATACTGAGCGCCGAGCGCACCCGCTCGTCATCGCTCCAGTCACCCAGCCCGATGGCCACCAAAGACGGGGCCTGTGGCTGGATAAAGTTTTTGCCGAGGAAGAAGGCCAGACCGGTGCCCAGCACCATCAGCGCGATACCGACCGCAATGTCGTTGACCCGCGGCAGCGAGCAGATCGCCCCATGCAACAGCCCGAGCAGCAAACCGGTGCCGCCAGCCGCCAACACGCCCGTCCAGGCAGAACCGCTGAGATAGGCCACGGCGTAACCCGCCATCGCGCCACTGACCAGAATGCCTTCCAGACCCAGGTTGATGCGCCCGCTCTTCTCCGTCAGACACTCGCCGAGGCTGACAAAAATGAACGGTGTACCGACCCGGATTGCACCCGCCAGCAGGGCCAGAAAGAAAGTCGCCAGATCAAGATCAGCCATGTTGCAACGCCCCCTGCGTCTGTTCGGCACGCTCATTCAGACGCAAGCGCCAGGCGACAATGCGCGGGGTCAAGGCTTCCCAGGCCAGCAGGCTGGTAAACAGAATCCCCTCCAGGATCAGCGTGGTGGCGTTCGGCAGGCCGAGTCGGCGCTGCAGCAGACTGCCACTGGCCTCGATGCCGCCCAGCAGGATGGCGCAGACAATGATCGCCAGCGGGTTCTGCCGCGCCGCAAAGGCGACCAGAATGCCGCTGGCACCGTAGCCGGCGATAATTGCTGCGTTGGCACTGCCCTGCACTGCGGCCACTTCAAACATCCCGGCTAGGCCGGCGCAAGCGCCGCCCAGCACACAGGTCAGAATCACCAACCGGTCAACCGGCAGACCGATCATGCGTGCGGTGCGGACGTTGCCACCGACTACCTGCAGCGAGAAACCAGTGACGCTGTTGCGCACCAATACCTGAGCAAGTAAGCAGGCGATAACCCCCACCACCAGCCCCCAATGCACCTGAAAGGCGTCACTGATCGGGCCGATCATGAGGTTCTCATTCAGCGGAATTGTCGAAGGTTTGTTAAGGCTGGCCGGGTCACGCAGCGGGCCTTCAACCAACTGATTGAAGATCGCGATGGCAACGTAGGAAAGCAGCAGACTGCCAATGGTTTCGTTCAGGCCACGCTTCTGACGCATCCAGCCGTTCAGACCAATCCAGAACCCACCGACCACCATTGCCGACAACGCCATGCACAGCAGCAAGAGCAAGACCGGCATGTCAGGCAGCCAGAGCGGCGCAACCGCCGCAGCGAGACCACCCAGCACCAGTGCGCCCTCCCCACCGATAATGATCAACCCTGCACGCGCCGGCAGCGCGACGCAGAGAGCAGTCAGCATCAACGGCGCGGCACGTTGCAGGGTGTTTTCCCAGGCGAAGGCCGAGCCGAATGCCCCTTGTACCACCAGCTGACAGGCCTGCCAGGCAGGCTTGCCCTGCACTGCCAGAAACAGCATGAACAGCACAAAGGTCGTCAGCGCAGCGAGCAGGGTTGGCAGACCGGGGAGCAACAGCCCCCCGGCCCGATAGATCGCATTGCGAGGTTTCATCAGCTACCTCAAATCTGGCCGCGTACGCCTTCGACCAGATAGTCCATGCTCTCCAGCACGACATCGGTCTGACCCAGCGCAGTGCCGGCGGCGATCACCTCGTTGCCCTGATTGTCCTTCAGCGGGCCGCGGAAGATGGCGTACCCACCGGCCAGCATCTCTGCCTTGACAGCGTCAGCGCGTGCCTTGGCCTCATCGCTGACCAGCGGCCCGTAGGGCGAGGTCTTGACGAAGCCTTCCTTCAGGCCGCCCCGCAGGAAGTTGATCATCGGCTCACCGGCCTGCGACGCTGCCACGTGGGCGCGGTACGGGGTTTCCCAGTTCCACTCGGCACCGGTCAGGTAGCCCTTGGGCGCCAGCGCGGATTGATCGGCGTGATAGCCGCAGGTCATCGCGCCGCGTTTCTCGGCGGTCTCCACGATGACCTTGGGGCCATCGACGTGGCAGGTCAGCACGTCACAGCTTTGGTCGATCAGGCTGTTGGCCGCTTCGGCTTCCTTGATCGGCAAGGACCAGTCACCGGTAAAGATCACGGTGGTCGTAATCTCCGGGTCAACCGAGCGCGCGCCCAGGGTAAAGGCGTTGATGTTGCGCAGCACCTGCGGTACCGGCTTGGCGGCGATAAAACCGAGCTTCTTGGTCTTGCTGGCAAAGCCGGCAACCACGCCGTTCAGATACTGGCCTTCGTCGATGTAACCAAAGAAGCTGCCGGCATTGGTCGGGTGCACGCCCTCGGTCCACAGGCCGCCGCAGTGGGCAAAGTGCACGTCCGGGAAGCGCTCGGCCATCTTGATGACGTGGGGGTCGAAGTAACCAAAGGAGGTCGGGAAGATCAGGGTAGCGCCGTCCTGACGGATCATCGCCTCCATCGACTTCTGCACCGCAACTGTCTCGGGCACGTTCTCTTCTTCAATCACCACCACATTCGGCAGCGTCTTGATAATGGCGGCCGCCTCGGCGTGCGCCTGGTTGTAGCCAAAGTCATCACGGGCGCCGACATAAATAAAACCGACAACCAGCGGATTATCGGCTGCACGAGCCACGCTGAAAGGCATGGCGGCGGTGGCGCCAATCAGGCCCATGAGTTTGAGAAGGGTACGACGATCAATGCTCGACATGGATAGCTCCTTGGTGAGTGTGCGCTGCCAGCTGCCTGCGCACCGACCACGAAGCATCTGCACGCATTTGAATACCAGCTTGTATACCAGCATGCACACCAGCAAGCATTGATCGTGCCAGCGCTCTACCACCGCGGTTGGCGGGCTGCGGCGCAGGTTATCGGCCTGCACCTGCACAGGCTTGGTGCGCGATAGCAATGACTGCACCAGATAGGGTCTGTTGACGTTTCATCGCAAGCCGCGCCGGAGCCTGTTTTTGCGCGAGGCAAGGCGCGAGAAGAGAAATTTGGTCATTCCAAATGAACGACGAGTAACGCAGCATCGCGCAAAAACAGGCCCGGCCCTCCGGGTGGGGCCGCCGAGGTTGCGCGTCAAATCTCGCCATGCGTCGTTGTGGGGCTTGGCAAGGGTATGACCATTACCTGCGTCCCACGCCTAGCCTGGCGAGATTTGACGCTGCAACGCGGCTTGTGATGAAACGTCAACAGACCCTAGCAGTCTGCTCGACGAGGCAGTCACCCGGTCGCTGCTCAACCAAGGCATCAGCGCTCGCCAGATCGTCAGCCCGCCTTCGACAGAGGGGCGTGTGTCAACTAAGGTGAAAGCCAGGGACAAAACAGTTGCGCCCGTCTTCAGGCCAGCGACACGGCGATAGGAGCGCAACGGACAAACAATGGACTCTGTGCATGCGCGAGAACGGCTTTGCTCCTGTACCAGTCATCCTGATTGTCGACGATCAGCCCACTGACACCCTGCTGCTGCAGGAGGCTGTCGCCGACCTGGGGGATATCTACACGGCCCACGACGGCGCTGCGGCGCTGGCACTCGCCAACGCCCATCACCCGGACCTGATCCTGCTGGACGTGCAGATGCCTGGCATGAGCGGCTTCCAGCTGTGCAAGACGATCAAGGCGACCCCGCGTCTGCGGGATGCCGCCATCGTGTTCGTTACCGCGCACACGCAGACCGACAACGAGCTGATGGCGCTGGAATACGGCGGCATCGACTTCATTCAGAAGCCACTCAGCCTGCCGGTGGTCCGCGCCCGAGCCAAGGCTCAACTGGCGCTGCGAGCTGAGGCCAAGCGCCTGGCCTACTACGACGAACTGACCGCCCTGCCCAACCGCACCTTGCTGGGCGACCGTGCAGAGCAGGCCCTGCACAGCGCGCGCGCCACAGACGGCAAGGCCGCACTGGTGCTGCTGGATCTGGACAACTTCAAGGGCATCAACGACTCGATCAACCACCGCATGGGCGACCGCATTCTGATCGAGCTGGCCCACCGACTGCAGCGCCATTGTCCGGCGACCGAAACCCTCAGCCGCCATGGCGGCGACGAATTCCTGCTGATGATTCCTGATCTAACCTCCTCGCAGGCGCTCGGCGAGCGCGTCGACGAACTGCTGGGGGTGGTGGCGCAACCGCTGAGCATTGATGGCCACCGCCTGCAGCTGACCTGCAGTGCCGGCATCAGCGTCTACCCGGAGGACGGCGACAATCTGGATGTGCTGTTCCGCCATGCAGAGGCCGCCATGTACCAGGCCAAACAGAGCGGGCGCGGCCTGTACCGCTTTTTCTCCAGGCATCTGGAGGTTGATGCCCGTGCGCGCCACCAGCTGGAGGTGCACCTGCGCGAAGCGCTCAACAGTGGAGCACTCAGCGTGTTCTACCAGCCGCGGTATGACGCCGCGCTCGGCACGGCCGATGGCATGGAGGCGCTGGTGCGCTGGCAGCGGGGCGAACGCATGGTCTCACCCGCCGACTTCATCCCCCTGGCGGAGGAAACCGGGCTGATCATCCCGCTCGGTCGTCAGGTCATGCTGCAGGCCTGCTGCGACGCCCATACCCTGATGCAGGACGGGCTGCGCATCTGCGTCGGGGTCAATATCTCTACCGTGCAGTTTCGCGATCCGTCCTTTCTCTCCATGGTCAGGGAAGCACTGCACGACACCGGCCTGCCGCCAGAGCTGCTGGAGCTGGAGATCACCGAGGGCGTGATGGCCAGAGATATCGAGCATACCCGCACGCTGCTGACCGAACTCAAGCAGATGGGCGTACGTATCGCCGTGGACGACTTTGGTACCGGTTATTCCAGCCTGGCCTACATCAAGAACCTGCCGATCGACGTACTGAAAATCGACCAGAGCTTCGTCCGCGACATGCTGAGCGACCGCAGTGATGCTGCGATTGTCGAAGCCATCGTGCAGATGGGCCACGCCCTTGAGCTGGAGCTGATCGCCGAGGGCGTCGAGTCGGCCGAGCAGGCCGAGGCACTGAAGGCACAGGGCTGCAGGCTGATGCAGGGTTACCACTATTGCCGACCGATCCCCTTCAGCCAGCTACGCCAGCAACTGCGCACCCAACACTGTCAGCAGGGACGATAACGACAATTGATAGCAACCCTCTACACACCCAGACGCGCCGCCCTGCTGGTCCTCGCGGCGGGTCTCGCCTGTACGCTGCTGGCGTGCGGGTGGGTAGCGCGCGACAACGCGCGGGAGGTTGAACAGGCGCTGCACTCGGCCACCGACCAAGCAGCCACAGTGGTGACCAAACGCATCGAGTTGTACCAGTACGGGCTGCGCGGCGCCCGGGGTGCGCTGCTGACGGGCGGAGAACACAGCATGACGCGCGAGCAATTCGCCAACTACGCGCGGACTCGAGACAAAGACAGCGAGTTTCCTGGCGCGCGCGGCTTCGGCTTTATCCGCCGCGTGCCGGTCAGCGAGCAGGCGGCCTATCTGGACCGCGCCCGTGCCGACGGCGAGCCGGACTTCAGCATCCGCCAGCTTCGGCCACACGACGGTGAGCGCTACGTCATTGAGTACATCGAGCCGCTGGCCTCCAACCGGCAGGCGGTCGGCCTGGACATTGCGTCGGAAACCAACCGCCGCAACGCCGCCCTGGCCGCACTGACCACCGGGAGCGTGCAGCTGACCGGCCCGATCACCCTGGTCCAGGCCACGGGCAAGCCCTTGCAATCGTTTCTGATCCTGATGCCCATCTACCGCACCGGCGCGACACCAGACAGCGTCGAAGCGCGGCTGCGCGAGGGCTACGGCTGGAGCTACGCGCCGCTACTGACCGAGGACGTATTGAGCAGCCTGCTACTGAGCCTGGAGAACGACGGGTTGCAGATTCGCCTGAGCGACGTCACCGACCCCGCCACGCCGGTCAACTTCTATCAGGGCGACGAGCCCGCAGGCGGCCTGACCCAAGGCCTGCACCAGTGGAGAGAGCACGAAGTGTATGGCCGGCGCTGGCACATCGAGTTGATGGCCGGCCCCGCCTTTGTCGCCACCCTGGACCTGCCCTCGCCCTGGCTGGTGGCCGGCGGCGGCCTGTTGGCCAGTCTGCTGCTGGCGGCGCTGACCGGCGTCGCCGGGGTGAATCGCTTCCGTCATCACCAGCTGCGGATTCAGCAGGCCCGGCTGGCAGCCATCGTCAACAGCTCCGCCGACGCCATCATAGGCCAGTCCCTGGATGGCCTGATCACCAGTTGGAACCACGGTGCCGAGCAGATGTTCGGTTATCCGGCCAGCGAGGCACTGGGACGCGACCTGATTGCAATGCTGGTTCCCACAGCCGGCGCTGAGAAGGCAGCAGCCGTCCAGCTGCGCATCGCCCGTGGTGAGCAGCTAAGCCACTACCATGCGCAGCGACGGCATCGCGATGGGCATCTGATCGACGTGTCCTGTGCCGTCTCTCCCCTGCTCGATGACCACGGCCGGGTCAGCGGTTTGTCCAGCACCCTGCGCGACATTTCTGCGCAGAAAGAGGCGGAACGGCGGACTCTGGAGCTCAACGCCAACCTCGAAAGCCAGGTCGCCGAGCGGACACGGGAGCTGCACGAAGCAAATCTGCTGCTCAACAACGTGCTGCAGTCCGCCTCGGAGGTGTCGATCATCGCATCCGACACCCAAGGCGTGATTCAGGTGTTCAACCGGGGTGCGGAGAACCTGCTGGGCTACCGTGCGGAGCAGATGATCGGACAGCAGACACCCGCCATGCTGCACGACCCCGATGAGGTAGCAGCCCGCAGTCACGAACTCAGCGCAGAATACGGCGAGGCCATCGAGGGCTTCAGGGTGTTCGTTCACAAACCCGAACTGGAGGGTGCCGAGAGACGTCAATGGACCTACGTGCGAAAGGACGGCAGCCGCACCACCGTGACGCTGGTGGTGACGGCCATGCGCGACGCCGATGGCCAGCTGGTCGGTTATCTGGGGATTGCCCTGGACATGTCCGAGCTGCTGCGTCTGGGCCGCGAAACCGCAGCCGCCCTGGACCAGCTGCAGCTGGCCTCCGAGGTCGCAGGCCTCGGCATCTGGACCTGGGTGCCGGACAGCGGCCAGCTGCAGTGGAACGAGCGCATGCTTGAGCTGTACGACTACACAGCCGACGACCAGACACGCGGGCTGACCTACGCCCACTGGCGCGCGCGACTGCACCCGGAGGACGCCGACCGGTTGGAGCAAGGCCTGCAGCGGGCGATCCGCGGCGAGGCCGATTTCGACATGACCTTTCGGGTTGTCAAGACCAGCGGCAAGGTGCTGCACATCCAGGCCAAGGCACAGGTGGAGCGCGACGCCTGCGGGCAAGTCGTCTCGGTGCTCGGGATCAACCGTGACATCACCGCCCAGCTGGAACAGGAGACGCGCCTGCGTGAGGCCAAGGAGCAGGCCGATGCCGCCAACCAGGCCAAGAGTGCCTTCCTGGCCAACATGAGTCATGAAATACGCACGCCGATGAACGCCGTGCTGGGCATGCTCAAGCTGGTACAGGGCACCGGCCTGAATCCGCGCCAGCTCGACTACGTGCTCAAGGCGCTGGGCGCAGCTCACTCGCTGCTCGGCCTGCTCAACGACATCCTCGACTACTCCAAGATCGAAGCCGGCAAACTGGAGCTGGACCACCACGATTTCGAGCTGGAAATGCTGCTACGCGACCTTGCCGTGGTGCTGGCCGGCAACCAGGGCGAGAAAGATCTGGAAGTCCTGTTCGACATCGACAGCAACCTGCCCACGGCCCTGCATGGTGACAGCCTGCGCCTGCAGCAGGTGCTGATCAACCTGTCCGGTAATGCCCTGAAGTTCACCCAGCAGGGGCAGGTCATCGTCAGTGTCAAACAGCTGAGCCGCAGCGCCGAGCAGGTACGCCTGCGCATTGCCGTGAGCGATACCGGCATCGGCATCAGCGCGGCGCAGCAGAAGCACATCTTCGACGGTTTTACCCAGGCAGAAGCCTCGACCACCCGGCGCTTTGGCGGTACCGGACTGGGGTTGGTAATCTGCAAACGGCTGGTTGCCCTGATGGGCGGTGAGCTGCAGGTAGAGAGCCAGCCCGGCGTGGGCAGCCGTTTCTGGTTTGACCTTGAGCTCAAGATCGCCAGCCCCCGAACACTGAAGGAGCAAGCGCGCGCTGAACTGCAAGACCAGCACCTGCTGGTGGTGGACGACAACCCCACCTCGCTGGAGATGCTGACTGCAATGGTAACCGAGCTGGGCTGGCAGGCCGATCAGGCCCACAGCGGCACCGAGGCCATTGAGCGCGTCAAGCGCCAGCACACTGGCTACGATGCCGTGCTGATGGACTGGCGCATGCCCGAGATGAACGGCCTGGAGGCGGCGCGCCTGATACAGCAGTCCGTCGGCGAGCACGGCCCGCAACCCACCATCATCATGGTCACGGCCCACGGCCGTGAAGTGCTGGCAGAGCAGCACAGCGCCGGCGACGCGCCCTTCGCCAGCTTTCTGACCAAGCCCATCACCGCGCGGCAGCTGGTCTCCAGCCTGATACAGGCCAACCGGCACGGCGTGGCTGAAGCGGTTGCGCCAACCGCCAATGCGCCGCAGCGGCTGCAGGGACTGCATCTGCTGGTCGTCGAAGACAACGCATTGAATCGCCAGGTGGCCAGCGAGCTGCTGGCCGGCGAAGGGGCAACCGTGGTGCTCGCCGAGGGCGGCCTTGAAGGCGTGGAGAAAGCGCTAGGTGAGCCGGGCTTTGACGTTGTGCTGATGGACATTCAGATGCCCGATATTGACGGCCTTGAGGCCGCCCGCCGGATTCGTGCCGCCGGCACCCGCGCACGCATGCCCATTATCGCCATGACAGCCAACGCCGCAGAAACCGACCGCCAGGCCTGCCTGCAGGCCGGTATGAACGACCATGTCGGCAAACCTATCGACCTGGAGAAACTGGTCACCGTGATCCTCAGGCAGTGCAACGGCGAGGTCGCCGGGTCAGCGCCAGCAACGGCGAGCGACGCGCCTGAGATAGAAACCCCCGACGAATTACTCGACCGCTTTGGCGGCAAGCTGACGCTGCTGCGCTCGGTGCTGCTGGTGTTTCCCGATCAGACGCATAGGCTGCTCGACGACCTGCAACAGCAGGTGGACAACGCCGACATCGACGCCATCCTCTACCACCTGCATACGCTCAAGGGCAGCTCCGGCACCATGGGCGCAACCCGGCTATCGCGCCACTGCGCCGAGTTGGAGCAGGCGTTCAGAACAGACCCGCGAGCCGCCCTCAGCATGCCCGACTGGATCACGGCGCTGCGCACCGAACTGGAGCGAGCGGTATCACTGCTGGAGGCAGAGGTGGTCAAGCTGGAACAAACGGACGCCGACTGATCGGCCGGGACAGTACCAAACGCGCCCTTTTCAGCCAACCAGTCGACATCAAAGTGCAGCAATCAGGTCATGCAATTGCAATGAAAGCGGTGAACTTGCTAGATTCCAAGCTCCCCCCCATAAAATGGAAATCCCATCATGAAACGGATCCTGATTGGTACTGTGCTCGCTGCTGCCTCCATGAATGTCTTTGCTGTTGCACCGGGCGGCCCCGGTTGCGGTTGGGGCAACATGTTGTTTGAAGGTCAGAGCGGCCTGCCTTCCCACCTGATCGCCTCCATCACCAACGGCACCTCCGGTAACGCCACCTTCGGCATGACCTCCGGCACCAACGGCTGTGACACCAGCGGTCGTCTGGCCTACAACGGCAAGCCGATGCTGGTACTGAGCAGCATTATGAGCGAGCTGTCCGAAGACGTTGCCCGCGGTGAAGGCGAAGCCCTGACCACCTATGCCGTCGTACTGGGTATCGACGTTGAAGATCGTGACCACTTTGCTGCGGTTACCCACGCGCACTTCAGCGAGATCTTCCCGAGTGCCGACGTGACTGCCGAGCAGGTTCACGCCACCACCCTGAGCCTGATGAGCAAGGATCCGATCCTGGCCAAGTACGCAGAACAGGCATAATCAGTCGCTATGCCCCGGGGCCGGCACGTGCCGGCTCCGTTTTTCCCTCCCTCTGCTGCTACCCCTCCGATGCTCAAACGCCTGATTCCCCTGCTGCTCGGCAGCACCTGCCTTGGTGTGCACGCAGCACCCACGGTGACCCACAATCAGCTGCAGGCCCTGGCAGCAGAGCGCCACTGGCTGAACCTGGGGCACTACCAGCCCGGTCGCTTCAGCGGGTGGCGCAGCTATGTCGATGACGACAGTTTCTTTCTGGCTGCCGATGGCGCCAGCAACCCGAGCAGTGAGCTGCAGGCCACCCTGCAAGCGCTGTACGCTCCCGTTGGAGACGATCCCAACCAGCACGCCCAGTGCCGCTATCCATCGCGCACCCGCTGGCTAAGCGAGCAGTTGCAGCTGACCGGGCTACCGACACCCGAGTGCAGCGAGTACCGAGAGTGGTATGAGGACATCAATCCGCACGCGACCGTGCTGGTGTTCCCGGATGCCTACCTGAACAGCCCCTCCTCGATGTTCGGCCACACCCTGCTGCGCATTGATTCGCCCGACACTCAGGCCAGCGGCACCAGCCTGCTGACCTACGCCCTCAACTTTGGCGCCATGGTCGAGAGCATGGACAACAGCATGCTGTACGCCTGGAAAGGGCTGGCCGGCGGCTACCCGGGACAGTTTTCGCTGCTGCCCTACCGTGACAAGATCGGCGAATACAGTCGTCTGGAAAACCGCGACCTGTGGGAGTACCAGCTGGACCTGAGCCCGGAAGAAACCGCGCGCATGGTCGAGCATGTCTGGGAGCTGCGTCAGGTCATCTTTGACTACTTCTTCTTCGACGAGAACTGCTCCTATCGCCTGCTCGAGCTGCTGGAAGTCGCTCGACCCGGCTTGCGCCTGACCGAGCAGTTTCCGCTGACCGCGATCCCTGCCGATACCGTGCGCGCCGTGCGCGAGGCAGGCATGGTCAGCGACGTCAACTACCGCCCCTCGCGTGAGCGCGAGCTACTGGCCCGCGCCGCGCCGCTGAACGCCGACGAGCTACGCTGGGTACGTCAGCTGGCCGACGACGAGGCCGTGCTGCAGGACGACGCATACCAGGCGCTGCCGGTTGCGCGGCGCGCATTGATTCAGGAAGCCGCCTACCGCCTGGTGCGTTACGAGGCCGCCGGCCAGCAGCGCGACAGCGCCAACGCCGCGCGCAGCTACCAGATACTGCAGGCAATCAACCGCAACCCGCCGCCGGCGCTGGCCATCGAGACACCGACCTACCCGGAATATGGCCACGAGTCGCGGACCTGGCAACTCGCCGCCGGCAGCCGCGAGGGCCGCGCCTTTGCCGAATACGGCCTGCGCATGGCCTACCACGACTTGGCCGACAATCTGGCCGGCTTCCCGCTGGGCGCGCAGATCGAGCTGGGTGACATCAAGCTGCGCCAGTACGAAGGCAACCACTGGCAGCTGGAAGAGTTTGGCCTGGTCAACATTCGCTCGCTGACGCCACGCAGCGCCCTGCTCAAGCCCTGGTCCTGGCAGGTTGAAGCCGGCTGGGAGCGGGTGGCCGGCGAAGACGGCCAGCGCCGTCTGGTACCGCACCTCAACGGCGGCGGCGGCTTTGCCTGGCAGCCGTGGAACAATGTACTGGGCTACAGCATGGCAACGCTGCGTCTGGAGCATCACCGCGACTTTGATGCACCGCTGAGTGCTGCGGCCGGGTTTGATGCCGGCCTGCTCTGGCGTAACCCGATGGGTAATCTGCTGCTGGAGGCGCAGGCCGATTATTTCGACAACGGCGAGGTGCGCCGCAGCCTGAACCTGGCCCAGCAGTGGGAGCTGGGCCGCAATCTCGGCGTGCGCCTGCAGGCGTCCCGGGAGTTCAGTCAGTTCAGCGCAGCGCAGACCGAGTTTGCATTGCAACTGCGCTGGTATCACTACTGACAAACGGGGCTACAGGGCCCCGCTGCTTCAGGCTTTGGCCTTGGCTGCCGCCAGATAGCTGGCCAGCCGGCTGCCCATTTCCTGGCCCAGCGCCTGCAAGCCGCTCAGCGGCCGTACCATCACCTCAAACTCGACGATCTTGCCCGCCTCGTTGAAGCGAATCATGTCGATACCCTTGAGCTGACGGCCATGCACTTCAGCACTGAATTCCAGCACCACGTTGAGGCCGTCACCGGTCGCCAGTTGACGGTGATAGGTGAAGTTCTCGAACACCTGCAGCACCGTATTGAGAATGGTCGAAACCACCTCGGCGCCCGGGTACGGCGAGTGCGCCATCGGCGAGCGAAAGACGGCCTTGGCGTCCAGCAGGCTGATCAGCTCGCCCAGGTCCTTGCGCTCGACCATCTGGTGCCAATGCTCAAGGGTGGCCGCCGCGGCCGGTTGAAGTTGCAGATCTGACATGATGATTTCCTTGGTGTAAGCGGCCAGCGCGGCCGTCATTGTTCAGCGCGCAACTCAGCGCGCAGTATCTTGCCAACAGGCGACTTGGGCAGCTGCTCGCGAAACAGAATCTGCCGCGGCACCTTGTAGGCGGTCAGCCGTTCGCGGCAATGCAGGATCAGCTGCTCCGCCGACACGCCCGGACTGCGCAGGGCAACGAAGGCGCGAATCGCCTCACCGGTGCTGTCATCGGGCACCCCGACCACCGCGACCTCAGCCACATCCGGATGCTCGGCCAGCACGTCTTCCACTTCGTTTGGGTAGACGTTGAAGCCCGACACCAGAATCAGGTCCTTCTTGCGATCAACAATGCGCAGATAGCCATGCTCGTCCATCACGGCGATGTCACCCGTGTTGAACCAGCCATCGCAGAACGCCTCTCGGTTTTCATCCGGGCGATTCAGGTAGCTGCCTACCACATGCGGGCCGCGAATCAGCAGCTCGCCCGGCTCACCCACTGTGCAGGCGTTGCCAGCGGCATCGCGAATCAGTACATCGCAACCGGGCAGCGGCAACCCTACGGTGCCGGGACGACAGTGCTCACCCGGCGGATTAAAGGCGACAAAGCAGCTGCTTTCGGTCAGCCCGTAGCCTTCCAGTATCTGCCCCGCGGTAGCCAGCCAGCGCGCCTGGGTGGTTGGGCGCAGGGCCGTGCCACCGGAGACCGCGGCCTTGAGCGCCGGCGGTTTGGCCAGAAACCAGGGCTCTGCCAGCAGGCCGGCAAACAAGGTGTCGACACCGGTCATCCACTGCGCGGCAAACTGCTCAAACGCGGGCTGCAGATTGCTCAACGGGCGCGGATTGGGCACCAGCAGATTGCGCCCACCGCTGCGGTAGAACAGCAGGAAGTTAAAGTTGAAGGCGAAGATGTGATACAGCGGCGGCACCGTGAGAATCACATCACCCGGCGCGAAAGGCATGCCGAAACCGGTGATGTAGTCCTCGGCCATCTGCAACACCGCCTGCAGATTGGCGTGGGTCAGCACCGCGCCCTTGCTGCGCCCGGTGGTACCGCCGGTGTACTGATAGAGCGCAACCGGGTTGGCGCGATAGGCAGGCAGCGGTAGCGCCGCTCCGGCGGCCAATGCATCGACAACACGGGGCAAACCGGCCACATCCACACCCGCCTGCGCAGCAATTTCCCGCCCAACCTCCGGCGGGAAGAAGTCACCCAGGCTGGTCGTCAGCAGGGCAATACCTAACGCCTGCGCAATCGGCGCAGCGCGCTCAACGAACAGGTCACAGGCAATCAGCAAGCGCGCGCCGCTGTCAGCCAATTGATTGCGTACCTCGCGCTCGGTATACAGCGGGTTCACATTGGTCACGATCAAACCGGCCTTCCACGCGCCCAGCACCGCGACCGGGTAATGCAGACTGTTCGGCAGCTGGACTGCAACCACCTCCCCCACCTGCATCTGCTGCTCATCGATCAGCCAGGCAGCGAACTGGTCGGACAGCGCCTGTACCTGGCTGAAGGACAGATCAGCGGTCAGCCCATTGGGCAGCACCAGGGTGAAGGCCGGGCTATCGCCGTAGCGCTCAGCCAACAGCGCCGGCCATTGCGCCAGGTTGCCCTGCAGCAGCTCGGGCGCCAGCTGATAGTTCTGCAGTGCGGGTGGATAGCGACGCTCCCACAAACGGCTTTCGGTCATACACAGGCTCCTTGAAGTGCGGTGCGCCGCAAACTTATCAGCGTTAAGATAAAATCGGACGCTCTGAAGCGGCTCTTGGTAGTCGTCTCGCTCAACAGCTGAAAGGAAAGTACGGAGCAATCTTATCAATGTCAAGATACTTGCTCATGTTAAGATGGCGACCTGCTCACCCTGACCGCCTGTAGAGAACCCGCATATGGCAAAGCCCGCGAAACGCGCACGCGACACCTACCACGTCGGTAACCTGGCACCGCAGCTGCTGGCAGCAGCCCGCGCCTTGCTGGAAGAGGTAGGACCAACCAAGCTGTCGTTGCGTGCAGTATCGGAGCGTGTGGGTGTGAGCGCGACCGCGGCCTATCACCATTTCCAGAACCGCAACGAGCTGGTCGGCCAGCTTGCCGCGCAAGGGTTCTCCGAGCTGGCTGGTGCACTGCAACGCGCCTACAGCAACGGCTCCGGGCTGGACAAGCTGCGCGCCGGCAGCCTCGCGTATGTGCACTTTGCGCGCAGCAATCCGGCGCTCTATCAATTGATGTTCGGCCCTGAGTTCACCGACGAGACGATGATTCCGGTCTTGCAGCGCGAACGGCTGGCCGCCTTCGGCGAGCTCAAGCGCATGGTGGCCGATACGCTCGGCCAGGAGCTGGACAGCGCGGAGGTGCGCAAGGCATCGGTCGCCGCCTGGTCCTACACCCATGGGCTGACCTCGCTGGTCATTCACGGCCTGCTGCCGGGCGCAGCCGAACACAGCGACGAGCGCTTTGTCGACCGCACCCTGCAGGGCTTTGCTGCGCTGGCTGCCAGCTGCACACCGCCAGCGCCGTAACCCGCATCAGCGGAGCGCTCTACTCGAAGGGTTTCGGCCGTGGCGTTGCGTTGTTGGACGGCGGCAGAATCGGCAACGCAAAGCTGGGTTGCTGGCCGGTCAAGGTCTTGAGGAAGGCAGTAATACTGGCAATATCCTCGTCGCCCAGCTGGCGCCCCAGCTGCAGCCGCGCCATCACGTCAACCGCCTCTTCCAGCGTCCAGTAGGCGCCATCGTGGAAGTAGGGATAGGTCAACTCGACATTACGCAGGGTCGGCACCTTGAACTTGAAGCGATCCGCGTCCTGGCCAGTCAGCCCGGCAACCCCCTCGGCCGGGTTGGCGGTTTCATAGGCGCTGATCAGCCCCATTTTCTGAAAGCTGTTGCCACCGGCAGCCGGGCCGTTATGACAGGCCACGCAACCGGTGTCCTTGAATAGCTGGTAGCCGCGCAGCTCGTCCTCAGTCATCGCCTGAGTGTCACCCAGCAACCAGCGATCAAAGCGCGAGAAGGGCGTGACCAGGGTTTCCTCGAACTCGGCGATGGCATCGGTCACCTCGTCGATGGTGATCTGCTGCACACCGTAGACCCGGGCAAACGCCTCGCTGTACCGCGGAATCGAGCGCAGGGTATCGACCGCCAGGGTGTGGGTAAACGCCATCTCGCCCGGGTTGGCAATCGGTCCGGCAGCCTGCTCCTTGAGGTCTGCGGCGCGGCCGTCCCAGAACTGCGCCACGTTCAGGCTGGAGTTAAGTACCGTCGGCGAGTTGATCGGGCCCTGCTGCCAGTTGTGCCCAATGGAGGTTTGCAGGTTGTCGCTGCCGCCCATGCTCAGGTTGTGACAGGAGTTGCAGGAAATGAAACCCGAGCGCGACAGGCGCGGGTCAAAAAACAGCTGCTTGCCCAGCTCAACCTTCGCCGGGTCGGTTATCTGCGCGGGCAGAATGGGCTGGATAGGTTCGTTGTTCGGCGTCATCGCCATCGCCGGTGCGATGCCGGCCATACACAGGAGCAATACACGGATCTTCATATGCCACCTCGGCTGCCTGCCCATTAACCATATAAAGATCATGGATAAATGACGGCAACAGCTTACTGACCCAGGTCAAATACGCGATGGCTAATTCGCCGCACAATTAGCGCGAATCGTTTTCATTTTCAGCCACAGCGCTAGGCTGATCGACATTCTCTCTGTCGCCATGGAGCCCTGTATGCACCTGTTCAAACTGATTCCGTTTTGCCTGCTAACCTGCGCCGGCGCCCTGCACGCCGCCGAGTATCCGATCGGCGCGCCGCAGCACTGTGGTGGCATGGAGGTGGGCGCGGTATACCTGCAACCGATTGAGATGGAGCCGGCTGGCATGATGCGTCCGGCAGCCGAGTCCGATGTACACCTGGAAGCCGACATCAGCGCCCTGGAAGACAACCGCAATGGCTTTCAGGAAGGCAGCTTTGTGCCTTACCTGCGCATTGCCTACCACCTGCAGCGTGACGACAGCGAGCAGTTGATCAGCGGCGATTTTCACGCCATGGTCGCCAGCGACGGGCCGCATTATGGCGACAACGTCAAACTGGACGGCCCGGGGCGTTATCAGCTGACCCTACAGGTATCACCACCTGACACCGGCCATGATCACAGCTTTGGCCGTCACACCGACCGCGAAACAGGGGTTGCTCCCTGGTTCCAACCCTGCGAGCTGACCTACAGTTTTGTTTACGCTGGCACCGGCAAGAAAGGCGGCTACTGAACATGGCCGGTGCCCTGCCGTTGTCCACTCCGGTAGCTGCGTTGCTGCTTTCACTTTTCGCCAATGCCGTGCTGGCCGGAGGACTACCCACGGTTGAGCTGGAAATCCGCGACGGTGCCTTTGACCCAGCGGTCATCCAAGTAGCCGCAGGGCAGCGGTTCAAGATCAACCTGCACAATCGAGGTAACGGCCCGGTGGAGTTTGAAAGCCTGGCCTTGCGGGTAGAAAAGGTGCTGGGGCCGGGCGTTAGCTCATTCGTGGTCATCCACCCTCTACGCCCCGGCCGGTACAGCTTCTTTGACGAATTTCACCTGGATATGCCCGAAGGGATAATAGAAGCACACTGACATGACACAGGCTCTGTTGATTGTATGGCGCGAAAGCGTCGAAGCACTACTGGTCATCGGGCTGCTGTATGCCTGGCTGCAACGTTTACCCGCACGCCACCGGCCCCAGGGCAAGCGAGCTCTTTGGCTTGGCGTCCTGGCGGGCACTGGACTGGCCCTGCTGTTGGCTGCCCTGATGTTACTGGCTGGTACCTCGCTAAGCGGTCCGGCGGGCGAGTGGTTTCAAGTGGCCATGGCCGCAGTGGCCAGCGCGTTGGTACTGCAAATGGTGATCTGGATGGCGGGTAGCAATGCCACGCAACAAAGCCGCAGCGCGCCCAGCCATCCAAGGGCTGTGGCTCTACTAGCAACCTTGGCGATTGCCCGTGAAGGCAGCGAGATTGCCCTGTTTCTCTATGGCGCGGCGGCCAGCAGTGGCAGTGCCGGCATGCTCACCGGCGCGCTGACCGGCTTGCTGGTTGGCGTACTCAGCTTTGCCATACTGCAACGCGGCAGTCGCCTGCTGAACTGGAGACGTTTTTTCCAGCTCAGCACTCTGTTGCTGACCCTGCTTGGCGGAGCGATGCTGATGAGTGCCGTCGACCGCGCCAGCAGCTTGCTGATGGGGCTGGAATTGCCCGCTGCTGCCTATGACTGGCTGGGCAATGCGATGTGGGACAGCAGCGCCCTGCTGGACGACAGCTCTCGTGCCGGCGCGCTGTTTGCCAGCCTGACCGGCTACCGTGCCCATCCCCCTCTGCCGGGCCTGCTTATGCTTGCAAGCTACTGGCTGCTGGCCTGGTGGGGCTGTCACGCAAGGCGTGTGCGCTACGCTGGCCAGCTATCGGTATGACTACCGAAACGTCCCGTCTGACCCTGATTGGTCACTGGCTGCGCCGTCATGCCCGTCTGATCCGCCGTCTGCAATGGCTGGTCGTGGCCGCGTATGCGACCTTGCTGGTAGTGCCGGCACTGTTGCCGCTGCCAGACAACAACGCGCACATGCTGGACAACCTGACCCTGCTGGCACAGTTCGTGTTTTGGGGTATCTGGTGGCCCTTTGTGCTGCTGTCCATCCTGCTGTTTGGCCGCCTCTGGTGCGGCCTGCTGTGCCCGGAAGGTTCACTTAGCGAGTGGGCCAGCCACTACGGGCGCGGCAAGGGCGTGCCACGCTGGATGCGCTGGGGCGGCTGGCCAACCGTGGGTTTTCTGCTGACTACTCTGTACGGCCAGCTAATCAGTGTCTACGACTACGCCCAGGCTGCACTGCTGATTTTGGGCGGCTCCACCTTGGCAGCCATGCTGACGGGTCTGCTCTATGGTCGAGGCAAACGTGTCTGGTGTCGCCATTTGTGCCCGGTAAGTGGCGTCTTTGCCCTGCTGGCCAAGCTAGCTCCGGTGCACTACGCGGTCAACGAGACACGCTGGCAGGCAAATCCACAGCCGCACCTGCCTACCCCCAACTGCGCACCGCTAATAGACATTCGGCGCATGCGCAGCGCTTCGGCCTGTCACGCCTGCGGACGCTGTAGTGGGCAACGCAGCGCAGTGCAACTTGTTGCCCGTTCGGCCAATAGCGAGGTAGTGGAGCTCGGTGCGGATGGCAAACACCGCTGGGATGTGCGCCTTCTGTTGTACGGCGTCATCGGTCTGGCGATGGGTGCCTTTCAGTGGACCCTTAGTCCCTGGTTTATCCAGCTCAAGCAAGGCCTGGCTGAATGGCTTGTCAATCACGACGTTTTCTGGCCCCTGCAGTCCGGCGCCCCCTGGTGGCTGTTGACGCATTACCCACAGGTCAACGACACCTTCAGCTGGCTCGACGGATTCAGCATTTGTCTATACCTGGGCGGTACAGCACTGCTACTGGGCGGTTTACTCCAGGCTCTGCTGTTTGGCGCGGCTCGGCTAAGCGGCTGCGCCCGCCCTTTCGCGGAACAACTGGCGCTGTGCCTGATTCCCATCGGGGCTGCCGGCCTGTTTCTTGGCCTCTCCTCTACCACCGTCAAGCTGCTGCGCTACGAAGGGTTACTACTCAGTTGGGTGCCTTATCTCCGAGCCATGCTTCTGCTGGGCGCATTGCTCTGGAGTCTGTGGCTCGGCTGGCGCGTCTGCAAACCGCTACCGGCACGGCACCGACCGGTTCCACTGCTGACGCTGGTACTGAGCAACGCAGCCCTGGGCTACCTCTGGTACTTGCAGCTCTGGATATGGTGAGCAAAAGCGCACGAAAGCCCTCCCCTGCAAAGACCTGTCATTGCCATACGGCTGCCCGAAGCAGCCTGACCGTACCGCGTGCCGAAGGCAAGAGTGGCTGCCAGCAGTACACTGCTCGACTATCCAGCCAGGTTCTGGCGTTTATCGCTGCCAGGGTCAAACACTCTGCCGCCAAGTTGACCGACGAAATGTGCTCAAACGGCGCAACGGCATGGGACTGAACATGGATGTCCAGCAACACCACTTCTGTGCTCCCCAAAGTGAAGACTGAGCAGCCAAACAGGCCAAGCTCACCAGAGACGGTGCACGGGATCATGGCCAACAACAGACGCGCAGCAGCAAGGCTGTGCAGGGTCCAAAGGCTTAGGGCGTTATACGTTCAGGCCTCGCGCAGCTCGAAGCGCTCAAATAGCCCGTGTAGCTGCAGCCACAAGCTGGCCGCCTCGGGCGGGGCAGTACTTAGCCCCAGCGTCGGGTCCAGCATGCGCGCGGGCCGCGCCAACTGAACGGTAAAGCGGCGTACACCCTGCCGTGCCAGTCGATAGGCCAGACGCAGTACGGCGCCGCTGTCGAACAGTTGCCAGTGCACGGTGGTGCGGCATTCATATTCAACACCGCTATCGTGCAGCAGTCGCAGGCTTTGCCAGTTGGCCTGACCGCTGCGCGGCGTCCCGGTGATCAGCTCGACCTGATCCTCCAGCCCCTTGACGTCAAACCCCACCCAGTCACACCAGGGCAGCACGCGCGCCAGCGCGGCAGGCTTGATGCCGGCGCTGTGCAAGCCCACCTTGAAGCCGAGCGCTCGTACCGCCTGCATGGCCTCCGGCAAGGCCGGCTGCAGGGTGGCTTCGCCGCCACTGAAGACCACCGCATCCAGCAGCCCCTGACGCTGCTGCAAGAAGCGCAGGACGCTGCGCCAGTCATGCGGCGTCTTACCGCGCGCAGCGATCAGCTCAGGGTTGTGACAATACCGGCAACGCCAGGCACAGCCCTGACAGAACAACACACAGGACAGATGATCGGGGTAATCCAGGGTAGTCATGGGTAACAGGCCGCCAATGCGCAAGCTATCGGCGGCCTGAGCAGAACAGGCTTTCATGGGCTTTCCCGTAGCGCATCCGACCCGCGGGCCGGATGCGACGCTTGCTCAGCGCGGCTCGCTGAAGTGTTGGCGTTCGCGATGCTCGGACTGCTTGCCCGGGTTGAAGGCTGACACCGGACGGTGGTAACCCATGACGCGGGTCCAGACTTCGCAACGCTGACGTTGCTCGGTGGGCAGAGTGGCGCTTTTACTCATGGTGTTGCTCCTTGCTGTGTATGACTGGTGGTTTATCCGCCGCAGGCGCCGCAACAGGTACTGGCTTGCTGTTTTTGCAGCAACGCTTCGTCGCAACGCGGACAGAATTCGTGCTCGCCGGCCAGGTAGCCATGGACCGGGCAGATTGAGAACGTCGGGGTAACGGTCAGGTACGGCAGGCGGAAGCGCGACAGCGCGGCGCGAACCAGTTGCCGGCAGGCAGCCGCTGATGAAATGCGTTCGCCCATGTAGAGGTGCAGCACGGTACCACCGGTGTACTTGCACTGGGCCGCGTCTTGCAGCGACAGCGCCTCGAAAGGGTCGTCGGTGAAACCGACCGGCAACTGCGAGGAATTGGTGTAATAAGGTGCCTCGCTGCAGCCGGCCTGCAAAATCCCGGGATAACGCTTGCGGTCTTCCTTGGCGAAACGGTAGGTGGTGCCTTCTGCCGGGGTGGCCTCCAGGTTGTAGAGATGGCCGCTGCGTTCCTGATATTCGACCAGCCGCGCGCGCACATGGTCCAGCACCTGCAACGCCAACGCGGCACCCGCTTCGGTATGCATGCCCTCGCGGTCGCCGGTGAAATTGCGCAGCATCTCGTGCAGCCCGTTAACACCAATGGTGGAAAAGTGATTGCGCAGCGTGCCCAGGTAACGCTTGGTGTAGGGATACAGCCCGGCATCCATATGGTGCTGAATGACCTTGCGCTTGACCTCCAGGCTCTCAAAGGCCAGATCCAGCAACTGGTCCAGCCGCGCCAGCAGACCCGGCAGATCACCGGCGTGGGTGTGCCCCAGGCGCGCGCAGTTGATGGTCACTACCCCCAGCGAGCCGGTCTGCTCAGCCGAGCCGAACAGGCCGTTGCCGCGCTTGAGCAACTCGCGCACATCCAGCTGCAGTCGGCAGCACATGGAGCGCACCTGGTTGGGCTGCATGTCGGAATTGAGGAAGTTCTGGAAATATGGCAGCCCGTAGCGCGCAGTCATCTCGAACAGCCGCGTGGCGTTGTCGCTGTCCCAAGGGAAATCATGGGTGATGTTGTAGGTCGGGATCGGAAAGGTGAACACCCGGCCCCGAGCATCGCCGGCCATCATCACATCGATATAGGCGCGGTTGATCAGGTCCATCTCGTGCTGCAGGTCGCCATAGCAGAAGGGCATTTCCTCACCACCAATCACCGGTACCTGCTCACGCAGATCCTGCGGACAGACCCAGTCGAAGGTCAGATTGGTGAACGGCGTCTGGGTGCCCCAGCGCGAGGGCACCTTCAGGTTGTAGATAAACTCCTGCAATAGCTGACGCACCTGCGGGTAGCTCAGGCCGTCCTGACGCACAAAGGGGGCCAGATAGGTATCAAAGGAGCTGAACGCCTGCGCGCCGGCCCATTCGTTCTGCAGCGTACCCAGAAAGTTGACCATCTGCCCGAGCGCGCTGGACAGGTGCTTCGGCGGGCCGGCTTCGATACGCCCCGGCACGCCGTTGAAGCCTTCATGCAGCAAGGTACGGAGCGACCAGCCGGCGCAGTATCCGGCCAGCATGTCGAGGTCATGAATATGCAGATCGGCCTCGCGGTGAGCCGCGCCAATCTCCGGGCTATACACCTCGTCCAGCCAGTAATTGGCAACCACCTTGCCTGACACATTGAGAATCAGGCCGCCAAGGGAATAGCCCTGATTAGCGTTGGCCTGCACACGCCAGTCTTCACGGCGCAAATACTCATTCATCGAGGCAGCCACATCCACCAGGCTGCGCCGCTCCCGCCGCAACCGTCCGTGGCGTTCGCGATAGACAATATAGGCGCGAGCGGTGGGGTAGTAACCGGCCTCCATCAACACGCGCTCGACACAGTCCTGAATCTGCTCCACCGTCAATTCCGGCCCTTCGGGCAACAGCGGCATGACCGCGCGGGTGAGGATATGCGCCTGTGCGACGCCCAGCTCCCCGGTGGCCGCCCCAGCACGTTCGATGGCCCGCTCGATCTTGCCTGAATCAAAAGCTACCCGACTGCCATCACGCTTGTTCAGCCACCGTGGCCAGCTCTGCGTCCGCATATCCATTCACGCCTCCAAGACACACCATGTAGTAGAAAAACAAAAACACAAACACAACATGGGCGCATTCTGCCGATACAAATGGCGGTGACATCTTGATCGAGATCAATTGACGGCAGGTTTTTTCTGCCCCCGCAGACGCTACTCAACGACCGACCACCCTGCAGCCCAGAGCGGGCGGGGGATGGACTGCACAGCGGCCGAACAATAAAAATGAGTCGCATTAACGCATTGCGCTTGGGCCAGGCGTTATCCACACTGAACCTCCTTGGCATCACACAATCGCCCGCACAGGAGGTGATATGAGCGACGCGTTAACCACGCCCGAGCAGGTTCAGGCTGTTGTCGGCCAATTGAATGCACCGCGCGATCTGAAGGTCATCGACCATTTGGACAGCCATGCCCAGCGCTGGATCGGCCTGTCCCCGCTCGTGTGCCTGACCCTGAGTCAGGACACCGACATCAGCGTTACGCTGGGAGGCGGGCCGCAAGGCTTTGTACAGATACCCGACGCTCACCACCTGCTGTTGCCGCTGGCATTGCTGGATGACAGCGCGGCGGTACGCTCCGGTGCGTCCTTTGGCGCGCTGCTGCTGGTGTCAGGCATGAACGAAACCCTACGCATCAACGGCACGGTGCTGGCGATCGAGGGCGACATAGCTCGGCTGCAGGTAGCCGAGTGCTTCCTGCACTGCGCCAAGGCGCTGATGCGGTCGGACTTCTGGCAACCGGCCAGCAGCCCGAGCACGCCAACCCAGCCATCGGCCTTTCTGGCCGCCAGCCGCTTTATGACGCTGGCGACCCAGGCCGCTGACGGCAGCGCCGACCTCAGCCCCAAGGGCGATCCCGCAGGCGCACTGCTAAAGGCCAGCGAGCAGCATGTCTGCTTTGCCGACCGCCCCGGCAATCGCCGCATCGACAGCTTTCGCAATATCGTTTCGCAACCGCGGATCGCCCTGCTGGCAATGATCCCCGGCTGCTTGCAGGTCGTGGAGGCGTGCGGCACGGCTGAACTGAGCACCAGCGACAACCTGCGCGCCGCCTTCCGAGTACGGGAAGCAACCCCCAAGCTGGTCACCCGCATGAGCGTCGACAGCATCGCCCTGCGCCATAGTCCGGCCCTGGCCCGGGCTCGCCTCTGGCCGGTCGTCGGTGCACCCGCGGGGCTGAACGGGGCAGATATCTTCAAGGCGCATATCCAGCTCAACCGCAGCGGCGGCGAAGCCGGGGACAAGGTCCGCGCGGCCATCGCCGTTCCCGGCGCACTGGAGCACGGGCTGAGTGAGGACTACAAGCACAACCTCTATTGAGCCGGCTGGCGGGGCATCTCCGGCGTTGGCACCAGGGCTACCAGGCGGTCAGCGGTGCGGCCTCGCCCCGTCAGCCCTGAAAGCGGAGAAATAAATTCAAATAAATCTAACTTTAAGGCAATTATTATTGATTATTCTTAAATGCAAGATGGCGGCACACTAACCCAGCTCACCTCTCGAGCCAACACCTGCGTTAGAGCCGCCATGATCCTCACTGCCAACCTTGCGCCCTGCCTCCGCGCTTCTCCCTTCGGACGTAGCGATACGGGTGTCTTGGCTCAACGGCGTATTCCGGCATGACGCTGCTGCTCCTGCTGCTCACCCTGCTGCTGTGGTGCGGCATCTGCTGCTGCCTGTGGCGCTTTGTCGAGGCACCACCCGAGGCCCCCGAGCGCAAGACACTCTGACCGCCCTGCCCCTCCTCATCTGCAACAAGCGATACCATGACCGACACCAGCAATCTGCCTGCCAGCCAGCCCCCTCAACGCCTCACGCTACTCGGCGCGCGGCAACTCAACAGCCGCCCGCGCGAATGGCTGCGCGCCACCTGCGGCGCGGCCATTGGGCTATTTGTCAGCGTCTGGGTATGCCAGCTGATGTTTGGCGCCGCCGTGGCCACCCTGCTGATCGGCCCGGTGGGCGCCTCGGCCATTCTGCTGTTTTCCGTGCCCTCCGGCGCACTGGCCCAGCCCTGGTCGATCTGTGGTGGTTACCTGGTATCCGCCGTGGTAGCGACGCTGGTCGCGCAGCTCGGCGGCCACAGTCTGGAAATGGCCGCCCTGGCGGTCGCCCTGTCGCTGATAGCGATGTTTGCCCTGCGCTGTCTGCATCCACCGGGCGGTGCCGTGGCGCTGTGCGTGGTGCTGGCCGGGCCGGCGCTGCAGGCCTTGGGCGAAAAAGCCGTGCTGCCGGTGATGCTCAACGCTCTCTCGCTGCTGGCCATTGCCCTGCTCTACAACAATCTGACCGGCGTACGATATCCCAAGCGACCGCAACCGCAGGTCGACCTGCATCACACCAGCGACAGCATGCCAGAGAGGCGCGTAGGCTTTACCGATGCGGATCTGGACGCCGCGCTGGATGACTTTGGCGGTTTTGTCGACCTGACCCGCGAAGACCTGACGCAGCTGGTGCGCAAGGTCGAGGATGCCGCCCGGCGTCGCAGCCTAGGGGGCATCCAGGTGGCCGACATCATGTCCCGCGACCTGCGCTGCGCTGCGCCCGAGACGCGGGTGCGCGAAGCGCTGGATCTGTTGCACGCTCACCGCCTGCGGGTGTTGCCGGTGCTCGACGCCGAGCGGCAACTGGTGGGCATCGTCAGCCTGACTGACCTGGCCAACTTTGTCGGCCGCAGCGGCAGTTTCCGCCTGCTGCGCCGGGGCGGCGGCGACAAGTCACCGCTGAGCGACGTGATGACCTCGCCCGTCATCGCGGTGTCGCCGCAACTGCCTATCAGTGAGCTGACTCCCATGCTGTCGAGCCAGGGCCTGCACTGTCTGCCGGTAGTCGATGAGGAAAAGCTGGTCGGCATGGTCACCCAGACCGACCTGATTGCGGCGCTGCAACGCAGCATGGTGCTGGGCGCCTGACCCGCAGCGGATCAGTCCCAGCGCTGTGACCAGTCATGGCTGTCCGTCGCGGCCTGACGCAGTAGCGTGATCGCCTGCTGCAGTACCGCACTGTCACGCTCGCGAGAGTAGACCAGCCAGGTCGGGAAGCTGAATTCCGGTGCCCGGGGCACCCGCTGCAGCTGTCCACTGTCCAGATAGCTCTGCACCACCCGGGTACGAAAATAACCACTGCCGCCGCAGCTGAGCAGGTACTGCAGGGCCATCGGCCCCAGATTGAAGGTCAGTTCAGCCTTGGCCTTGTCCGGCAGGGCGCGATCATGCTGCTGGCGAAAGGCGTCCCCCCAGTCGATGTAGATATAGGGCTCGGGCTGGCTCGGCAGGCATACCTGAATCAGCTTCTCTTCCAACAGCTCCTCGACCTGCAGCCCCGGCCAGTAACTCGGCTGGAACACCAGCGCAGCGTCCAGCGTGCCCTGCTCCAGCCGGCGCTGCAGCAACGCGCCCTCGCCCACCTCGGCACGCACCGCTTGAGCACCCAGCTCCGTGCGCAGCAAGCGCACCCAATGCAGCATCAGCGGGTTATAGAGACTGGTTTCGCAGCCCAGATGCAGCACATTGTCGATACCGCTGGCCAACGGCAAATCCCGCTGCGCTGCCTCCCAGGTCTGCACCAGCTGATTGGCGTAGGTGACGAACAGCTCGCCGTCGGCCGTCAGTCGCGCGCCGCCCCGGTTGCGCACAAACAGGCGGCAGTTGAGCTGCGACTCCAGGCTCTGAATACGCGCCGTCACCGCCGCCTGAGTGACGTGCAACTGCTCGGAGGCGGCAATCAGGCTGCCGCTGCGGACAACTTCAAGAAAGGTTCTGGCGAGGCTGATATCCATAAGTCGGGCTCATCCCAAGGAAGCCGGCATTGTGCGTCATCCACCGGCAGCGGCCAAGGGAAGCCCTGATCTCGGTCAATACGTCAGACAGACCAAGCCACTAAGCTGCGGCCTTTTTTCGCAGGTCCCGATCATGCCCAATGCCCCCGAACTGCTGGCCCCCGCCGGCACCCTCAAGGCCATGCGCTACGCCTTCGCCTATGGCGCCGACGCGGTTTACGCCGGTCAGCCGCGCTACAGCCTGCGCGTGCGCGAGAACGACTTTCACAACCCGGAAGTCATGGCCGAGGGCATCAAGGAAGCCCACGCACTCGGAAAAAAGTTCTATCTGGCCAGCAATATTGCAGCGCACAACAGCAAGGTCGCTACCTACCTGCGCGACCTGGAACCCGTGGTCGCCATGGGGCCGGATGCGCTGATCATGTCGGACCCGGGGCTGATCATGCTGGTGCGCGAGCGCTGGCCAGAGCTGCCGGTACACCTCTCGGTGCAGGCCAACGCGGTGAACTGGGCGACGGTCAAGTTCTGGCAGCAGCTGGGGCTGGAGCGCATCATTCTGTCGCGCGAGCTGTCACTGGAGGAGGTTGAAGAGATCCGTCAGCGCTGCCCGGATGTCGGCCTTGAGGTATTCGTCCACGGCGCGCTCTGTATCGCCTACTCCGGGCGCTGCCTGCTGTCCGGCTACTTCAACCACCGCGACGCCAATCAGGGTGCCTGCACCAATGCCTGCCGCTGGCAGTATGACGTACAACCCGCGGTCGAAACTGCCGAAGGCAATATCGAGCCAGTCGCACAGCCGGTGCAGATCATCACCCAGCACGACAAACCCGATGAGCCGATGGCCATTGAGGAAGATGAACACGGCACCTACATCATGAACTCCAAGGACCTGCGTGCGGTGCAGCACGTCGGGCGCTTTGTGCAGATGGGTGTGGACTCACTGAAGATCGAGGGACGCACCAAATCGCATTTCTATGTTGCCCGCACGGTGCAGGTCTACCGCCAGGCGATCGACGACGCGGTCGCCGGACGCCCGTTCAATCTGGGCCTGATGGACGACCTGGAAAGCCTCGCCAACCGTGGCTACACCGAAGGCTTCTACCGCCGTCACCCACCCGGGGTGTATCAGAACTACGAACAGGGCGCCTCGCGCATGAGCCGTCACCAGTTCGTCGGTGAACTGGCCGGGGAAGATCGCGACTGGATCGAGATCGAGGTGAAAAACCGCTTTGCCATCGGCGACCAGCTTGAGCTGATGACCCCACAGGGCAACCACAGCTTTGTACTGGAAACCCTGCAGGATCGTAACGGCAACGCCATTGAGGTGGCGCCGGGTAACGGCCACCGGGTGCGTATTCCGCGCCCGCCGCTGGTCGATCTGCAGTACGCGTTGCTGATGCGCTGGCTGCCGGCTTAAGCGGCTGTCAGGCGGCTAATGACATCCGCTGTCGTCGTTACCTCGCCAAACTCATAGGCAATGGTGCTGAGCGAGATACGTTGAATCTCCTCGGCACTGATGGCGCCGAAGCCCAGATCCGGGTAGTCCATCGCCGCGTTGGCGTCGCTCAGGGCGATCACCTTGTATTCCCGATGCACGCCGTCGCGGATGGTGGTTTCGCAGCAGACGTTGGTCACCGTACCGCAGATGATGATGGTGTCCACGTCGCGGGCGCGCAGCACCGTGTCCAGATCGGTGCCGTGAAAGCCGCTGTAGAACAGCTTGTCGATGACCACGTCACCCGGCTGCGGCGCCAGCACGTCGATGACCTCCACGTTCGGCTCGCTGCGAGCCAGAATCTCGTCCACGTTGGGGTACAGATCGCGCATACGGCCGGTATCACTGCCGTCGCCACGCACGATGTGACGCAGGTAAATCACCGGCACATCGACGCCACGGGCGGCATCGACCAGTGCCTGAATGGGCTGAATGATCTTGGCGGTGTTCGGCACGTAGAGAGCGCCGTCCGGCTCGCAGAAGACCTTCTGCATATCGACGACGATCACCGCGGTGCGGCGCGGGTTGAGGTCCCAGCGGACCAGGGGCTTGCTCATAGGGGCATCCACTTGACGGAGGTAAGGGAACAGCACGGCACTGAATACAGCAAGTTTTGTACCTTTTGGTCTGTTTCAGCCCTAAAGGTCCGGCCGACGCGGCATCGACACGGCTCGCGCCGCGCCGCGCACTCATCACCGCCTGCACCGACTCGGGGCAACCACTGACCCAGGACAATTAAACAGGGCAGCAAAGTGTCTAGACTGCGTTCTCCATCCTTGAAGGAGCGACTGTCATGCACTGCGATATCGCCATCGTCGGCGCTGGCCCCAGCGGCCTGTGTCTGGCCCGGTCACTGGCCGACAGCGGCCTTGCGGTCACGCTGATCGAGCGTCAGCCCGAGTCTGCGCTGGCTGCCCCCGCCTTTGACGGCCGCGAGATCGCCCTGACCCACGCCTCGCGCAGGTTACTGCAGCAGCTGGATATCTGGGACCGTTTGCCCGCCGACGATGTCGCATTGCTGCGCGACGCCCAGGTGTTCAACGGCCCCTCGCCGTTCGCCCTGCAGATCCAGGCGCGCCACGCCGGCAGCGATCACCTCGGCCACCTGGTCGCCAATCGCGCCATCCGCCAGGCCGCCTGGGACAGCCTACAGGCCGCCGGCACTGCCACCGTGCGCGCCGGCACCCGCTTGCGCCACCTGCGCCAGCATAGCGGCGGCATTGAGCTGGCGCTGGATGACAGCAGCACGCTGGAGTGCAGTCTGCTGGTGGCCGCAGACAGCCGCTTTTCCGAGGCCCGACGCCTGCTGGGCATCGGTGCGCAGATGAAGGACTTCGGTAAAAGTATGCTGGTCTGCCGCATGCAGCACGACGCCGACCACCAGCAGGTCGCCTGGGAATGGTTTGGCTACGGTCAGACCCTGGCGCTGCTGCCACTCAATGGTCGTCAATCCTCGGTGGTGGTCACCCTGCCGCCTCGGGATATCGAGCGGCTGCAGCAGATGAGCGCCACCGAGTTTGCTACCGAAATGGAACACCGTTTTGCCGACCGACTCGGTGGCATGACGCTGGTCAGCGAGCGGCATGTCTATCCGCTGGTGGGTGCCTACGCCAGCCACCTGACCGCACATCGCAGCGCCCTGATCGGCGACGCCGCCGTCGGCATGCACCCGGTCACCGCGCATGGTTTCAACTTCGGCCTGGGCAGTGTGCAGCGCCTGAGTACGCTGCTGCTCGACGCCCATAGGCGCAACCGCGATATCGGCTCCATTGCCCTGCTGAACCGCTATGAGCGCCAGCAGCGCCTGGCCACCTGGCCGCTCTACCAGGCCACCAACCTGCTGGTTGGCTGCTACACCAATGACCGCCTGCCCATGCGCCTGTTGCGCGGCGCGGCCCTGCGCGCGGCGCAGCAGCTCAACCCGCTCAAACGCGGCATCGCGCGCCACCTGACCGCCGGCAGCTGAGGGCCGGTCAGCCGCTGATCAGCTGCCATCCCAGCACCGCTGCAGGCAGCAGCAAGGCGGTCAGCACCCCCAGCGCGCCCATCGCCAGCGCAGAAAAGGCCGCACATTCATCGCCCTCCTCCAGCGCCCGGGCCGTGCCCACCGCATGCGCATTCATGCCGTAGGCCATGCCCCGCGCCGCCGGGTGATTGACCCCGGCGAGCATCAGCAACGGCGGCAACATGACGGTGCCCAATACACCGGTCAACATCACCAGCACCGCGGCCAGCGCCGCCAGCCCGCCCAGTTGCTCGGCCAGCGGCATGGCAATCGGCATGGTCACCGACTTGGTCGCCAGGGTCATCAGCACCGACAGGTCTGCCCCCAGTAACCAGGCAGCGAGCAAGGTCAAGGCCACGCTGGCGCTCCCACCGACCAGCAGTGTCACCAGCACCGGCCAGAGATTGGCGCGGATACGCCGCAGATTCCGATACAGGGGCACCGCCAGCGCGACCGTGGTGGGCCCGAGCAACCAGGCGATGGGCACAACAGCTTCACGGTAGGCGGCATAATCCAGCTGCAACAGGCGGATACCGGCAATGATCAGCAGCATGGTGATCAATACCGGCTGCAGCACCAGCCAGCCGGTGCGCCGGTAAAGCCAGAGCGCAAACACAAAAGCCGCCAGCGTCAGCGCGATGGCGGTCAATGGCGCATGGACCACCTGCAGCAGCGCGTCAGTCATCTTCCCGGCTCCCGGTCATCAGCCGCTGCATCAGCACGCCGCACAGCGGAATACACAGCAGCAGCGACACGACCAACCCCGCGCCAATCGCAGGCAGTTGCGCCAGCAGCACATCACCGCCGAGCAGAATACCGGTTGCCGGAATCGCCAGCATCAGCGGCAGGTAACCCAGCAGCGCAGCGCTCGCCTGCTCCAGCCACTCAGGAATCCGACCCAGCAGCACCAGCAACGCCAACAGCAGCAGCAAGCCGATGACCGGCGCGGGCAGCATAGGCAACCAGACAGCCTGCAGCAGCGCACCAACCGCCTGCATCACCACCAGCAACAGCAGCCCCTTCAGCATGTGCTGGTCCGTCGACGAAACAGCGGCCGCGGCTCAATCGCCGAGCGCCCATAGAGCACGCTCATGCCGCTCAGCCCCTTGATGGCATCCTCGACAGATTTGTCTTCGCGCACGGCAAAGGCATCAAAGCCGCACTGGCGCATGTGGCTGAGCTGATCACGCAGCACATCTCCCACCGCGCGCAGTTCGCCGGTCCAGCCGATGCGGGTGCGCAGCAGGTAAGCCTGGCTGTAGCCACGGCCGTCGCGAAAGCTCGGGAACAGCACGGCAATCAGCGGCAGTACCGCCAGATAGGGTTGCAGCCGCTCGGCCTCGTCATCGGGTTGCAGGCAGACCGCGTCGGCACTGGGCACAAGACCGCCGAGCACCGCCGCGGGCTGGCATTGCAGCCAGCCGTCCAGACTGAGAATCCGCGGTCCGGCAACCGTCTCTCCCTCCGTCAGCGCCAGCGACCAGCCGTCATCGCGGATCATCTCCGGCTCATGCTCAGTCAGTCTTATCAGATTGTTCATGCGTGCACCTCCTGCGCCGGATACACCCGCGCCTTGAACGGGGCGAGGCCGATACGCGCGACGGTATCGACAAAGCGCTCCGTGCCCTGCCGCTGCTCGCGGTACACCTCGGCCAGTTGGGCAATCACCTCGGGCACGTCCTCGGCACTGAAGGCCGGACCGATCACCTTGCCCAGCGCGCTCTGCTTGCCCTGCGCCCCACCGATGGTGAGCTGGTACCACTCGCTGCCGTTTTTATCGACGCCAAGAATGCCGATATTGCCAATGTGATGATGACCACAGGCGTTCATGCAGCCGGAAATGTTCAGGCTGATCTCGCCCAGATCCTGCAGCAGCTCGGGGTCGACAAAGCGCTGCTGAATCGCCTGTGCCACCGGGATGGACTTGGCGTTGGCCAGCGAACAGTAATCGCCGCCGGGGCAGGCAATCACGTCGGTCAGCAGGCCGATATTGGGTGTCGCCAGGCCGAACTCGCAGGCCTGCTGCCAGAGCGCGTACAGGTCTGCCTTGGCGACATCCGGCAGCACCAGATTCTGTTCGTGGGCGACCCGTATCTCGCCGAAGCCAAAGCGTTCGGCCATCAGCGCCACCTGCTCCATCTGCTCGGCAGTCACGTCACCGGGCGGCATGTCGGCGCCGGGCTTGGTCGACAGCGTGACCGACACGTAGCCCGGCCGCTTGTGTGCATGGGTGTTGCGCTGCACCCAGCGGACAAACCCGGCGTCGCGCGCCAGCGCGCTGCCAAATTCCAGGTCCACCGCTGGCTGCGGCGGGTAGCTCGGCGGCTGAAAGCTGGCCGCGACGCGCTCATACTCGTCGCGGGTCAGCTCGGCGGGGCCATCCTTGATGTGCAGCCATTCGGCCTCGACCTCGCGGGCAAAAGCGTCGATGCCGAGCGCCTTGACCAGAATCTTGATGCGCGCCTTGTACTTGTTGTCCCGGCGGCCGTGGCGGTTATAGACCCGCAGCACCGCCTCGACGTAGGACAGCAGGTGCTGCCAGGGCAGCGCCCGACGGATCGGCTGCGACAGAATCGGCGTACGCCCCAGGCCGCCGCCGACCATGACGTCGAAGCGCATCTCGCCCGCGGCATCCCGGTACAGATAGAGCCCGATGTCGTGCATCATCACCGCCGCACGGTCTTCGCTGGCCGAGCACAGAGCGATCTTGAACTTGCGCGGCAGGTAGAGAAACTCCGGATTGATCGTCGACCACTGGCGCAGAATCTCGGCCAGCGGCCGCGGGTCGAGCACCTCATCGGCAGCCACCCCGGCAAAGGCGTCGGTGCTGATATTGCGCACACAGTTGCCGGAGGTCTGAATCGCGTGCATATCGACCGCCGCCAGCCGGGCCAGAATGTCGCCCACCTGCTCCAGCTCGATCCAGTTGAACTGAATATTCTGACGCGTGGTGAAGTGGCCGTAGCCGCGGTCAAAGTCGCGGGCGACGCCCGCCAGGGCGCGCAGCTGATCGGCCGACAGCGTGCCGTAGGGAATCGCCACCCGCAGCATGTAGGCATGGCGTTGCAGATACAGGCCGTTCTGCAGGCGCAGCGGCAGAAATTCTTCCTCGCTCAGCTCGCCGCTCAGCCGCCGGCTGATCTGATCACGAAACTGGGCCACCCGCTCGGCAACCAGCGCCCGGTCGTAGTCATCGTAGTGGTACATGCTCACCTCCAAGGCGCAGCAGCCGCGCACAGCGGATCTACCGAACCGACTCAACAAGGCGGCCACTATGCGCAGGCTGCCTGAGCCGTACCAGCCTCAGATCCGTCAAAAAAAACCGTATCAGTTACGCTGAAAGCGCTGCTTTTTGCGAGAGCGCACAGCACCACCGCATGGGGTTGCACTATGGCTGTTGACCAACTACTTGAAGGATTGAGTGTGCACCGGGCTTCGTCCCGTTTACGCGGGCGAGTAGCGCAGATTTATCGGGAAAAAGAGTCATAGGATGTCTGAGGCTCGAAGAGCCGAGTTTTATGACTCCCCGATAAATCGAGCAACGCAGCGAACCCGGAGGGCCGCGTAGTCGGGTGCCCCGGGGGATCGCTAAGGGGGGCTGGGCAAGCAGCCCCCCTTGGCTCGCCGCGAAGGCGACAGGCTGATTAGGCAACAGCTCAATGCCCAGATGTGCGCCCTATCGAGACAGGCGCTCATCTCGCCCCCCCCCTACAGAGCGCCTTGCTAACAGCCGAGCCCCTGTTTTAAGACCGTTCAGAAGAGCGCGACCACCCATCTGATATGGTTTTTTGCGTCCAATCTGAATCTGTTACCAGATCAGCTATCCCCGCATCATCGCCACAGCCTGAAAATCCAAGAGCCGTGATGCCATGACCAGCCATATCCCCCTTAAAGACCTGACGCCCGCCCAGCAGGGCGGACCCATTCATACCCGTAGTTTCAAAGGCCTGTACCGCAACCTGCGCCTGCTCGGAGCCGGTGCACTGATGCTGCTGTTCTTCGGTACCGCTTGGATCGACTGGAACGGCCAGCAGGCCGTGCTCTGGGATCTGGACAGCAAGCAGTTCCATATCTTCGGCGCGACCTTCTGGCCGCAGGACTTCATCCTGCTGTCGGCGATTCTGATGATTGCCGCCTTTGGCCTGTTCTTTATCACCGTGGTCGCCGGCCGCGTCTGGTGCGGTTACAGCTGCCCGCAGAGCGTCTGGACCTGGATGTTCATGTGGGTGGATAAAGTCACCGAAGGCGAGCGCCACCAGCGCATTCGCCTGGACGCCGCGCCCTGGTCGTTCAACAAACTGCTGCGCCGCGGGGCCAAGCACGGGCTCTGGCTGGCGATCAGTCTGGCTACCGCCATCGGCTTCATCGGTTACTTCACCCCGGTGCGCGATCTGGTCGGCGACCTGCTGAGCTGGCAGGTCGGCGCGACCACCGCATTCTGGCTGCTGTGCTTCACCGCCGCCACCTACTTCAACGCCGGCTGGCTGCGCGAGCAGGTATGCCTGCACATGTGCCCGTATTCCCGCTTCCAGAGCGCGATGTTTGATGCCGACACGCTGCTTGTGACCTACGACGCCGCACGCGGCGAAGCCCGCGGCCCGCGCAAGAAGAACAGCGATCCGGCTGCCGCCGGGCTCGGTGACTGCATCGACTGCACCGTCTGCGTGCAGGTCTGCCCGACCGGCATCGACATCCGCGACGGCCTGCAAATCGACTGCATCAGCTGTGGCGCCTGCATCGACGCCTGCAACGGCATCATGGATCAGATGGGCTATCAGCGCGGGCTGATTCGTTATACCTCCGAGCGCGCGCTGGCCGGCGGCAAAACCCAATGGCTGCGGCCGCGCCTGGTCGGCTACGCCATTGCCCTGCTGCTGATGATCGGCGGACTGGTGTGGGGTCTGCAGGAACGCCCGCTGATCGATCTGGACATCAGCCGGGACCGCAGCGTGTTCCGCGCCAACAGCAACGGCGAGATCGAAAACATCTACACCCTCAAGGTGCTGAACAAGACCCAGCAGCCCCGTGAGTACAGCATCAACCTGGAAGGCGCCGAGCGGTTCAACACGCAAGGTCTGGGCAACCTGCAGGTCGCCGCCGGCGAAACCCGCTCCGTCGCCGTGCGGGTCAGCCGCCGCGATCCGGACGCTGCCGCCGGCAGCGAGCCGCTGGCGTTTGTAGTGCAGGATCTGAACGACACAGCGAGCAAGGTCAGCGACGAGAGTACCTTTGTCTCACCGATGACGCGTTGATATCGCATGCGCGCGCGTGATGACCTAGAGTGGCGGACACCTCCTTCAGAGTCGCAGAACGGGATGAAACGCTACGAAAAGCTGGCCGACGATATCGCCGAGCTGATCCGCACCGGGGTCATCGCCCCCGGCGAAAAGATCCCCTCGGTGCGGCACGCCAGCCGCACCTACGGGGTCAGTCCATCGACCGTGTTCCAGGCCTACTACCTGCTGGAAGATCGCGGTCTGATTCAGGCCCGCCCCCGCTCGGGCTACTTTGTCCACGCGCTGGCACGGCGCCAGTTGAGCGAGCCGAACATCAGCCCCTACGCCTCCAGCAGCGTCGACGTGGACGTCAGCGAACTGGTGTTCTCGGTCCTTGGCTCACTCAAGGACCCCGAGATGGTCGCCTTCGGCTCGGCCTTCCCGAGCCCGGATCTGTTTCCGCTGGCGCGGCTGTCGCGCTCGCTGGCCAGCAGCGCACGGGACATGAAGCCCCACTCGGTGATTGCCGACATGACCGCCGGCAACCCCGACCTGCGCCGCCAGATCGCCCTGCGCTATATGGTCAGCGGCATGCTGCTGCCGATGGAAGAACTGGTGATCACCAATGGCGCGATGGAAGCGCTCAACCTGTGCCTGCAGTCGGTCACCCAGCCCGGTGACCTGGTCGCCATCGAAAGCCCGGCGTTTTACGCCACCTTGCAGGTGCTGGAGCGATTGCAGCTCAAGGCGGTCGAGATCCCGGTGCATCCACGCGAAGGCATCGACCTCGACAGCCTGGCCGACAGCCTGCAGCGCTTTCCGATCAAGGCCTGCTGGTTTATGAGCAGCCTGCAGAACCCGCTGGGCGCCAGTATGAGCGACGCCAAGAAAAAGCAGCTCTATGCCCTGCTCAAGCAGCATCAGGTGCCGATGATCGAGGACGATGTCTACGCCGAACTGTACTTCAGCGCCAAGCCACCCAGACCGGTCAAAAGCTTTGATACCGACGGGCTGGTAATGCACTGCGGCTCGTTCTCCAAGTGTCTGGCACCCGGTTATCGGGTCGGCTGGGTAGCGGCTGGGCGCTTTGCCGAACAGGTCAGCCGTCTCAAGCTGATGACCACCATTTCCCCGTCGGTACCCACTCAGGCCGCGCTGGCCGACTACCTGCAGCACGGCGGCTACGACCGTCACCTGCGCAAGTTGCGCCATGCACTGGAGAGCCAGCAACGGGCCATGCTGGCTTCTGCCGCGCGGCACTTCCCCCGTGAGACCCGGGTCAGCCGCCCCAATGGCGGGTACTTCCTGTGGTTCGAGTTTCCCGAACGGGTCGACTCGCTGCAGCTGTTCCAGCACGCGCTGGCGCAGGGCATCAGTCTGGCACCGGGGCCGATCTTCTCGGCCAACCGGCAGTACCGCAACTGCGCGCGACTGAACTACGGCACGCCATGGGATGAGCGCTGCGAACAGGCCATGGCAACCCTCGGACGCTTGCTCGCCGCCTTCTGAGCGCAGCCCTATCTGATCTGCTTTTTGCGGCCATTTCTGAGTCTGTTTTGTACTGGCGCTAAACCCTAGAGTGCAGGCGTTATCGCGACATGCGTCGTGTCACTGCCATGAAGGGGTTGAAGATGCAGAACTCTGCTGCGCAAGGGTACAACTACAAGGTGGTGCGCCAGTTCACCATTATGACCGTGGTCTGGGGCGTGATCGGCATGTCCGTCGGCCTGCTGGTCGCCTCGCAACTGGTCTGGCCAGCGCTGAACCTGGACCTGCCGTGGACCTCCTTTGGTCGGCTGCGACCACTGCACACCAGTCTGGTGATCTTCGGTTTTGCCGGCAGCGCGCAGTTTGCCGCCAGCTACTACGTCGTTCAGCGCACCTGCCAGGCGGCGCTGATCGCGCCGCGCCTGACCGCGTTCACCTTCTGGGGCTGGCAGGCAGTCATCGTGACCATGCTGGTAACCCTGCCCCAGGGCCTGACCACCACCAAGGAATACGCCGAACTCGAGTTTACCGGCGCGGTACTCATGGCGATTGTCTGGGTGGCCTACGCCATCGTGTTCTTCGGCACGCTGATGCGCCGCAAGAGCCGCCACATTTACGTTGGCAACTGGTTCTTCGGCGCCTTCATTCTGGTGATCGCAGTGCTGCACATCGTCAACCACGCGGCCATTCCGGTCAGCTGGTTCAAGTCCTACCCTGTCTACGCCGGGGCCACCGATGCCATGGTGCAATGGTGGTATGGGCACAACGCGGTCGGTTTTTTCCTGACCACCGGTTTTCTCGGCATGATGTATTACTTCGTGCCCAAGCAGGTCAATCGCCCGGTCTACTCCTACCGGCTGTCGATAGTGCACTTCTGGGCGCTGATCAGCCTGTACATCTGGGCCGGCCCCCACCACCTGCACTACACCGCGCTACCGGACTGGGCGCAGTCGCTCGGCATGGTGATGTCGTTGATCCTGCTGGCCCCCAGCTGGGGCGGCATGATCAACGGCATGATGACGCTGTCGGGGTCCTGGCATCAGCTGCGCACCGATCCGATTCTGCGCTTTCTGGTGGTCGCACTCGCCTTCTACGGCATGTCGACCTTTGAAGGGCCGATGATGGCGATCAAAACCGTTAACGCACTGTCGCACTATACTGACTGGACCATCGGCCACGTCCATGCGGGGGCGCTGGGCTGGGTAGCGTTGATCACCTTTGGCTCGCTGTACCATCTGATCCCGAAGGTCTTCGGCACGGAGAAAATGTACAGCACCGGCCTGATCAATCTGCACTTCTGGCTGGCCACCATCGGCACCGTGCTCTATATCGTATCGATGTGGGTGAACGGCATTACCCAGGGCCTGATGTGGCGAGCCGTCAACGTGGATGGTACGCCGACCTACAGCTTCGTGGAGGCGCTGGAGGCCAGCCACCCGGGCTATGTCGTCCGCGTGATCGGCGGCGCCTTTTTCCTGACCGGCATGCTGTGCATGGCCTGGAATACCTGGCGCACAGTGCGGCAGGCAAAGGCGGAGCAGACTGCAACCACCTATCTGGCTACCGCCAGTTGATATAACGGAGGGAGTAACGATGCTGATTGCAGAAGTCTCGGGATTGCTGACCCTGCTGGGCCTGTACATCGCGGTACAAACCTGCCTGGCCAATCACCCCGGCGATGAGCTGGAACAGGCCGCCCAGTTGCCGTTTGCCGAGGAGCCGGACCGCTTCGACGCCTGACATCCGGCGTGCGGCAAACAGCCACAGGATACGGAGTACGGAAAAGGGCGCGGAGTGCTAGAATTCCGCGCATGACTCTGCCCCGCCGCCACCATCACAGCCTCGTCCTGGTGCTCTATCTGTGCACCTTGCTGGGTTTGCTTACCTGCGGTTTACATCAGGGGCAGATGAGCGGCCAGTATCTCAGCGGCACCGGTATACCCGCCTGCTACCTGAGCAGCTTCCAGAGCAGTATCGATCTGGATGACGGCAGTCAGCAGCAGATGAGCGACCTGCAACCGGGTTGCCCGCTGTGCTCCTCTGTCGGCCACGCCGCGCCGCTGGCGTCACAGGGCTGGACGCTGGACTACCTGCCCTTTACCACTGTCAGTGCCCAGCCCAGCGGCCAATGGGCCCGTCCGCCGCCGCGCAAGGTCTGGCCCGCTATCACCCCCCGCGCTTCACCACACACGCTCGACGCCACGCCACGCGCCGTCTGAGCCTCTGCGGCCATCGGCCGTGCGTTGCGTCACCCTCACATGACCTTTTTCTGATTCCGGCCCGGCGCGCCTGCGCCGCAGTGGCCACTGTGTGGATGACAACAATGCAACATGCCAACCGTTTCACCCGGACCAGCGCCAGCCTGCGCTGGCAAGCCGCCTTCGCCCTGCTGCTGACCAGCCTGGGTGCCAACGCGCAAGCCGTTCATGAGGGCCATGCGCAACATGAACATGACCATCAGCCGGCGCTGATTCAGCTGCCCCCGGTGGTCGTGACCGCCGTGCAGCAAAGCTCACCGCTGACCATCATTGCCGACCCGAAAGACCCGCGTCAGCCCATTCCAGCCAGCGACGCCACCGACTATCTGAAGACCATCCCCGGTTTCTCCGCCATCCGCAGCGGTGGCACCAACGGCGACACCGTGCTGCGCGGCATGTTCGGCTCGCGCATCAACCTGCTGGCCAATGGCGGGCAGATGATCGGCGCCTGCCCCAACCGCATGGACGCGCCCAGCTCCTACATCTCACCTGAAACCTACGACCGCCTGACCGTGATCAAGGGCCCGCAGAGCGTCCGCTGGGGGCCCGGAGCCTCGGCCGGCACCGTGCTGTTCGAGCGCGAGCCGGAACAGTTCGATGAACCTGGCAGTCGTCTCCACGCCAGTGTGCTGGGCGGCAGCAACGGTCGCTTCGACAAGACCCTGGACGCCGCCATCGGCAACCAGAGCGGCTACCTGCGCTTTACCGGCAACGACGCCAAATCCGACGACTACGAAGACGGCAACGGCGATACCGTGCCGTCACGCTGGAGCAAGTGGAACGGCGACATTGCCCTTGGCTGGACGCCGGATGCCGACACCCTGCTGGAGTTCACCGCCGGCAAGGGCGACGGCGAGGCGCGCTACGCCGGCCGGGGCATGGACGGCAGCCAGTTTCTGCGGGAAAGCCTGGGCCTGCGTTTCGAGAAGAGCAACCTGGGCGTCATCGACAAGCTGGAGGCGCAGGTCTACTACAACTACGCCGACCATGTGATGGACAACTTCCGCCTGCGCGCGCCTGACCCGACCAGCATGATGCCCATGCCCATGGCCGCCCAGGTTGACCGCCGCACACTCGGCGGTCGCCTGGCGCTGACCTTCGAGCTGGACCAGCTAGAACTGGTCACCGGTGTCGACGCCCAGCGCAGCGAACACCGGGGCCGCTCGTCCAGCTACAGCATGATGACCGGCTATACCGATGCGGACGAGTTCGCCTGGGAAAAAGACGCGGTCATGCACAACTACGGACTGTTCAGCGAAGCCACCTGGCAGCGCAGCGACCGGACCCGCTGGATCGGCGGCGCACGGCTGGACCGCGCCTCGGTCAAGGACTACCGGGTGGGTATTCGCAACATGATGGGCATGGCCACCCCCAACCCGACCGCCGGCCAGACCCGCAGCGACACCCTGCCCAGCGGTTTTGTGCGCTACGAGCAGGACTTGCAAGGCAGCCCCACCACCCTGTACGCCGGCCTCGGTCACGCCGCGCGCTTCCCGGATTACTGGGAGCTGTTCTCCGCCAGCCTGGCGCCCACCGGCGAGGTCAACGCCTTTGACGGCATCGAACCGGAGAAGACCACCCAGCTGGATGTGGGCATCCAGTATCAGCGCGACAACCTGCAGGCCTGGGCCTCCGCCTACGCCGGCCAGGTGGATGACTTCATTCTGTTCCGGTATTCCACCGGCATGATGGGCATGTCCAGCAGCCAGGCCTACAACGTCGACGCGCGCATCGCCGGTGCGGAGATGGGCGTAGCCTATGACCTGACCGAGCGCTGGAACGCCGATGCAACCCTGGCCTACGCCTGGGGCGAAAACCGCAGCGACGGCGAGCCGCTGCCCCAGATGCCGCCACTCGAAGCCCGCCTGGGCCTGAGCTACGCCCACAACGACTGGAGCGCCGGTGCCCTGTGGCGCGTGGTCGCCGAGCAGAACCGGGTGGATGAAGGCGCCGGCAACGTGGTTGGCCAGGACATTGGCAAGAGCGCCGGCTTTGGCGTCTTCTCGCTCAACGGCGCCTACCGCCTGAGCGAGCAGCTGAAGCTCAGCGTCGGTGTCGACAACCTGTTCGACAAGGCCTACGCAGAGCACCTCAACCTGGCCGGCAACTCGGCGTTTGGCTATCCCGCCGATGCCATCGCCATCAACGAGCCGGGGCGCTCACTGTGGGCCAAGGTGGATTTTGACTTCTAGGGTCTGACAAAAGACGCGTTGCGCGGACACGCCTGCGGCTTAATCCGCCCTACCGGGCAGCCCCCGTAGGGTGGATTAAGCCGCAGGCGTATCCACCATTGACCAGCACAAAAGAGCACCAACACACCGCCCGGCCATTGCCGGGCGGTGTCGTTTCAGCCCCGCCGCCAGACACTCGCCAGCCAGGGCTGCTGCTCACGCGGCAGGCCGGCTGGGCGATAGTAATGCTCCAGCTCGACAAAGCCCGCCGCCTGCAGCAAGGCACGCCAGGTCTCCAGCCGGTAGTAGGCACCGTAGCGCTCACCGCTCCAGCCTTCCTGATCCTCCCCGCGCGGGTTGGAGCTGAACAGCACACCACCGGGCTTCAACGTCTGATGCAATTGCGCCAAGGCACCGGGCAGCAAGTGGCTGGGGATATGGAACAGACAGGCGTTGGCAAAGATGCCGTCAAAGCGCGCCGCCGGCAAGTCCAACGCCAGAAAGTCCTGATGCCACACCTCGCAACCGCTGGCCTCACGCGCCATCTGCACAAAGGCCTCGGCACCATCAAGTCCTACGGCGTTATGACCCAGCGCGCGAAACGTGCGCAGATCGCGCCCCGGCCCGCAGCCCAGATCAAGGATCTGCCAGGGCGCCGGCGCCTGAATGTGCCGCAGCAACGCCTCGATGTTCTGGCTGACATCGTGATCCTGCGTGCCCTCGCGAAAGCGCTCGGCATTGGCCTGATAGTGCCCTAGCGTGCGGCTGGCCAGCTGGGCAGACTCCTCATCCGGTCAGTGGCTGAGCCTTCTGCCAGCCCCAGCAATTGCAGGGTGCGCGCATCGGGCTCACCGCCGCAGAACACATCGAGCACCTCACTGAACAGCGGGTTATGCGGCGCCGCCAATGCAAACAGCGTCATGCTGGAGCGCAACTTGAGGTCATCCGGCGAGCCGAGAATCTGCCAGGCCGTGCGTTCCGGCCAGCCCAGCAGCGCCCGAGCGCAGGCCTCAAGCCTTGCGCCCAGTAGCGGATGCGCCAGATAGGCGCGTGCTTCGGCCAGGTCGGCGATGGCGTAGAGCTGCGCGGTACTGCTGCGCCCAAGCCCGCCCAACTGCGGAAATACAAACCACATCCAGTGCGAGGTCTTGCGTCCGGCCTGCAGCTCGGCCAGCGCAGCGGCATAGCCATCGGCCTGGGCATCAACGAAGCGTTGCAAGTGGTGGGGATCGGCCATGCTGTTTCTCATTGCAGATATCGAAGGGTTGCGGAGGGTGTACGTGCTCAGTCTGGCGCGCAGCAACCAGATTGGACCATAACACGACACCGGTCGGCACCCGCGCAGGCTTATTGCCCCTCAGAAACGACAACGCCCGGCATGCGCCGGGCGTTGTTGCACCACCTTACCGCGCGAACTTACTCGCGGGTGATCAGCGCGTAGACACCTTCCTGATCCAGGCGCGCCCAGATGTGCGGCACGCCGACATCAAACAGACCGGCGGCTGTCGGACACTCGGCAGCAACGCCAGCCGGCAGGCTGTCCAGGTAGCTGCTGTCGTAGGCGACATTGCTCAGGCAACTGGCGGGGGCGACGGCAACCCAGGCCTCTGCAACCGTATCCCAGCGGGCCAGGTTCAGGGTCGCCGGATCGGCGTCAGCCGGCAGGTTGAACTGCAGCACAAAGTCATCGCCGCGGGCGTCGTCATCCAGCACCCAGTTGCTGTTGACCCGACCGGCCGGCAGCGTCACCGGCTGCTTGCCCAGCTCACTGCCATCACCATAGCTGCCGGCAAAGCCGACATCAGTCGCCAGGTTCTTCGTCGCGCCGCGGGCACCGACGTAGGTGCCGTCCTGCCCCTGAATACCACTGACGATCAGCACGTCCGACACCGATCCTTGTTGCGCCGCGGTCCAGCTCAGCGAGACCTGCTTTTTCAGGTCGATGGTGGTTTCGCGGATCTGCACCTCTTCATCCGGGGTACCGGCGTTGATCAGCCGCACACGCTGACTGTTGTTGAGGTTCGGGTTATAACTCGCGTGCGGAATATGCAGCCAGCGGTAGTAACGGGCCGCCAGTGCCGTGTTGGACTGGGCGGTGGAGACACCCGGTTCCACGTTGGTGGTGCGGGTACGGGTGTCGTAGCGGTTGAAGATACGGTTCTCGCCATCCAGAATCCGCGCGGTAAAGCCACTGGCTGAGGTGCAGGGGCTGGTGCGATAGCTCTTGTCGTGGGTCATGTTGAGCTGGTTGCCTTCCGGAATACTCGATGGGAAGACAATCTTGTCGCACCGATCCGTGGTGCGGGTGAAGCGATCGATCAGCTTCCACTCGGGCTCGGCCAGCTCGCGCATGCCGTCTTCGTTGCTGAAGATGGTGTGGGTTTCGTAGTAGGAGCGGTAGTCAACCAGGTTGCCGGTAAAGGTCAGGATCGAAGCGTTGACGTCCAGCGAGCCGTTGCTGCCGTCGTTGATCTTGGTCATCACCACATTCTGGATCAGCTCACTCTCGCCAAAGCGGCTGTCGTAGCCCTTGTAGGAGGCGTTGCCGCTGACCAGCTCGGTGTAGTGACCACCGTAGTAACCCGACACCAGGCTGCGCAGATACTGGTGCTCGTGACCGGCGACGTAGAGCACGTCGTTCTCGGCGAACAACTGGCGGTAATCCTCGTGCACCAGCAGGAAGGCCTGGTCGGAAGCCGAGGTGTCATAGGCCTCAACCGCGCGCTCGCGAATATTGCCGTAGCGGGCGCCCACCATGGTGTTGTGGGAGGTGACGATAATGTGGTCCACCTGCCCGCGATGCGTTTCGATCATCTCGCGGACAAAGTCGTAGGCGTACGGAATCTGTCCGTAGGAGACCACCACAATCAGCACATTGTCGCGCACCAGCGCGTAATTCTTGTCCTGCTGACCGGCCATCTGAATGGCATCGGCCGGGATCAGGTCGCTGACGTTGTCGTACCAGTCCTGATCGGTACCCTTGATGTCGTGATTGCCCTGCAGCGGCAGCATCACGAAGTCTTCGCGGTAGTCATCTACCACACTGCGCCATTGGGCGTATTCGGCTGGCGTGGCTTCTTCCGACAGATCACCCACGATCAGCAGCAGGTCAACGTCCTGCTCACGGTAGAACTCCATCAGCGCGCGCATCGGCAGAATCGAGGCATTCTGCCCGCCGCCCTGGGTATCCGGAATCACCCCGATTTTGAGCGCCTGAGCCTCGGGAGGCGTCGGCACCGGCTGGCTTGGGTTGTCGTCGTTGCTGTCACTGCTGGAGGAGAGGCAGCCGGTCAGCAGACCGCCTGCGAGTAATGCGAGAAACCCTGTACGTATCGACATCATGCTTCCTTTCAAGACACGGTTTTGGAGGAACCAAAACACTAGTCTTCGTGCATGAACCGCCCGAGACAGAGCGGTTTCATCGATATAACAGGATGTAACAAGATACTACGAATAGCGCGTACCGCACTCCGCGCTCAACTCGCAACGCGCCCCAAGAACCCGGTCTTCCGGTTGCAGGGTGCTGTGGGTAATGCCAAAGCGCTCGCGCAGCAGGTGCTGAATCTGCGGCAGGATGCCAGGCCAGCGTGCCAGCAGGTCGATATCCACATGGGCGGCCAGCGCGTAGTTGCTGGATGACAGGCTCCAGATGTGCAGGTCGTGCACCGCCTGCACACCCTCAATGTCGGCCAGCGCAAGGCGCACCTCAGCCAACTCGATGCCCGCAGGCACCCCCTCCATCAGCACGCGGGTGACCGCCTTGAGCAGTCGCACAGCCGAGACCAGAATCAGCACGCAGACCAGTAGCGACAGCAGCGGGTCCATGATCGACGGCCCGCCCAGGAAGATGATCAAGCCCGCCGCGATGGCGGCAACCGAGCCCAGCAGATCGCCCATCACGTGCAGCAGGGCGCCACGCACGTTCATGTTCTGCTCACCGCGCATCAGCACCCAGGCCACGATGACATTGACCAGCAGCCCCACCCCACCGACCAGCAACACCGCTCCCCCATCCACCTCGGGGGTATCAAACAACCGCTCAACCGCCTCCCAGGCAATAAAGGCGACCACCACAAACATGAAGATGACATTGATCAGGGCGCCCAGCACCTCGGCCCGTTGCAGCCCGAAGGAGTGCCGCTGCGAAGCCGGTCTGCTGGCCAACCAGGCGGCCACGGCACCCACCGCCAGCGACAGCGAATCCGTCAGCATATGTCCGGCATCAGAGAGCAATGCCAGCGAGTTGGCCAGCACGCCGACAACCGCCTCGACGATGGCAAAGGCACCGGTAAAGATCAGGGCAAACAGCAATACCTTGCCGCTGCCATGGCTGTGGCTGTGGCTGTGGCTGTGGCTGTGGCTGTGGCTGTGGCTGTGGCTGTGGTCAGGGTGGTCGTGCTGGTGTGCAGACATGACAAGTGCTCCGCTGGCTCAATCGGGTATCCATGTGACTGGCTTGCGCCAGTCACCCCCATTGAAAACCCTGAAGTCGCTACAGGGTCAAGCACCCTCGCGGTTCAGCTGAACTCCGGATCAATCGTCAACAGCAAGCGCGTGTGCCCGGCCGCGACCGCCGGGCTGCGATGCACAATACCGCGCTCTTCGTTGCCCACCCAGCCACTGCCCTTGAGCAAGCAGACATCGCCTGCGGCCAACTGGCGAATGGCGCCGATATCGCGCACCAGCTCCGGCTTGCCCGGCTCGGGTTTGCCCAGGCCGGCGCGGTTCAGCGCCACCTCAGGCACCCATTCACTGCCGGGGCCGCTGTAGGTGGTTACCAGGCGCACCGGCAGATTGTCGCAGTGAAAGCGTGGACACATGGCACCGTCCAGCAAACGCATGCGAATGCCCACGGCGTCAACGTCAAACAGGCACGCCATCGCCTCGGCCAGCAGGCGCACATCAGACACCAGCGCGTCAGCCTGCTGTGCTGCGGGCATGCTGCGGATCAGCGCCTGCTCCAGCGTTGCATCCGGCGCGCCGCGCCAGGACAGCTGCCAGGGCTGCGCCGCACACTGGGCCGCGATGCTGGCCCGCATCGCCGAGTCCAGCTGACGCTGCATGATGGCGATGGTCACCGTCTCATCAAAGACGTCGGCCAACACGCCGAGATCCGGACCAGTGGCCCAATGAGCCCCGGTGTGACTCAGCGCAGGCCGCTCGCGAAGGAGAGTCTGTGTGGACATCGCTTAGCGCCCCCAGCCCTCGAACGGGTTGTCCCAGCTCTCCCAGACAGCGGGCCCCTGCGCCATTTCCTCATCATTCAGCAGACAGGCATCCAGTGCGGCGCACAGCGCGGCCTGGTCCATCTGCATGCCAATCAGCACCAGCTCCTGGCGGGCGTCACCCACTTGCTCATCCCATTTGCTGCGGATCAAGGCGACCGATTCCGGATCATCCGGCCACTGCTTCGGCGGTACCGCCGCCCACCAGATGCCGGCCGGCCCGTGCCGTGCAACTGCACCAGCCTGCGACCACTGCCCGGCCATGGCCGGCGCGCAGGCCAACCAGAAAAAGCCCTTGGAACGCACCACACCCGGCCATTCACTGTTGACCAGCGTAAAAAAGCGCTGCGGATGGAAGGGGCGACGCGCGCGATAGACAAAACTGGAAATGCCGTACTCTTCGGTTTCCGGCGTGTGGCTGCCGCGCAGCTCCTGCAACCAGCCCGGAGCCTGGGAGGCAGCGGTAAAGTCAAACAGTCCGGTATCGAGTACCCGGTCCAAAGGCACCTGACCAAACTCGGCCAGTTCGATCCGCGCGCGCGGGTTGAGGCTGGCCAGAATGGCGATCAAGCGGTCGCGCTCCTCCGCGCTGATCAGGTCGGTCTTGTTGACGACGATGACATCGCAGAACTCGACCTGCTCGATCAGCAGATCGACCACGTTGCGCTCGTCTTCTTCGCCCAGCGACTCGCCACGCTCCTGCACACTGTCCTGCGAGCTGTAATCACGCAGGAAATTAAAGCCATCGACCACCGTGACCATGGTGTCGAGCTGAGCCACTTCGTTCAGGCTTTTGCCGTCTTCCGCTTCAAAGGTGAAAGTCTCAGCCACCGGCAGCGGCTCAGAAATGCCCGTAGACTCGATAACCAACTGGTCAAAGCGCCCTTCTGCGGCCAACCGGGAAACCTCTTCCAGCAAGTCCTCGCGCAGGGTGCAGCAAATGCAGCCGTTGCTCATCTCCACCAGTTTCTCGTCGGTACGCGACAACTTTGCGGTGCCATCACGTACCAGCGCGGCGTCGATGTTCACTTCGCTCATGTCATTGACGATAACCGCCAGGCGCCGGCCTTCGCGGTTGTTCAACAGATGATTGAGCAGTGTGGTCTTGCCGGCACCAAGGAAGCCGGACAGCACCGTTACTGGAAGTTTGCGGGCTGCGGACGCAGACCGGGCGAGATCATTCATCGGGTAATCCTCTGGACAGGCGTGAGCCGCGCCTCACCACCGCACTCTGACGGGCGATTCAATTGAGGCTGCGCAAAGACGTTACGTTATAACAATTAAACCGGTCAAGCAATGTGGACCCGACACGCCGGATTGGCCAGGGGAGGAATAAAAACACCTGCAGAAACGCAAACAGCCTCCGTTGCGGAGGCTGTTTGGAGTGCGGCAACGCGATGCAGATCAGGCGTCGCTGATATCGCTGGCGTCGTGCCGTTCGGCCACCTGCAGGGCTTCATCGCCCCACACGCGGTTGACCCGTCGACCACGCTGTACGGCAGGCCGTGCAGCAATCTCGGCCGCCCAGCGGCGCACATGTTCGTACTCGTGCACCGAGAGGAATTCGGCAGCGTCGTACAGAGCGCCTTCTACCAGCACGCCGTACCAGGGATAAATGGCGATGTCGGCGATGCTGTATTCGTCGCCCGCCATGTAGCGGTTGTCGGCCAGATGGCGATTGAGTACGTCCAGCTGGCGTTTCACTTCCATGGCGAAGCGATTGATCGGGTATTCGAACTTCTCGGGCGCGTAGGCGTAGAAATGGCCAAAGCCGCCACCCAGATACGGCGCCGAGCCCATCTGCCAGAACAGCCAGTTCATCGCCTCGGTGCGCTTGCCATGATCCGTTGGCAGCAGCGCGCCAAACTTTTCGGCCAGATACAGCAGGATGGAGCCGGACTCGAACACCCGGGTCGGCGGGTTGGTGCCGTGATCCATCAACGCCGGAATCTTGGAGTTGGGGTTTACCTCAACAAAGCCGCTGCTGAACTGGTCGCCCTCGTTGATGCGTACCAGCCAGGCGTCGTACTCGGCGCCGCTGTGACCCAGCGCCAGCAGTTCTTCAAGCATGATGGTGGCCTTGACGCCGTTGGGCGTGGCCAGTGAGTACAGCTGGAACGGGTGCTTGCCGATCGGTCGATCCTTGTCATGGGTCGGGCCGGCAATCGGGCGATTGATGCTGGCGAACTTGCCGCCGCTCTCGCTATCCCAGGTCCAGACCTTGGGTGGTGTATAGCGGTTGTCACTCATGCGATGTCTTCCTGTGTTCTGAAACCAGACAGCAAAGGGTAGTCGACAGAGCATGTCGAGCCGGGCACAGCAGGTCAATGCCGAATTCTCGCGCAGCCATGCCCGGAACTGCCGCCGCATTCCACCACCTAGAACATCAGCCGGGCACCAAAACCCACCAGCAGCGCACCAAATGCCCAGCGCTGCAGCTGTTGCAGGCGCGGCCGCTCGCGCAACATGCCCCCCAGCAGCTTGCCGCCAGAGACGTAAAGCAGGTCAAAGCACACGCCAACCAGCAGCACAATCAGGCCCAGGAGCGTGAACTGCAGCGCGACGCTAGCGGTCTGCGGGTGAATGAACTGTGGCAGCAGCACCGAACAGAACAGCAGCGCCTTGGGGTTGCTGATGTTGGTCAGCAACCCGCGCCGGAACGCCGCGAGCGCGCTCCGCGAACGCTTGGCGCAAGCGTTCTCCGGCACCAGCGATGACGCCCGCCAGATCGAGATGCCAAGCCAGATCAGATACCCGGCGCCAAACAGCCGTACCGCGCTGAAGGCCCAGGGTGCCGCCTGCAGCAGCGCCGCCAGCCCCAGCCCGGCCAGCGCCACGTGTGCCGCGCGGGCCAACGCCAGGCCGGCAATGGTTGCAGCGCTCTGTAGCCGCGAATGGCTCGCAGCGGTCTGCAAGAGCAACAGCATGTCCGGCCCCGGCACCAGATAGGCCACCGCCAGGGCAGCCACAAACATCCACAATTCCGTCATCTCAGGCGCGCTCCGGCCGTGTCATCTCAACAACTATCCTAGGGCCGAATGGCGATACAGGTCATTGCGAGTTAGTGCGCCAACGTTTTATTTATTGGCATAAACTGCCAGTGAAAACCCAAATAAATTGAGAATATGCCAATGCAATTGGACAACCTGGACAGACGCATCCTCGACGCCCTGCAGCGCAATGCCAAACTGAGCAACGTGCAACTGGCCGAAGAAGTCGGACTGTCTCCTTCGCCGTGTTTACGCCGCGTGCGTCTGCTGGAAGAGGCAGGCGTGATTCGTGGCTACCACGCAGAACTGGATCGCAGCAAAAGCGGCCTGGGGCTAACGGTGTTTGTCGGGGTCAAGGTCGAGCGACACCACGACGCGTCGGCCAACGCCTTTCGCGCCGCGGTGATTGATTTGCCGGAAGTGATTTCCTGCCACGTGGTGTCAGGCGAGTCGGACTTTCTGCTGCAGGTGGTGCTGCCAGATCTGGCGTCCTACGAGGACTTTCTGTTCAGCACCCTGCTCAAGCTACCTGCGGTCAGCGACATCCGCAGCAACTTCGCCATCTCGACCGTCAAGTCGCAGACGGCGCTGCCGCTCGATCATCTGCCGCAGGGCAGCCTGAGCTGACCCTCGTACTCAGGCGACGTCCTCGATACCGGTCTCTTCGCGCCGGCCGTAACGCTCGGCCAGTACCGCGCAGACCATCAGCTGAATCTGGTGGAACAGCATCAGCGGCAGGATCAGCGTACCCAGCGCACCGCCGGCAAACAGCACCTGCGCCATTGGCACACCGGTCGCGAGGCTCTTTTTGGAACCGGCGAAAATGATGGTGATGCGGTCTTCGACGTTAAAGCCCAGACGGCGACCCAGCCAGGCGGTCAGGCCCAGCACCAGCGCCAGCAGCAGACAGCAGGCAACCACCAGCCCCAGCAGCTCCGTCAGCGGCACCGTTTGCCAGATGCCCTCGACCACCGCATGGCTGAAGGCGCCAAACACCACCAGCAAAATCGAGCCTTGATCCACACTCTTGAGCCAGCCCTTGTTGCGCGCCACCCAGTCGCCGATCCAGCGACGGGCAATCTGGCCGGCAATAAACGGCAGCAGCAGTTGCACCACAATCTTGCCGATCGCATCCAGGGTGTTGGACTCACCGGCCTGTGCGCCCATCAGCAGCAGTACCAGCAGCGGCGTGACAAAAATCCCAACCAGGCTGGAAGTCGCTGCGCTGCAGACCGCCGCAGCGACGTTGCCGCGAGCAATCGAGGTAAAGGCAATCGCCGACTGCACGGTGGCCGGCAGGGCGCAGAGGAACAGGATACCCAGATAGAGCTCATCCCCTACCAGCGGCACCAGCGCCGGTTTGAGCAATACGCCCAGCAGCGGAAACATGATGAAGGTGCAGGCAAATACCAGCAGGTGCAGGCGCCAGTGGGTCATGCCGGCAATGATCGCCTCGCGCGACAGCTTGGCACCGTGCATAAAGAACAGCAGCGCGATGGCGGCATTGGTCAGGCCATCAAAGGCGACAGCAGCCTGCCCGTGCACGGGAAACAGGCTGGCGGCAATGACGACAGCAATAAGGCAGAGGGTCATGTTGTCAGGTAAAAAGCGTGGGCGTGCCATGGCAATGTCTCGTTTTTCATTATCAATGTTGCGACGTGCAGGGGAGGAGTTTACTGTCTGGATCAACGACCGACTAACGCGATTGGATAGCACAATGTCGACAAACGGACAAAAGCGCCTGAATCACCGTGCCGTACCCGATCTGCCCGCCCTGCCGCGGCCGCTGTATGCTCGCAGCGAATCGCTGCAACGCGGCACCACCACGCTCTGGCATAGCCACCCGTGGGCACAGCTGTCCTACGCCATTTCCGGCGTGCTGTCGGTGCATACCCACAGCGGGCGTTTTCTGGCCCCGCCGCAGCGGGCGATTCTGGTGCCGCCCGATCTGCCCCACGCGGTCATCAGCTCGCCCGACACCGAGATGCGCAGCCTCTACATCGAGCGCGACGCCATGCCGTGGCAGGCCGGGCAGTGCGCGGTGCTGGAGATCAACCCGCTGACCCGCGAACTGATCAACCAGTTCGGTCGCATTCCGGTCGAGTACGACGAGAGCGGTGCCGACGGGCGACTGGTCGCGGTATTGCTCGACCAGCTAACCGCCGCCCGCGATACCGGCCTGTATCTGCCCTGGCCGGATGACTCACGTTTGCAGCAGGTGTGTCAGGCGCTGTTCGACAACCCCGAACTGACGCTGACGCTTAGCGACTGGAGCGGACAGCTCGGCTGTTCCGAGAAAACCCTGACCCGCCTGTTCCAGCGCGACACCGGCCTGAGCTTCCGGGCCTGGCGCCAGCGTTTGCGTCTGCTCAGCGCCTTGCCCATGCTGGAACGCGGCGAGCGGGTCACCGACATTGCGCTGGCCTGCGGCTACGACTCCACATCAGCCTTTATCGCTGCGTTTCGCACGCAGATCGGCATGACGCCCAGCCAGTTTGCCAGCCGCCAGTAACGTTCAGGGCTGGGCAATCTCCGGGCTGAGAATCCACTCGGCACTGTCATTCCAGACGTCCATGCGGGTGATCTTGCCGTCGCGCACCTCGAAACGGTCGAGATAACGGTTGCCACTGAAGGTGCGTCCGTCCGGCCATTCGCCGTACAGGGTGCCGTTGGAATAAACCACGGTGTGGTCGGCGTGCTCGGTCCAGTCAAACTGGCCCAGCTGCTTCTTGACCCAGTTGTAGCGACCGGCATTGAACGCGGTGATCTCATGGGCACTGGGCATCGCCCGGCCGCCGGTAAAGGTGATGCGCACATCATCGGCCATAAAGGTTGCCGCCAAGACCGGGTCCGGTGCCATGGATGCCGCCAGAAAATCGCTAACAATCTGTACTGCCTTATTCTCAAAACCCATTTCTCTTTCTCCAACAGAAGGTATGACCGGGTGCCTGCAATCAGTGCAAGGCGCACCCATAAAGTGCAAAACTCACCAGCATCAACCAGAAAAAGCCGCTATTTCAGCGGTCTGGAAACATGGTCTCCATTTTGCTAGCAAATATCATGCGAATGCTAGCCATCCTAGGAGAAGACCATGTTCAAGGCACTGAAACCCTTCCGGCGACTCTGGCCCCAGGCCGTCGCTGCCACCACCCTCGGCCTGCTGATGAGCAGCCCGGCACTCGCGGTCGAGCCGATCAAGATCGGTCTGGTAGCCGCGCTGTCCGGCCAGTCGGCCAAATCCGGTGAGGCGCTGACCCGCGGCCTGACCATTGCCATCGACGAGATCAACGCCGACGGCGGCATCCTCGGTCGCCCGGTCGAGCTGATCCGCCGCGACGATGAAAGCAACCCGGCCAAGGGCATGCTGGCCGCCCGCGAGCTGATTCAGCGCGAAAAGGTGACCGTGCTGTTTGGCGGCCTCGACACGCCTGTCTCACTGGCAATTGTGCCGCTGGCCAATCAGATGAAAGTGCCCTTTATGGGCGCCTGGGCCGCGGGCACGTCAATCACTCAGAACGGTGCCAGCGACAACTACGTGTTCCGCGTCTCCGCCATGGATGAAATCGTCGACGAAGCTCTGGTGCAGTACGGCATCGATGAATACGGTATGCAGAAGCCGGGCATGCTGCTGATCAACAACCCCTGGGGTGAATCCAACGAAAAGGGCTTCCGCCACGCACTGGAACAGCGTGACATGACGTGGGCCGGTATTGAGCGCATTGAAGGCAGCGACCTGGACGTCATCCCGCAGCTGACCCGTCTGAAGAATGCCGGTGCCGACACCCTGCTGATGGTGGGCAACGTCGGTCCGTCTGCGCAGGTAGTGAAATCCCTCGACCGCATGGGTTGGGACGTGCCGGTGGTGTCCCACTGGGGCCCGGCGGGTGGCCGTTTCAGCGAGCTGGCCGGCCCCAACGCTGACCGCGTGCACTTTATCCAGACCTATGTGTTCACCGAGAACAACAGCGCCAAGGGCGATGAAGTGCTGAGCGCCCTGAAAGCCCGCTACCCGGAGATTCAGAGCCTGGCCGACATTACCCCGGCCGTAGGTATCGCCAACGCCTACGACGCCATGCACCTGAGCGCGCTGGCCATCGAGAAGGCCGGCAGCACCGACGGCACCGCGGTGCGTGACGGCTTCTATGCCATCGAAAGCTACGCCGGCCTGATCAAGAACTACAGCACGCCCTTCACCCCGGAGCAGCACGACGCGCTGGGCCCGCAGGACTATGTGTTCACCCACTTCGTGGACGGCAGCATCGTTCCGGTCAAACCCTGATCTGGCAGTAAGGCGATCCGCGTCTGCGGGTCGCCGATAAGGAGTTAACGCATGATTACCGCCGCCCTGCTGACCGGCATTGGTCTAGGCAGCATGTACGCCCTGCTGGCGCTCGGTTTCCACATTACCTACGTGGTGTCGCGCACGGTCAACTTTGCCCAGGGCAGCGCCATGATGCTCGGCGCCGTGCTGGGTTACAGCTTCTGCATTACCTGGGGCTGGCCGATCTGGCTGGCGATCCCGGCGACGCTGACGCTGTCTGCCATCTATGGGCTGGCGGTAGAACGCTTTCTGGTGCGGCCCTTCAGCTCGCGCGGCTCGGACGCCTGGCTGATGGCGACCGTGGCCGCCGGGATTCTGGTCGACAACCTGGTGATGTTTACCTTCGGCAAGGAGCCGCGCCAGTTCACCAGCTCACTGACCGAGAGTGCTTTCAGCCTGCTCGGTACGCAAGTGTCCCCGCTGCAATTGATGATTCCACTGATCGGCGCGGCCATCGCGCTGGCGCTGATGCTGGTACGCCGCTACACCCGCCTCGGCAAGGTACTGGAAGCCTGCGTACAAAACCCGCGGGCAGCCATGCTGATGGGCATTCGGGTCAACTGGGTGGTCGCCATCGCCTTCGCGGTCTCGGCGGTGTTTGCCGCCATCGCCGGCATGCTGATCGCTCCGCTGTTCAATGTCAGCGCCGAGATGGGCACGCTGTTCGGCCTCAAGGCCTTTGCGGTCGCCATCCTCGGTGGCATCACCAGCGCTGGCGGCGTGTTCGCCGCCGGGCTGCTGTTCGGTCTGGTCGAGGCCGTGGTCACCATCTACTTCGGCTCGGCGTTCACCCAGATATTTACCTTCGCGCTGGTGATTCTGGCGCTGGCACTTCGTCCGGACGGCCTGTTCGGCAGCAAGACACTGGTGAAAGTATGATCAACAAGATGTCGCTGGCGAACCTGCTGGCTACCGCCGCCCTGACCCTGGGCGGCGTGGTGCTGTCCTTCACGCTGGACAGCTATTCCCTGCTGGTGTTTAGCTTCTTCGCCCTGACCGTGGTGGTCGGCGCCGGGCTGAATATCCTGATCGGCCTGAGCGGCCAGATTTCCTTCGGTCACATCGCTTTCTATGCGATCGGCGCCTACGTCTGCGCCCTGCTGACCATGGCGGGCTGCCCGCTGGGTCTGGCGATGATCGCCGCTGCGCTGGTCAGCGGTGCGCTCGGTGCGCTGCTGGCGATCCCGGCGCTGCGGGTCGAAGGGCCCTATCTGGCCATGATTACCATCGCCTTTGCCCTGGTGGTGCATCACGGACTGGTGGAGTGGCGCGGCCTGACCGGCGGCGCCAACGGTCTGATGGGCATCCCCATGCCGCAACTGGGTGACATGGACCCGGCGGTGCTGATGGCGCTGCTCGCCAGCCTGCTGATGGGGGCGTCGCTGCTGTTCTACCAGCGCCTGCGCAGCAGCGGCTGGGGTACCGCAATGCGCGCGGTCAAGGCCTCAGACATCGCCGCACGCTCACTGGGCTTCAACCCGGTGCAGACCAAGACCCTGGCCTTTGGCCTGTCGGCACTGCTGACCGGTCTGGCCGGTTCACTGGTCGCGCCGCTGATGATGTTCATCAACCCGGCGTCGTTCCCGTTTTCGCAATCGATTCTGTTCGTGCTGGCGGTGATCGTTGGCGGCGCCGGCTCGGTGCTCGGCCCGGTGCTTGGCGCGCTGCTGATCGTGCTGCTGCCGGAGATGCTCTCCGACATGGCCGAATACCGCCTGCTGATGTTCTCCGGCCTGTTGCTTGGCGTGCTGTGGATTGCACCGCGCGGGCTGCTCGGCACAGCAGCCCGGCTGTGGATGCGGCCGCAAAACCTGCAGGCGCCAGCAGAACCGGACATGGCACGCATCCGCGAATTTATCGCCCGCCCGGCCAACAGCGCCGCGCTGGAGGTCAACGGCATCGGCATCAACTTCGGCGGCGTGCAGGCCGCGGCCAATGTCAGCCTGAGCGCCCGCCCCGGCAGCATTACCAGCATCATCGGCCCCAACGGCGCCGGCAAGACCACCGCGCTGAACATGATCAGCGGCTTCTACGCACCGGACAGCGGCAGCATTAGGCTGGACGGTGAACTGGCCGGCCTGCCCGCCTGGAAAGTTGCCCGAGCCGGTATTGCCCGCACCTATCAGACGACCCAGTTGTTCGGCGAACTGTCGGTGCTGGAGAACGTACTGGCCGGCATGCAGCAGGGCCGCCTTGGTCGCATCCTCTCCGCCGCCAGCACGGAGCAGCGGGAAATGGCTCTGCAACTGCTGGCACTGGTCGGCTATCAGGGCTCGGTCAACACCGCCGCCGATGAACTGCCGCACGTCGACCGCCGTCTGGTCGAGATTGCCCGGGCGCTGGCCTCACGCCCGGCGGTACTGCTGCTGGATGAACCGGCTGCCGGCCTCAGCCGCAGCGACACCGACCAGCTCGCTGAGCTGTTCCGCCAGCTGGCGGGGTTCAATATCGCGGTGATGCTGGTGGAACACGACATGACGCTGGTCATGGGCGTATCCGATCAGTTGCTGGTGCTGGACGCCGGCAAACCGATTGCCTGGGGCGAGCCCGACGACGTTCGCCAGTTGCCCCACGTGATCGCCGCTTATCTTGGCGGTACCGAGTATCAGGCGCCGCCACGGATTGAGCCGTGGGACGGCTCACGCGACGCGCGTCTGTTCATCAAGGATCTGGTACTCGATTACGGCGCTGCTCCGGTGGTCGATAAGGTCAATCTGGTGGTCAACCCCGGTGAGCTGATTGCCATTCTCGGCGCCAACGGCGCGGGCAAGTCGAGCATTCTGCAGTGCCTGGCCGGGCTGCACCCGGCGACCTCCGGCAGCATCCTGCTGGACAACGAAAGCATTCATCACAGCGACGCTGCCAGCATCGCCGCCCGCGGGCTGGCACTGGTGCCGGAAGGGCGGCAGATGTTTCCGCAGCTGACGGTACGCGACAACCTGATGCTGGGCGCCTTTGCGCGCACCGACAAGGTCGATGTCGAGGCCGAAATCGAAGCCATCCTGCGGCGCTTCCCGCGTCTGCGCGACCGTATCGACAGCCCGACCGGCCTGCTCTCCGGCGGCGAGCAGCAAATGGTCGCCGTAGGCCGTGGCCTGATGGCCAAGCCCCGCATTCTGCTGCTCGACGAGCCGTCGCTGGGCCTGTCTCCAGCGATGATCGGTGAGCTGTACGACGCGCTCGCTGCGCTGCGCGATGAAGGCGTGACCCTGCTGCTGGTCGACCAGATGGCCAACCTCGCCCTGCAGGTCGCCGACCGCGCCTACGTGCTGGAGACCGGCCGCATCGTCAAATCCGGCAGTGCCGAGGCGCTGCGTGGAGACCGCGAGCTGGAAGCCGCCTACCTGGGTGAAGGAGCCGTCGCATGAGCTGTCTGCATCTGCGCAACCTGCGTCTGCCGGGTCAGAGCGGCCTGCACAACCTGCTGATTGAAGACGGTTACTTTGTCAGCCGGTTCAGCGGCCAGCAGCCCGTCAGCCAGCGCGATCTGGGCGGCTTGCTGGTGCTGCCGGGGCTGGTTGAAACCCACATCCATCTGGACAAGGCCTGCATCATGGGCCGCTGCTGTCTGCAGCACGGCACCCTGGCCGAAGCCGTCGAGCAGACTCGTCAGGCCAAGGCCGGCTTTACCGAAGAAGACGTATACCGCCGTGGCGCCAGGGTGCTGGAACAGGCCATCGTGCAGGGCACCACGCACATGCGCACCCACGTCGAGATCGACCCGCAGATCGGCCTGACTGGGCTGCGTGCGGTGCAGCGCCTGCAACAGGACTACGCCTGGGCGATCACTCTGGAGATCTGCGTATTCCCGCAGGAGGGCATGCTCAACAATCCGGGCACCGAGGCACTGCTCTGCGAAGCGCTGGAGTCCGGCGCCGACCTGCTCGGCGGCTGCCCGTACACCGACAGTGACCCGCAAGGGCAGATTCAGCGCCTGTTCGAACTGGCGGTGCGCTACGACTGCGATCTGGACTTTCATCTCGACTTCGACCTCAACCCAGAGGGTATGACCCTCGGCTGCGTGATCGAGCAGACTCACCTGCACGGCTGGCAGGGGCGCGTTGCGGTCGGTCACGCCACCAAGCTGTCAGCCCTGCCCCGGGAGGAGCTGGAGTCTATGGCAACGAAGCTGGCCGAGGCCGGGGTGGCGGTCACCTGCCTGCCCTCGACCGACCTGTTCCTGACCGGCCGCGAGCAGTTTCACAACAAGCCGCGTGGGCTGGCGCCCTTGGCCTCACTGCACGCGCTGGGCGTGACCTGCTCGCTGTCGACCAACAATATCGATAACCCCTTCACGCCCTACGGCGATGCGTCGCTGATTCGGCAGGCCAACCTGTTTGCCAACGTCAGTCAGCTGGCGACCGAACAGGAGCTGCTGGATTGTCTCGGCTGGGTATCGGCCACCTCGGCGCGCCTGCTGCGCCTGCCCGACTACGGCCTGACACCCGGCTGCCGGGCGGACTTTGCGGTGTTTGATGCACCGTCGGCGGCGGCGGTGGTGGCGCAGCTGAGCGCACCCTTGATGGGTTTTAAGGCGGGCCAGCAGACATTTGAGCGCAGCTCTGCAAGGCTGCTGCGGGTGGCGCCGTCAGAGGCCGCTCAACGCCTCGCGTAGGTCAACTTCCGGCGCGCTGTCGTCCTCCAGGTCGAGCTGGCTTTCCAGCTCGTCCAGGTGCTCGATCATAACCCGCACCGCACGGTCACGGTCCCCTTCGCTGAGGGCATCGAGAATCTCTTCGTGCTCGTCCGAAGCGCAGGAGGGCACATCATTACGCTGGTACAGCGCGACGATGAGCGAACTGCGCACCATCAGATTGGCGAGAATCTCGCTGAGCACCCGGTTGCCGCAGATATCACCGAGCATCAGGTGAAACTCGCTCAGCTCGCGGACGATCTCGCGTCGATCCGTGGCGTTGGTCGCCTTGCGCTCATTGCGCACATGGGTGGTCACGCGCTGACGGTGACGACGCATGGCCTCAGGAGTGATGCTCTCGACAATCCCGCGCTCAATCGCCCGACGCGCCGCAAACACATCGCGCGCCTCAGCCGCGCTGGGCTGAGCCACCAGCGCGCCGCGGTTCGGCTCAATGGTGACGATACGTTGCAAAGCCAGGCGCTGCAGCGCCGCCTGAACGTGGTTGCGGTTGGCTTTCAGGGCATCAACGATCTGGGCTTCGACAAGACGGGTACCGGGCCGCAGGCGATGCTGGGCAATCGCCTTGGACAGCGCGTCGATGATGCGCTGCACTTCTGCCTGCTTGCTGGTTTGCGGTTTACCGACCAAGGTGCCCTCTGCTTCGTCGTCTGGTGTGCCCACTCCGGCATAGGGTGCGGAGCAGCCGCATTATCGCTCTGCCCGCTGGCCATATACAACCGACCGGGTCACGCCTGTCCCAGTGCCACGCCCTGCCCGCGCGGATCATGCATCGCCTGCCGCCGCCCATCCGGATACAGCGCAATCGCCCCGGCCTGGCCGGTAAACGGGCTGGCCGCCGGAATCATCTCGATATCATGCCCCATCGCGGCCAGCTTCTGCGCCACCTGCGGGTCAATATCGGATTCCAGCTTGAGATTGTCGGTACTGTCGAAAAAACTGCGGCCCAACAAAAAGCGCGGTGTGCGCAGCGCCTCATCAATCGGCTTGGCAAAATCGACAAGCTGAGTCGCCAACACCATCTGGGTCTGCGGTTGACCGTCGCCGCCCTGGGTACCAAAAAACAGCTGGCGGCCGTCATCAGCCAGATAGCCGGAGGGGTTGAGCGTATGCGCGGGCCGCTTGCCCGGCGCCCAGGCATTGGGGTGCGTTGGGTCGGCATTGAATCCGGCAGCGCGGTTCTGCCAGAGCACGCCGGTGTCGCCCAGCACACAACCTGAGCCGAAGTCATGGAACAGACTCTGGATCAGACAGGCCGTGCGCCCTTCAGCGTCGGTTGCCGCCATCCACACGGTATCGGCCGGACGGCCCGGCTCGTTCCAGGCCGCCGCCTTGTGGTCGTCGATGATCGCGGCGTAATCGCGCCCGCAGCCTTCCGACAGGCTGGAACGAAAATCCCAGTCCGCATAGGCCGGATCACAGAGTTCAGCGTTGCGCCGCAGCAGCCCCTGTTTAATCGCCTCGACCAGATAGTGGTAATAGCGCGCACTGCCATCGCCACAGGCGCGCAGTGCCTTGTTCTGCAGCGCGGCCATGGCCTGCAGGGTGTACAGCCCCTGACAGGGCGGCGCAACGTTGAACAAGGTGCCGCCCCGATAACGGATGGAGATCGGCTCGACCAGTTCGGCCCGGGTCGCCAGCAGATCGTCACGACTCAAGCCGCAGCCCAGCCGGGCAAAGGACTCGGCAAAGGCCACACCCAGTTCACCCTGATAAAAGTCCTGCACGCCATGACGCGCCAGTTGCTCCAGCGTGTCAGCCAACGCCGGCTGGCGCAGCCGGTCTCCCGTCTGCAACCAGCGCCCCTGCTGCTGGCACAGCGCCTTGAGGTCCGGCAGGGATTCGATCAGATCGTGACGCTGCTGCTGCCAGAACAGCTGCGAGGCCGACACCTCGACACCGTCACGCGCCAGCACCGCAGCGTCTTCCAGCAGATCGCGCCAGCCCAGCCGTGAGCCCCACTGCTCGCGGCTGATCTTGCCCGCCAGCTCCCAGCTCGCCATGGCGCCAGCGGTGGTGGCCACCGACGCCGGGCCACGCAGGGTAATCCGCCCCCCGTCGGGCAACTGCTGCCCGGCCTGCCCGATCCCCACAATGGTGCGCACCTGCCCATCGTGCAGCATCCAGAGTGCATCGCCGCCCAGCCCGGTCATGTGCGGGTATACCGCCGCCAGGGTCGCGCTTGCAGCAAGCATCGCGTCAATGGCAGTACCACCGGCGTCCAGCATGCGCATGCCTGCTGCGCTGGCATCATTGTGGGGGGTACAGATCACGCCGCGGCGGGATTCAGCCAACATTCAGAACACTCCTGTTATCTAGCGATCAGCAAACACATTGCTAGCAATTTAAGCAAAAAGTATTCCGTCCTTGCAGGTACTCCCCGTCAGCTGGCTGCATGATGCTTTTGTGCAAACCACGCAGAGCCCGCGCCAGAGCCCTCTGGTTCAGTCAGGCGCTTGCCGGGCCAGCACAACCAGCGACAACATTGACCCCGCGCAATGCCGCCCCGCTAGACAGCGTCCAGTATCCTCCTAAGCTGAAGGAGGACAATCGCGTCCAGATAACAACAACATCCCGCAGAGGAATGCTTATGAACTTCAAGAAACCGGTCATGATTGCTGCTCTGACCATGGCAGCGCTGTTCACGACCGCAGCACAGGCCACGTCCCCGACCCCGCCCAGCGAACCTGGCTACGAGCAGCAGGCGGCCAGCGCTGCGCAGTTGCTGCACAAGGCGGTTGCCGCCTACCGCGAGGAAGGCAGCGCCGCCTTTGCTCGCTTCAGCCGCCAGGGCGAATTCGTTGATGGCGACCAATACGTCTACGTGGTTGACGAGAACGGCTACATGCTGGCCAGCGGCGGCCCCTCGGCCGCACTGATCGGTCGCGACATCCGCCCCCTGCTGGACCCGGAACTGCAGGAAGCCTTTGCTTCGGCGCTGCAGCAGCCCGACTCGGACAGCGTCTCCAGCGCCGAATATCGCTGGATGAACTGGAACGACGGCAAGGTCGAACGCAAGCACGTGTTCTATCAGAAGGTCGACGGCAAGACCTTCGCCGTGGGCTACTACCTGCCCCGCTCCAGCGAGGCCGCCGCCAAGGCGCTGCTGGATGATGCTGCCGCTGCCATCGAAGCCGACCCGAGCGCGACCATCAATCGAATCAACCGTCTGGACCCCGAATTCAACCGCGATGATCTGTATGTGTTCGTGGTCGATATGGACAGCATGAGCATGGTTGCCCACGGCTACAGTCGTCGTCTGCTGAACATTCACTTCCCCGAGCTGAAAAACCGTGACGGTGCACGTGTCGGTGAACAGATTCTTGATGCCGTCGAAGCGGGTCAGGACAGCGTGACCTACAGCTGGCCCAACCCGGTGACCGAACGCCCGGAGGAGAAGAAAACCCTGATCCGCAAGGTCGGCAACTATCTGGTCGCGGTGGGTTACTACCAGGAACCGGTGACCGAGTAAGCCTGACAGGCTGGTGGCGCTCGCCATCAGCCCGCTTGCAGCTAGCGCAGCTGGCTGTCCTTGCTGGCGTTGCGGTTATAGCCGGAATCGAACCGGGCGTCTTTCTCCTGCTCTGCCTGGCAGGCCAGACACAGGCGCACACCCGGCAGCGCCTGACGACGGCGCTCGGCAATCGGCTCGCCACAGTGTTCACAATGACTCAGGCTTTCGCCCTTGGGCAGATCCTGCCGGGCGCGCTCAACCGCCGAGTCGCGTGTCGCATCGATCTGCTCCTGTACGGCCCCGTCCTGTGCCCAGCCACTGGCCATGATGCCTCCCGCTCAATCCTGAAAAGCCGCCTGCAGCAACGCCGGCAAAATCTCGCCCGCCGCACCTGCCAACAACCATTCGTCAGTGCCTCCCAACGCTTGCGGGTCGGGATTGACGTGTACCACAGTCGCACCGTTGTGCAAGGCAATCTCGGGCACCTGCGCAGCCGGGTAGACCACACCTGAGGTACCCACCGACAGCAACAGATCACAGTCAGCCGCCGCCGCAAAGGCCGTTTCCAGCGCGGCCACCGGCAGGCTCTCACCAAACCAGACAATCCCCGGGCGCACTGCCCCACCGCACTGCAGGCAACGTGGCGGCGCCAGGCGTCGACCTTCGGTCGCTTCTACCGGTGGCGCGGGAGCCAGCTCGAATGGCGCCGCGCAGCGACTACAGCGCGGGTGATGCAGGCTGCCGTGCAGGTGCAACACATCGCGGCTGCCGGCGCGCTCGTGCAGATCATCGACGTTCTGGGTAACCAGCGTCAGCTGCGGCAGCCGTTTGGCCAATTCGGCGATGGCGATATGGCCGGGGTTGGGTGAGCTGCACAGCACCTGCCTGCGCCGCGACTCATACCAGCCCCAAACCAGCTCAGGGTCGGCGGCGAACGCCTCTGGGGTCGCCAACTGCATCGGATCAAAGCGCGACCAGAGGCCACTCAGCGCATCACGAAAGGTGGCAATACCGCTCTCCGCCGACACCCCGGCACCGGTAAACACCACCCCATGCCGTGCATCACGCAGCTGCGTCAGCAAGTCCTGATCAAACGTCATCACCACGCCTCCATAACCCGTTGCCCTCATCCTGCACCAGCGCGAAGTCAGTCGGCAAACACAAAGCCGGCCAGTGGTACCCCCATCGCCACCTGATGAAAGTCAGTGCGTCCGGGGCTGTCAGCTGCAGCGCCTGCCACCACATGCAGCGGCAGCAGATGCTCGGCATCGGGGTGCGCCAGCAGCGCGCCCGGCGCCTGCTGCCAGTCCGCCAGCGCAGCATCGCGCTCGGCCTGCGGCAGCGCCACCGCTTCCCGCAACCAGCGATCAAAGGCGTCGACGGCCGGGGCCGGCGTCGCCAGGCTGGCGCGCATCAACGGGATATTGTGAAAGCTCATGCCGCTGCCGATGATCAGCACGCCCTGCTCGCGCAGCGGTGCCAGGGCACGTCCCAGTTCCAGATGCGCCTGCGAGTCCATATCGGCCCGCAGCGACAGCTGCAGCACCGGAATATCCGCCTCGGGCCGCACCAGCTTGAGCGGGATAAAGACTCCATGATCAAACCCGCGCTGGTTATCACGCGCGGTGCTGAACCCGGCATCTTCAAGCAGCTCCGCAACCTCGCCAGCCAGCTCCGGCGCCCCAGGCGCCGGCCAGGTCAGCTGGTAGGTGTGCGGCGGAAAGCCGTAGTAGTCAAACAACACGCCGGGGGCGGCCTGGGTATTCAGGGTAAAGACCGGTTCTTCCCAGTGGGCGGAGATCACCAGCAGGGCGCGGGGAGCCACATTCAGGCTCGGCAGCAGATTGCGCAACCAGGCTTCCATGCCCTGCCAGGTGTCGGCCGGTTCCCACTCCATGAAGAAGCAGGGACCGGCGCCATGGGGAAGAAAGACCGTCGGCAGTCGATTGGCAGACATGCTCAATCCTCCTTGGTCAATATCAGAACGGCAGGTTAAAACGACGGTCCAGCGAGAAGCGATCACCACCGCGCAGGAAGATACCGAAGGCCGTCAGGGCCCACAGCAGCGGGTATTCGATTCCGCCATTGGTCCAGAAGAAGCCGTTGGCCGTGTGCACTGTCAGCGCCACCCCAAGCATGAAGGTGACCGCCAGCGCCGCCGGACGGGTCAGCAAACCAAGAACCAGCGCCAGACCACCAAAGAACTCCACCAGGCCCGCCAACAGCGCAAACAGAATGCCGGGGGACATGCCCAACGAGCCTTCAAAGAACTGGCCGGTGGCTTCCAGGCCGTAGCCGCCAAACCAGCCAAACAGTTTCTGCGCGCCATGCGGCATCAGCATCAGGCCAGCGGTAATGCGGATCAGCGGATAGCCCAGCGGCGCCAGGCGCTCGAAGATGGCCAGGCCAGGGGTTACAGTGTTTTGGTTGCTCATGATGTGTCTCCAGACGTTGCGTTGAGTTGATGGAGAGCAGATTATGCTGGTTTCCAAATTTACATAAGACTGCAGATAAGGAACCCATGGTTAACGAATCGGAAACCCTAGGCGGGTCACTGGAAGACCTCTATGCCTTTTGCGCGGTTATCGAGTTCGGCACACTCTCGGCCGCCGCCCGCGAGCGCGGTGAAACCAAGGGCAGCATCAGTCGTCGGCTGTCGCGGCTGGAGCAACGCCTCGGCGTGGCCCTGCTGGCGCGCACACCGCGTTCGGTATCGGCCACCGAGGAAGGCACGGCCTTTTATCTGAAGGCCCGCGATGCCCTTACCCTGCTGGCCGACGCCAGCGCCAGCGCGCGCGCCGCTCAGGAGATCGCCGCCGGACACCTGCGGCTGACCGCCCCGCTGGATATTGGCGTTGGCGTACTACCGCCGCTGCTGGCGCGTTTCCGCGAGCTGTATCCGCAGATCGACATTGAATTGCTGCTGACCGACACACCGCTGGATCTCAGCGCCCACCGGATCGACCTCGCGCTGAGAGCCACACCGGGCAACCTGCCGGACATGAGCTACCGGGCCTCGGCATTGATCAATTTTCGTATCGCGCTGTACTGCGCACCCGATTATCTCGCCGGGCGCGAGCCGCCCCTGCGGCCGGCCCAACTGGTCGAACACCAGCTACTGGCCTGCCGCGAGATGGTCGGCGCTGCCACGCTGCAGCTGAGCGACGCCCGCGGCCGGGAGGCCAATCTCACCCTCAAGCCGGTGATGCGCACCAGCGACTACGCCAGCGCCCACCAACTGCTGTGCAGCGGTGTCGGCATCGGCCCGTTGCCGGACCTGATCGCCCGCCGCAGCCTGGCCGACGGTGCGCTGCTGCCGATACTAGCGGACTGGCAGGTCGCGCCGGGTACCCTGTATGCCATCAGCCTCAGCGGTGCGCAGGCGCCAGCACGGGTAAGGCTGTTCCGCGAGTTTCTGCGCGGCGAACTGAGCGCGTTGCAGCAACAGACCTGACCAACGCCCTTCTAGCCATTACACTGAAAGCATATCCCCCGGACCGGATGTGACATGCAGATTGAACTGATCGAGATTCGCGACCACCTCAGCCGCTTCCCCCCCTTCGACGAACTGCCCGAGGACGTGCTGGATGAGGTCGCCCGACAGGTGGAAATCGGCTACTGCAAGGCCGGGACCCAGATCCTCACCTTCAACCAGGAAATCCACGAGCTGCACTATGTGCGCAGTGGCGCGGTGGAGATATTCCGCCGCAACGGTGACCTCTACAACCGGCTGACCGAAGGGGATGTGTTTGGCCATTTCGGCCTGCTGCGACGCAACCGCGTGCGCTTTCCTGCCAAGGCCATTGAAGACACGCTGCTGTATTACATACCCGGCACCCTGTTCGATCAGCTGTGCGAGCAATACGAGCACTTTGCCGACTTTGTCGAGGCCGAGGGCCAGTCACGGCTCAAGGCAGCAGTCGAGAACGGCCGCGCCAGCGAGCTGATGAAGATCAAGGTGCGCAAGCTGATCTCGCGCCTGCCGGTGACCGTGCCGCTGACCACCAGCGTGCAGGAAGCGGCCCAGGTGATGACCAGCCAGAGCGTATCCTCGCTGGTCGTGGTCGACCCGCACAGCCAGTGGCCCAACCCTGACCGCGTGCCGGTTGCCGAGCCGCACCACGGCGTCATGGTCGGCATTATCACCGACCGCGACTTCCGCACCCGGGTGCTGGCCGAAGGGCTGCCGCTGGACACCCCGGTCAGCGACGTCATGTCGCCCAACCCGATTACCGTGCAGGGCGATGACACCGTGTTCGAAGCCATGCTCAGCATGCTGCGCAACAATATCCACCACCTGCCGGTGGTCACCCGGCGGCGTCCGATCGGCCTGATCAACCTCAGCGACATCATCAAGTACGAGTCCCAGAGCAGCCTCTATCTGGTCAGCGCCATCTATAACAAGCAGTCGGCAGAGGAGCTGAAAAGCCTGCTGCCGGACGTGCGTGCCACCTTTGTGCGCATGGCCCGCGACGAAGCCAGCGCTCACATGATCGGCAGCGCCATGTCCGGCATCGGTCGCAGCTTTACCCAGCGGCTGCTGGAGCTGGCCGAAGACCAGCTCGGCCCGCCGCCCGTGCCCTATGCCTTTATGGCGCTGGGTTCAATGGCCCGTGATGAGCAGCTGGTGGTCACCGACCAGGACAACGCCCTGGTACTGGATGATCGCTTCGATCCGGCGCAGCACGACGATTACTTTTTCCAGCTGGCGACCATCGTCAGCGACGGCCTCGCGGCCTGCGGCTACAGCTACTGCAAGGGCGGCATCATGGCGACCAATCCCAAGTGGCGTCAGCCGCTGTCGGTCTGGCGCGGCTATTTCAATGACTGGATCGACCGCCCCAAACCCGAGGCGCTGCTCAATAGCTGCATCTTCTTTGATCTGGATGCGGTCTACGGAGAAAGCGCGCTGGTTGAAGAGCTGCAGGAACTGCTGGCCGAACGCGCCAGCAGCAACGAGCCGTTCCTCGCCGCGCTGGCACGCAACGCACTCAACCGCACGCCGCCGCTGGGCTTCTTCCGCACCTTCGTGATGGAAAAAGACGGCCGCCACAAGAACGTCATCAACCTCAAGCGCCGCGGCACCGCGCCGCTGACCGACCTGATCCGCGTGCACGCCCTGGCCTGCGGCTCGCGGGCGCAAAATTCCTTTGACCGCCTGGACGCCATTGCTGCGACCAAGCTGATGCCTCCCGAAGCGCTGGAACGCCTGCGCTACGCGCTGGAGTTTCTGTCACTGGTACGCATCCGCCACCAGGCGGTCGATCTGGAAGACGGCATGGACCCGGACAACGACGTTGAGCCGGAGAACATTCCCGCCGCCGAGCGACACAACCTCAAGGAAGCGTTCCAGGTGCTCAGCAACGCCCAGAAGTTTCTGCGCTTTCGCTACCCGCACCTGCCCGTTACCCGGACTCTATGATTCGTTTTACCCCGGCCGCCCCGGGCGGCCCCGCCATCGACTGGACCAACGAGTTGGCTCGGCGCGCCGAGCGCAGCCGCCATCCGGCGCTGCAAGCCTTTTACCAAGCCGGTTGTGCCAGTGGCGACACGCCGCTGGAACAGGCGCAGCTGATCGCCCTGGACATCGAAACCACCGGCCTGGATGCACGCCGGGACGCCATCGTCAGTATCGGCCTGGTGCCCTTTGACCTGCAGCGCATTCGTTGCCGCGACGCCTTCTACGAGGTGGTCAAGCCCAACACCCCGCTGAGCGAAGAGTCCATCACCTTTCACCGCATTACCCATTCGGACATCCGCCAGGCGCCGCCAATGGCCGCTGTACTGGACCGGGTACTGAAGGCCATGGCCGGCAAGATCATGGTGGTGCATTACCGGGCCATTGAACGCGCCTTTCTGGATCGGGCGGTACAACAGCACCTGGGCGAGTCGCTGACCTTCCCGGTGATCGACACCATGCAGCTCGAGGCCCGCCTGCACCGGGGCAGCGCGCAGCCCGGCTGGCTGGCCCGGCTATTTGGCCGCAAGGTGGAATCCATTCGTCTGGCCGACAGCCGCCTGCGCTACGGCCTGCCGCACTACAGCGCCCACCACGCCCTGACCGATGCGGTGGCGACCGCCGAACTGCTGCAGGCGCAGGTGCTGACTCACTATCAGCCAGAGACCCCGTTGCGGGACCTCTGGTACTGAGTCAGACCGACAGCGAACGCATCTTGCCCGGATTCAGCAACGAATGCGGGTCGTTCGCCGCCTTGCTGGCGAGAATTGCCGGGCTCAACGAACCGCCATGCTTGCCGTCTTCGAGCATAAAGGTGTGGCTGTTGTTGATCTTGATGCCCAGCGACTCATGCAGCGCCATAACCTCGTTCAACCGCTCATCGGAGCTGTAGCGCACCAGCGGCAGCCCGGTGATCAGCGGTTGGCCGTTGCCCAGACGGATAAACTCCAGATGAGTGAGCACCTCATCGCCAACCAGCGCCTTGAGGTCTGCCAGTTGCTCCAGCACCCGCTCAGCAGCGTAGTTGGTCTGCAGGTTGGTGACGCTTTTATCGTGCTTCAGCGCCTGCAGGGTTGAGTGGTTCCAGCAGTGCTCCATCAGTGTCAGGCCGGAGGCCTGCGCTTCGGCGAAGGTCTGCATCCAGAGCTGCTCACCGCCGTATTCTGCCAGCAATTGCGCCAGCGGCTGGCGGTTGTGCGGCGCCACCAGCGCCATCACCAGGTAGTGCCCGTCAGGCTGCTCAAAGGGGATATCGCGGAAGTAGGATGCCGCCTTGCTGTCGTACAGCGACAGTTCACGCTTCTCGATACCGGCCGCATCCAGCAGGGTGCGACAGAAGCCATAGGCTGTCTCGATAGTGGCAAAATCCAGCAGATATTCATCCCAGTCTCGCGCAGGGGCCAGCGCCAGTTCCAGATCAAGCAAAATGCCGTTGGTGCCATAGGTATGGTGATAGGTCAGCAGTTCCTCGCCACGCAACTCCAGCACCCGCGGCGTTTGTTCAATCGTCAGTACGCGGATCGCCTGCACCGTTCCCGAGGTCGAGATCGGCCCGTAGTTGATTGAGCCGATACCGCCGAAGCCACCGGCAAACAGGCCACCGATGCTGGCCGCGCGATAGGTCGAAGGCATGCAGCGCAGCTCCCAGCGCTGCTCGCGCACACGGGTTTCCAGCTCGCCGATCTTCATCCCGGCCTGAACACGGACCAGACCGTCACACAGCCACTGCAGGTCGGTGCAGGCGGTCATGTCGATGACCACGCCCCCTGCCAGCGGCACCGCCTGGCCGTAGTTGCCGGTGCCACCACCACGCACCGTCATCGGCACACCCAGTTCAACGCAGCAGCCAACCAGCGTACTCAGTTCGGCCTCGTTGCGCGGCTTGACCACCAGGTCAGCCAGTTTGTCCGCCAGCTGCGGCACCAGCATCGGGCTGAACCAGTAGAAGTCCCGGGACAAGCGCTTGATATGCACCTTGGAGGTAATCCAGTCCAGCTCGGGCAGGCGCTGCTGCAGGCTGCCCAGCGTGTCTGTTGACGTCATCTCATGCTCCATTGGGTTGGGCCTGCGCTCAGGGCAGAACCGGGTTCTGCGTGATGAACTCGGTGGTGTAGACGTCCTGCAGCGCAACCTTGTCGCTATCCACCAACTGGTTTTCCAGCAGCATGTTCCAGGTCGTCTGCATGCGCGCATCGGTAATCACGCCGATCCCCTGGGTCGCCGCATCACCACCGGCAACCATGCCGCTGCTGCGCAGACGCTCCAGGGCAAAAGCCAGCTGCTCGGTGGTCATATCCGGATTTTCCTGCTGGATCACTGCATTGCCGCCGCTCGGGTCCGTGATGTAGCGCTTCCAGCCCTCACGGGAGGCATCCAGAAAGGCCTGTACCTGCTCCGGGTGCTGCTCGATCAGCTCGTCGCTGCAGGCAATCGAGTTGCCGTAGGGCGGGTAGCCCTCCTGCCCCAGAGAAAAAACGTTGAACTCAACGCCTTCACGCTGCAGCGCAAAGGGCTCGGAACTCATGTAGCCCTGCTGCGCCAGCGAGTTGTCGGCAATGAAGGGCTGTACGTTGAAGGTGTACGGGCGGCTCATGGCATCGGTGAAGCCGTACTGACTCTTCGCCCACGGCCACCAGGACGAATGCGCACTGGAGGAAATCAGCACCTTGCGGCCGTCCAGCTCAGCCAGCGAGTTGACGTCCTTGTGGGTGATAATCACGGTCGGGTCATACTGAAAGCTGGCACCGACCATGGTCAGTGGAATGCCCTGCTGGCGCGCCATGACGGTACCGATGTCATCCTTGATAATGCACTGGGCCTGCCCCGCGGCCAGCAACTGCGCCGAGTTGACCTGCGGCCCGCCCATGCGGATGCTGACATCCAGCCCTTTCTCCGCGTACAGCCCGTCCGCCAGTGCCTGGTAAAAACCACCGTGCTCGGCCTGTGCGTACCAGTTGGTGATAAAGGTGATCGGCGTTGCCGCCTGCGCGCTGGCGCAGCCCGCGGCGGCCAGCAGTGCGCTCAATGCGGCGATATGTCTAACCGGGTTACGCGTGTTGCCTGTTGCTTGCATGACTCATCTCCTGTCGCTTGAACAATATGAACCTGACAAAACTCAGTGACGTGACTCGATGTGGCCGCTGAACTGGCCGCGCCCCCAGGACGTTACCTCGCGCTCGACCCAGCGCGCCTGGTGTACTTCGGTGATCGCCTGCGCCCACTGGCTGCTCAGTTGCTCCAGCAGCTGAGCCCCCTGCTCCGGGGTCGCGCCGGTCGGGTCGCCAATCACCCCGGACGGTCCGAAGTCACGGGCGGCCCAGGCTGCGGCCGGCCGGGTGCTGGACAACGTGGGACAGGGAAACGGCGGCGGATAATTCGCTTCCGCGCGTTCCATCCGCAGGGTCTCGGGCGCCAGCTGCATCAGCAATGCGGTCTCGCCGTGGCCGGCGTGCATGCCCAGCTGGCGCTCCTGTTCGGGCATGAAGCTGCTGTCAAACTTCACGCTCCAGGCCGAGCGCGGAATAACCATGAAATCGCCGTGACGCAAACGCAGCTCGCGTGCCGCCATCTCCAGCGGCTGAGGCTGCCCGCCATGAGCGTTGACCATGATCAGCTTGCGAAAGCCGGCGCGATAAACCGACTCGCCGATCTCCTGAATGGTGTGCAGCAACAGCTCACCGGTCAGCGTCATGGTGCCGGGAAAGTGCAGATGCTCATCAGACTTGCCGTAGGTAATGGCGGGCAGTGCGTAGGCCGGAATCTGCGCCGGCAAACGCGCCAGCGCCTTGCCGACCACCCCGGCGGCGACAATCGAGTCGACCGCGCAGGGCATGTGCGGGCCGTGCTGCTCAATCGCGCCGACCGGCAGCACGATGACAGTATTGGCCTTGTCCGCCAGCGCATCGATATCGGTCCAGCTCAGGTACGGCAGAAAACGGTCTGCGGGGGTATAACCGTGCAACATCACGACTCCTTGGTGCCGCCCAGCGGCAGGTAGGCGGTGGCTTCAACTTCAATCAGGATGTCGTCGGTCGGCAGCATGGCGCTGACCTCAACGACCGTGGAGACCGGCGGCTCGCCGGGGAAAAACTGTCGGCGCACCTGGCTGTAGGCCGGAAAGTGGTCGAGGTTGCGGAAGTACTGCACCAGCTTGAACACATCGCTCATCTGGCCGCCCTCACGCTCGATGATCTGGCGGATGGCGTCCAGCACATACCAGCTCTGCGCCAGGATCGGCCCCTGCTTGATGTCGCTGGAGAACTCGCCGGTACGCCCCAGGCGCTCGGCGGCCTCGTCTGGAATGTCGTCAAAGCCGCGGACGATCATCCGGCGCGCCGGATCGACCGCGATCACGCCCGACAGAAAGAGGAAGTCGCCCACCCGCTTGGCGGCGGCGTAGCGCGCCAGCGGCGCGCCATTGGTTGTCTCGTTGCTCATCAACTCGCTCCAGATAGAAAGGGGTCAAAGCGCCAGCGTCAGGCGCGCTGAGCGGCAGCTGCCGCAGCACACAGCGATGTATTCGCTGCGATCGTCGTCATCCAGGCACTGATCACCATGCAGCGGCTCACCGTCGCTCCAGGCCACCACACAGCTGCCACAGATGCCCTGTTCGCAGTTAGTGTCGGGAGCCACGCCGGCCTGGCGCAGGGCCGCGAGCATCGAGCCTCCGGCCGGCACCGCGATATCCAGGCCGCTGTCACTCAGATGCAGCTGAAAGCCGGTCTGCACGCTGGTCTCGCTGCCGGCGAAGGCTTCCTCATGCCACTGGTCGCCGGGCAGATCGGCGCACTGTTCGCGGACCCGCTGCATCAGCCCTGCCGGGCCGCAGCAGTAAACGTGGGTATTGGCCGGCAACCCTTCCAGCCGGCGCCTCAGGTCCAGCTTCTGTCGCGGGTTATCGACCAGCTCGACAGGCCAGCCAGACGCGGCCAGCTGATCGACAAAGGGTGAGGACCCGGCACTGGAGATCGCCACCACAAAGCTGAACGCCCGCCCTTGGGCAGCCAGCTGATAAGCCATCGCCATCAACGGGGTGAGCCCGACACCGCCGCCGACCAGCAGGTGGTGCTCGGCCTCGGGCGCCAGTGCAAACAGGTTGCAGGGCAAGCTGGCGGCCAGCTCGATGCCCGGGCGCGCCAGCGCATGCAGCGCCTGTGACCCGCCGCGTCCGGCGTGCTCGCATTTCACGGCAATCTCGTAGTGACTCAGGTCGCTCGGGTTACTGCACAGCGAGTAGGCCCGGCGATGCTGCTCACTGATCTGGATCTGCAGGTGCGCCCCGGCCTCGAAAGGCGGCAGCCGCCTGCCTGTCGGATGCTGCAGCCGCAGGCGCATGACATCCGGCGTCAACATCTCGCAGGCCGTAACACGCAGGGGACTGAACTGGACTGAAAACATAAATTGACCAAGTAGACTGTACACTTGGTCAAACTAAATGCATAACACATGCCAGCCGGTCGCCAATGCGATCCTTCAGACGACCATCAGAGGTATTTCAGGGAGGAATTCAGGCCCGCAGGCCGGCACCCGAGAGAACGAATTGAATCAGCTCCTGCTCGATCTTCTGCCGCACCTCGGGGGCTGTCAGCGATGATTCAAGCAGCATTTCGGCCTGCAGGGTGTAGTCGGAGTAATACTGGGTCAACGCCCATATGTGCATGATCAGCAGCCGCCCATCAAGCGGACGCAGAGCGCCGTCGGCAACCCAGCTGTTGATCCTGGCCACCTTGGCGTGGGTTGCCTCCATCGCGCCCGGCCAATAGTTCTCCAACCGCGCGCCGCCGCTGAGCACCTCCATGGTGAAGATCCGCGACAGCTCCGGGTTCTCCAGCGCGTAATCCAGCTTGACCCGAACAAACTCGCTCAGCGCCTCGCGCGGCGTCAGCTCCGGTTCGGCGTCGAACACAAAGAAATTGCGCCAGCTGTCCAGCACCATGCCCAATACCTGGGAGTAGAGGGCTTCCTTGTCTTCGATGTAGTAGTGCAGCTGCGACTTCTTGAGTTGTGCCCGTTCGGCAATCGCCTGAGTCGATGCCCCCTGAAATCCATGCTGGCTGAACTCGGCAATGGCCGCATCCAGAATCTTGCGCATGATTTCCTGGCGGCTCTGCTTCGAGCGCTCCGTTCGCATGTCTACTTTTGCCACAGTTGCACCATTTCAGTGAATGACAGATACCCGTTGCACCAATGGCAGGCCCCTTGATGTGCCGGGCTGCGCAGGCAGGTGGCTATCCTACCCTGCCCGTCGCCGCAGCATAACCGGAAACAAAAAAGGGTCGCACGCCGGAGCGGTGCGACCCTTCTGTCACGCAACCAGACTTAACGCGGTTCGCTCATCAAGCCCTTGATGATGGCGATACAACCGACCAGCAGGACGATGGTGAACGGCAGTCCGGTGGATACCGCCATGGCCTGCAACGCTGCCAGACCACCGCCCAACAGCAGCGCAATGGCGACCACACCTTCACCAATCACCCAGAACACGCGCTGCGGCACAGGCGCATTGACCTTGCCGCCGGCGGTGATGGTATCGATGACCAGCGAGCCGGAGTCCGAGGAGGTGACGAAGAACACGATCACCAGCACGATACCGACAAAGGAGGTAATGGCGGTCAGCGGCAGCTCACCCAGCATCACGAACAGCTTCAGCTCGAGTGCCGCGTCCTGTACGCCGGTGAAACCGTCAGCGACAAACTGACCGATCGCGGTACCGCCAAAAGCCGTCATCCACAGTACCGACACCACCGAAGGCACCAGCAGTACGGCAATCAGGAACTCACGCACGGTACGGCCACGGCTGACGCGGGCGATGAACATGCCGACAAAGGGCGACCAGCTGATCCACCAGGCCCAGTAGAAGGCAGTCCAGCCCTGGGTAAAGTTGGCATCTTCACGGCCTATCGGGTTGGACAGCGCCGGCAGGTTGGTGACATAAGCCAGCAGGTTGTCAAAGAAGCCCGTGGCAATCGCCACCGTCGGACCAACAATGATGACGAAGCCCATCAGCAAGATGGCCAGCACCATGTTGATCTCGGACAGGCGCTTGACCCCCTTGTCCAGACCGGCAACCACCGACAGCAATGCCAGGCCGGTGATGCCGACAATCAGCAGCACTTTGGTCACGTTACCGGTGCCGATATCGAACAGATAGTGCAACCCGGCGGTCGCCTGCTCGGCGCCAAAACCAAGCGAGGTCGCCAGACCAAACAGGGTGGCAAACACCGCGAGGGTGTCGATGATATGCCCCGGCCAGCCCCAGACGCGCTCGCCCAGAATCGGGTAGAAAATCGAACGAATAGTCAGCGGCAGGCCCTTGTTGAAGGAAAACAGCGCCAACGCCAGTGCAACCACGGCGTAGATTGCCCAAGGGTGCAGGCCCCAGTGGAAGATGGTTGCCGCCATACCAAGACGACGGGCCGCCTCAGCGTCGCCAGCAGCCGCGCCGAGCGGTGCCCAGTCGGTACGCAGTCCGTCGTCGCCTAGGGTCACACCGCCGAGCGAAGAAGAGAAATGCGACATCGGCTCGGATACGCCGTAGAACATCAGGCCGATACCCATACCGGCGGCAAACAGCATGGCAAACCAGCCAAGGTAGCCATAGTCAGGTTTGGCTTCCATACCACCGATGCGCACCTTGCCCAGCGGTGACACAATCAGGCCAAGGCAGAGGATCACGAATATATTGGCGGCGCCGATAAAAAACCACGCCAGGTTGCCAGTCAGCCAGTCGCGCAGGGCCGAGAACAGCGGTGCCACTTCGGCTTGCAGTGCCAGGGTCAACACCACGAACAGCACCACAGCCAGTGCCGAGATGGTGAATACCTTGCCGTGAATATCCAGGCTGAAAACAAAATTGCCGGAAATGTTGTCCTGACCAATCACATAGTCGGTGTCGATCAGGTTGGCGTCGCCGGTCGGCGCCGGGATGCCATCGTGGGGGGCCTGAGAGGCCGCGGGGTCGTGCTCATTCAATGGTTCTTTCGCCATCTGAGATGCTCCGATACTTCAGTGCGGGCAGTAAGCCCGGTGACGTGTCAGCCGAACCGCACAGCGAGACGGGACACCAAAATGAGTCCCCGAGGGGACGCGAGAGCGCCCCTTTGGGCGCGCGGCGGCGACATTGTTGTTAGCCCAAAAAGACAGATTCAGTCACTGTGTTTTTCAGTCGACGCGCGCTAATGATAGCCAGTTGCCGGGCATTAGTGAAATTGCCGCCCCCAGGCAGCGGCGCTTAGGAACGCAGATCCCCGCGCAGTTGCAAGGTGACAGCGCCGGTAAACAACATCATCACCTGTTCCTCGGCCAGCGCCAGAATTTCGCTGCGCCGGGCCGGCTCACCCAGATAATCCAGGGACTGGAACAACATGTTGCGATTGACCATGCCGGCTATCCGACGGACCTGCAGAGCCGGCACCTGGGGAGGCATCAGGCCCAGTTCATGGATGTCCTGGGCCATGTCATCGGCAAACTCGTCCATCTGCCGTTGCAGCTCGGTGCGCAGCACCTGCGAAGGGCCGTGCAGCTCGCGCACGGCAATCAGCACGCGCGCCCGGTTAGCATGCACATAATCGAAGTACAGACGCAGGGTCTGACGGCACACCGCGCGCCCCTTGCTGGCGCCGACTTCACCTGCGCCCTGCTCCACCGTCCCGGCAGCCTGCCGGCGCAGAGCCCGCAGTGCCGCTCGCAGCTCGTCCTTGGACTGGCGCAGCAGCTGCAGGCCAAGGTCTTCCATATCGCGAAAGTGCCGGTAGAAGGTATTGGGATTTAGCCCGGCTTCGCGGGCCAGTTCGCGCAAGCCCAGACTGGTCAGGCAGCGGCTGCTGGAAGCCAAACGCTCGGCAGCATCCAATAGAGCTCGTTTGCCCGGCGGGTCGGCGCTCATGAAGGAGGGTGGGCTTATCGCGCCGAGCGCAGGATAGACAGCACCTGACGGGGCGTCATCGCGTAACTGTCCATCAACGCCTTGAGCTCCTCATTAAACGCCAGCTCCTTCTGCAACCCGCTGTCCTGCTTGAGTTTTTCAAGGTGCTCCAACTGCGCGGCCAACTCACGCTCAGCGGCGCGAAACTCCGAAAGCTTGCTCATGTCATACCTGTGTGCAAAAAAGGTTGTTAGAAAGTGCTGATTGACGCCGCATGCCCTCTGGCACTCGGGCCGGAGCCCCGCAAGGCCAGCGCTTGCCAAAGGATTCTACACCAGCGACGCGCCGGGTATGCACCCAAGTGCAGCATGCCCGTCGACGCGCCGCTGCTCACGCCGCAGGAGACAGGCCCCTATGTCCACCCTCGTCATGCCACCACGTACCCGCACCAGCGACGGCGCCTTGCGCCGCGTAGGCATCGAGCTGGAAATGAACGGCATCGATATCGACAGCCTGAGCCGGCTGGTCGCCGGCGACGGCCATTACCAGATCGAAAAGCCCGGTCGCTACGAGCGCCGCCTGACCGGCGACGACGCCGGCGACTGGGTGGTCGAGCTGGACTCCAGCCTGGTCAAACGCCTTGGCCGCAAACCCCGTCCGGAAGACCCGCGCTCGGCCGAGCTGATGAGTTCCGCCGAAGACGCGCTGATCTGGGTAGCCGAGGCGCTGGTACCCGCCGAACTGGTCAGCCCACCGCTGCCGCTGAACCGGCTGGATGAGGTCAACGCACTGATTGCCCGTCTGCGCGAGGCTGGCGCCAAGGGCACCGGCGACCGCCTGACCAATGCCTTTGGCATGCAGTTCAACCCGGAGATTCCGGATGACCGCGCCGATACCATCACCGCCTACCTGAAGGCATTCCTGTGCCTGTACGACTGGCTGGCCGAGCGCACAGAGGTGAACCTGGCGCGGCGCATCACCACCTATGTCGACCCGTTTCCGGCCGCCTACGTCAAGCGCGTCACCACGCCCGAATACTGGCCCGACCAGGCGCGGCTGATTGATGACTATCTGGAGCACAATCCGACCCGCAACCGCGCCCTGGACATGCTGCCGCTGTTTCGTCACCTGGATGAGCAACGAGTGCTGGCCCGCGCACCGGACCCGCTGATCAAGGCGCGGCCGACCTTTCACTACCGCCTGCCCGATTGCCGCATCGACGAGCCAGGATGGGACATGACCCCCGCCTGGAACGACTGGCTGCAGATTGAGCGGCTGGCCTGCGACCGCGAACGCCTGCAACGCTGCTGCGAGGCCTATCAGCAATGGCTGCACCAGGGCCTTGGCCGGCTGCTGGAGAGCTGGCCAAGGCAGGTGGAACGCGACTGGCTCAGCCGCGACGCCCAATGAAACGCCCGCGCATTGCCATCACCGGCCCCCGACGCGGCGCCTTCGGGCCGCGCTTTCTGGTCGCCCGCGCGATCCGCTACTACGGCGGCGTCCCGGTCCAGCTGGGGCCCGGCGATGAGCGCAAGCTACCCACCTATGAAGGCGTGGTAGTCACTGGCGGGCACGACGTCGACCCCGTGCTCTACGCCGCCGAACCCGAGGTTAAACCGCGCTACGACACCGCGCGCGACGCCCTCGAAGCCGCGGTCATTGATGACGCCCTGAGCCGCGGCCTGCCGCTGCTGGGCATCTGCCGGGGAGCCCAGCTGCTTAACGTACGCTGCGGCGGCAACCTGTTTCAGGATCTGCGCTCGCGCCGCAAACTGACCTCCAAGCGACGCACCATCCTGCCCTTGAAGACCCTCTGCGTGGACGCCGGCAGCCACCTGGCGCGACTGCTGGGCGTGCAACGCGCGCGCATCAACAGCCTGCACAACCAGGCAATCAACCAGCTTGGCGAAGGGCTGGTAGTCAGCGCCCGCGACCTCGATCAGATCACCCAGGCCATCGAAGCACCTGGCCGACGCTTTGTCATGGGCGTGCAGTGGCATCCGGAGTTTTTGCTGTTTCTGCCGCGCCAGCGCCGGCTGTTCAAGGCACTGGTGTCGGCCGCGCGGGAGCTGGGCTAGATGCTCAGCGCAAGTGCACAATAACCAAGCATTAACGAGGTCGCCCCGGTTGGCCAGCTGGCATCCGCACTGCGTTTGTCGATAGCGGCCAGGCCCCATACACTGGTCATGCAGGCGCCAGAGTGTTGAACGGCGCTCGCCACTGCTGCGGCTGGTTCCCCTGGCCACATAGCGGCACCTCCTCTTCCCTTCAAATCGGAGTACCCGTGTCCGTCGATCCGTTGAAAACCCTGTCAGACCTGGTCAACGATGCCCACACACAGATTCAAGCCGCGCATCAGCACATCAACCCGGTGGTGGAAGTGCGCCAGAGCATGCGTGATGTCGGCATCCCCGCCGATGTGCTCACTCTGGACTGCTTGCGCAGCCAACGCCGTATCACCCTGATCCTGCATGACCAGCAGCCGGGCATGGTGCTCTACCAGTTTGTTACCCGGGAAGAAGAAGTCGGCGGGGAGTTCAGGCAGATGCCGCTGGCGGAGATGCGCAGCCAGACGCTGTTCGACTGGATGCAGGATTACTTCGGCTAGCGCTCGGCCGCGGCCCAGCGCTTGCGCGCATGCAGGTAGGCGGCAGTATCACCGTAGCCCAGTCGCTCTCCAACCTGGGCTCGAGTCAGGCCTTGCAGGCCCAGATACTGATCCAGCTCGGCGCGGACCAGATCGAGTAGCCGACGGAAGCTGAGCTGTTGATCCTGCAGGCGACGTCGCAGGGTGCGCGGGCTCAGATGCAGCTGCCCGGCAACCTCTTCCAGACTCGGCAAATGGCCGGCCAGCAGGCCCTGACGCAGCTGCTCGGCCACCTGGCCAGCAGCCCCACCAAAGCGCCGTTGCTGCGCCAGGCGGCGGTCGAGTTCCGAGGTCGCCAGCTCATACATGCCGTCGTTGGCGCCGGGGTTGGGGCGCAACAGGTCTGCGCGCCGAAACCACAGTTCGTTGCGTGCTGCAGCAAATACCAGTTGCTCGCCGAGCAGCGGCTGGTAAGCCTGCCAGTAATCCGGCTGGGCGTGTCGCAGGCAAACCCGCGCCGGTAGCAAGGGCTGCTCGGCGGCAGCACTCATCTGGGTCACCGCCATGCTCATGTAGTGCTCTGTCAGATAGCGCTCCAGCCCGGCCGAGGCATGCACCCGGATCGCCACACCGAGCAGCTCCTCGCTCTCGATCTGGGCAATGGCATCCAGCGAAGAGGCCAGCCGCTGGTATCGCACCCAGCTGGCAATCGACTGGGCGGCGTTGCGGGCATAAAAGCCCAGGCACGCCAGCACATGCCAGTCTTGTCGGGAGAACAGCGAAAACAGGTGCAGACCGATGGCGGGATCATGGGCAGCAGCGCGTTGCCAGAGCTGTTCCAACGCGACGAGGTCGAAGTCCTGGCGCTCTCCGCGCTCCTGCAGAAACCGCTGCAGCACCCGGCCAAGAGGGCCATGGTGATACAGCTGAATCGGAACTTTGGCCGATTCGATACTGTTTTTGTCCTCTGCGCGCATGTTGGATCGGTCCGGTTTGGCTTTTTATTAAAGGGCAATCGAATCACTCAAACGCCCGCAGAGGTTAGCATGGAAACAATAACAACAAGCCTGAACCCCGCCGTCATCGTGGCCGGTATCTTTTTTTCATTCATCCTCATGGAGCTGGTGGTTGGCCGCTTCTTTCAGCGTGAAGGCGACCGCCGAGACGCCATTATCGAAACCGTCGGCTCGACGCTGCTGCTCGGCGTGACGGTTCCCTTCATCACCTTTGCCACCGGCGCCATCATGGCGACCCTGGCGCCAGACGCACAGGGCGCGCTCAGCGGTATCCCCTGGCTGGCGGGCTTTGCGCTGTTCCTGCTGTTCGACGACATGACCCAATACTGGTGGCATCGGCTCGCGCACAAGGTGCCCTTCCTCTACAGCCTGCATCGCGCGCACCATTCGGCCAAGTACATGAGCATCCGCATCGTGTACCGCAACAACAGTTTCTACTACCTGCTGATGCCCGGTATCTGGTTCTCCGGCATTCTGATTTACCTGGGCCTGGCGCACGTCTACTTCGTTTACCTGATCCTCAAGATGTGCGTGATCTTCGGTGCGCACAGCAGCGTGCCCTGGGACGCCAAGCTGTATCAGATCAAGTGGCTCAAGCCGATCATGTGGGTGGTCGAGCGCACCATCTCCACCCCGTCGACCCACTCGGCTCACCATGGCCTGAGCGCGGAGGATGGTGTCACCAACTACAAGGGCAACTTCGGCAACCTGCTGTTTTTCTGGGACATCCTGTTCGGCACCGCCAAGATCACCCGTCGCCGCCCGCCCAAGTACGGCATCGAAAACCTCGGCCCGGTCAGCTGGCAGCATGAACTGTTCTGGCCGCTGGTCCGCAAACCGAAGAAGGCCGCTAAACCGGTCCTGAAACCCGAGGTGGCCCAATGAGCCGTCATATCGCCCTGATCGCCGGCTCCAGCCAGCAGACCAGTCAGAGCGCCAAGGTGGCGCACTGGCTGGCCGCCAGCCTGCAACGCCGGGGCAGTGAAACCAGTGTCATTGCGCTCGGCCAGCTACCGCTGCCGCTGTGGCCGGAGCCCGACGATAAGGGCGTCTGGCCCGAACTGTCCGCAACGCTACGCAGCGCCGACGCACTGGTGGTGATCAGCCCGGAGTGGCACGGCATGGCCAGCCCGGCGCTGAAGAACCTGTTCATGTATGCCGGACGCCGCGAGCTGGCCCACAAACCGGCACTGCTGGTGGGCGTATCAGGCGGACAGGGCGGCAGCTACCCGCTGGCCGAGCTGCGCGCTTCCAGCTACAAGAATTGCCGCCTTTGCTACCTGCCGGAACACCTGATCGTGCGCCACGTCGAGCAGGTCATGAATCCGGGCGAACCGACCAGCGAAGACGATCAGCGTATCCGCGTCCGCGCCGACTGGGCCATGGACCTGCTGCTGGACTACACCGACGCGATGGCCCCGCTGCACGAGCGCCACCGCAGCCCGCCAGCGGACTGGATGAACGGGATGTGATCAGTTGGCGGCCGCGCCCAGGTCCAGCCCGCTGATCCGCCGCACCGGCGTCTGCACCGCCGCCTCAAACACGCCGGGGCGGCTTTCCAGCAGGCTGAAATGTTTGCTGGCGCGGGTAATGGCGGTGTAGACCAGTTCCTTGGTCAGCACCGGATTGCGCGCCTCCGGCAGTACCAGCACGGCGTGCTCGAACTCCGAGCCCTGCGACTTGTGCACGGTCATGGCAAACACCGTTTCCACCTCCGGCAGACGACTCGGCAGTACGAAGCGAATGCCGCCCTTGCCATCGTTGCGCGGGAAAGCGACGCGCAGCGCCTCGGTCTCCGCCTCCCCTGCGTGCAGCGCCGGCTCGCGGATGCGCAGGGCGATGCCAATGTCACCGTTCATCAAGCCCAGACTGTAGTCGTTGCGGGTGACCAGTACCGGGCGCCCCTCGTACCAGAGCTTGTCGGCGTGCAGCAGGCCGCGACGGCTCAGCAGATCCGCCACCCGCTGGTTGATGCCTTCGACGCCCCAGTCGCCGCGGCGCACCGCACACAGCAGCTGGAAACGGTCGAAGGCGCGCAGCACATCGCCCGCCCAGGCTTGCCAGCAGGGATCATCGGCCATCGCATCTGCGCCCGGGCGCTGCGCCTGCAGCGTGCTCAGATAGGCGCCATAGCCCAGCAGGCCGTCCTCGCTGCCCAGCACCAGCGCGGCAAACCCGGGGTCGCGCAAGTCCGGCAGGCGCCGGCTGTGAATATCGGCAAACTGCCCCCGCTGCAGCAGATCGCGCGCGGCGGTGGCGTCGCAGCGATTAACCGCGCGGGCCAGCTCACCGATGCCGCTGTCGGCGCCGAAGCGGTGGGAATGGCGCAGCATGGCGGTCTGCTGCTCCAGCAGATGGGTCGTCTCGTCACCGGGCTGCAAACCACTTTCGGCCAGCGACTGACCGCTGACCTGCTGCAGCCAATCGACCGTGGCCGCTGAGTAGCAACCCGCGTCAGCGCGGCGACACAGATCACCCAGCACCGCACCGGCTTCCACCGAGGCGAGCTGGTCCTTGTCACCGAGCAATACCAGGCGTGCCTGCGGCGGCAATGCGGCCAGCACGTTGGCCATCATTTCCAGATCGATCATCGAGGCCTCGTCCACCACCAGCACATCCAGCGCCAGCGGGTTACCCGCGTGATGGCGGAAGTGGCGGCTGTCCGGCAGGCTGCCGAGCAGGCGATGCAACGTGCTGACCTCGGTCGGGATGGCATCGCGCACCGCGTCATCAACCGGCAGCGCGCCGACCTGCCGCCCGATCGACTCGGTCAGCCGCGCGGCGGCCTTGCCGGTCGGTGCGGCCAGGCGGATACGCAGCGGCTTTCCCGCTTCCACTGCCGGCGTCTGCAGCAACGCCAGCAGCCGCACCACCGTGGTGGTCTTGCCGGTACCGGGGCCGCCGGTAATGATGCTGAAACGCCCGCGCGCCGCCAGTGCGCAGGCAATGCGCTGCCAGTCCGGGTTCTGCTGACTGCCGGCAAACAGGGCATCCAGCCGCTCAGGCAGATCCCCGGCAACCTGCAGTGGGTGCTGCAGGCGCTGATGCAGGGTCGAAACAACGTGCCGCTCGTGCTGCCAGTAGCGGCGCAGATACAGACGCTGGCCGACCAGTACCAGCGGGCAACTGCCCTGCTCCGGTTGCTGGCTGTCTACCACTCGGCTGGCCTGCAACGCCGCACGCCAGCTGTCCAGCGTAACGCCCGCCAGTACCGCCGACGGCAGCGGCGTATCGATCAGGCTCTCCCCTTCCGGCGGCAGCGACAGGGCAAAATCCGGCTCGGCCAGCGTAGCCGCCAGATCGAGGCAAACATGCCCATGGCCCAACTGGTGGCTGACCAGCGCCGCCGCCAGCAGCACCGCCGGGCTGGTTTCCGGCGCCTGCTCCAGCAGAAACCCGGCGAAGGCCCGGTCCAGCGCCCGCAACCAGCCGTTGGCCAGCCAGTCGTCCAGCAGCTGCAGCAGCGCGGCGCTGCTATCCAGCTGCGTTGCGGATGCGGGCAGCGCGCCCAGCAGGTCCAGTTGATCACCCTGCATGGTCAATCTCCTCAACCGGCTGGCCGGCGAACAGGCGGTCCAGCGTTTCAATCAGCTCGCGCGGCGGGCGCTGATGGCAGAGGCCGCCGTTTTCCGCGTCCACACCCCGCATGAACCAGTAAAGCGCGCCGCCGATATGACGGTCGTAGTCGTAGTCCGGCAGCCGCGCCTGCAACTGGCGGTGCAGCGCCAGCAGGTAGAAGACATATTGCAGATCGTAACGGTGCTCCAGCAGCGCACGGCTCATGGCCGCCTCGCTGTAATCGGCCGCCGTTGCGCCCAGCCAGTTGGACTTGTAGTCGAGCACGTAATAGCGCCCCTCGTGCTCCAGCACCAGGTCGATATAGCCCTTGAACAGGCCATTCAGGCGGTCACGCTGCAGCGCCGGACGCGGCTGCCCATCCAGCGTCATCGCCGTGACCAGCCGATCGATCTGCTGCACGTCGACCTTGCTGGCGGCAAACATAAAGGCCATTTCGCTCTGGTAACGCGACGGCGGCAGCTCACCCAGCGCCAGCTCGGTACCCGGCACCAGCCCCGGGCGCTGCAACAATTGCCCCAGCCAGTCGCTCAGGCAATCACTCCACTCACCCCAACCACGGCGCTGGCAGCGCGGCGCCAGCCAGCGCCGGCAACGCTCGGCATCCTGCAAAGCCGCGAAGCCTTCCTGCGCCGCCAGCTCCAGCAGACCGTGCAAAAAGGTGCCGGGCTGCGGGCCACGCGGGAAGCGGTGAATGCTCGGCTGCTCGCCACGACGCAGCGGCACAAAACGGCTCTGGCGCTCGTCGTCGGCAATCCACTCGGCCAGCGCGCTGTCGGTACTTTCGCCGCTGAGCGCCAGCGCACTGTAGGAGCCGATCCACCATGCATCGAAGCGACCGTGCGCCGGGCGGCGGGCATCGACCAATGCAGGGCCATCATCCAGCAGTGGCAGTCGATCATCACGCGGCTCCGGCGCGCCCTGCAGCGCGATTACCTCGCCGTCCGGCTGCCAGCGGGTCAGCCAGTCTTTCAGTTGAATAGATGATTCCAGCGCCGCGCCACCGCCCAGCAGCCAGGCAATCGCGCTGTGGTGCAGCACCGACTGCTTGTTGTTGCCGCTCTTGAGGTCGGCCATGCCCAGCCAGCAGGCATGCTGCGCGCGGGTTAGCGCCACATAGAGCAAGCGCAGATCTTCACCGAGCCGCTCGCGGTCAGCCTCGGCCACCTGATCGGTGGTTGGCTTCAATACCCAGCCGTCACTCAGGCGCAGCGGCTGGTCCGCCCGCACCGGGCGGCTCAGGCAGATAAAGGGCAGGAACACCAGCGGGTACTCAAGGCCCTTGGACTTATGGATGGTCACCACCTTGACCAGTTCGGCGTCGCTTTCCAGCCGCAGTACCTGCTCATCCGCAGCCCCCTCGTCCGCCTGCCGAATCAGCTCGGCCAGGTGGCGAATCAGCGCCTGCTCCCCATCCAGCTCGCGGGCGGCGCGCTGCAACAGCTCGGCCAGATGCAGCAGATTGGTCAGCGCGCGCTCGCCATCGTCCTGCTGTTGCAGACGTGCCGGCAGTTCAAAGTCATGCAGTAGGCGGTGCAGCATCGGCAGCACACCCTGGCGCTGCCAGATGCGCCGGTAATCACGGAACTGATCGACCCGCTGCTCCCACAAACGCTCGTCCTGATTCAACTGATCCAGCGCCTGCCAGTTGAGATGCAGGCTGTGGCTGGCCAGCGCCGCGCGCAGCAGGCGGTCGTTGCCGGGCTCGGCACAGGCGCGCAACCAGCGCAGCACATCCTGCGCCTGTTGGGTTGCCAGCACCGAGTCCTTGTCGGACAGATACACACTGCGCACGCCGCGGGCAGCCAGCGCATCACGAATCAGCTGCGCCTCGCGACCGGTGCGCACCAGCACCGCCATGTCTGCCGGGCGCACCGGCGCAAGCGGCAGGTCGCCGCGGGCAAACCCGGCGCTGCCCTGCTGGCCTGTCTGCAGCAGCGCGGTCATCTCGCTGGCACAGCGCTCGGCCATCTCCCGTCGGTAGACATCGCCAGTCAATGGCTCTTCCGATTCCAGCAACCAGGCGGTCAAGGCCGGCGCGGGCTCACCGTTGCAACACCAGACCTCGCTGCGCCCGCGTGCCTGCACCGGCAGAAACGGCATGGGGTTGTCATCACCCTTGCGAAACAGAAAGGCGCCAGCGGCGAAGTTCTGCTCGGCGTGCTCGAAGACCCGATTGACCGCCGTGACCATCGCCTGGCTGGAGCGGAAGTTGGTATCCAGATTCTCGTGCCGCCCGGCGGTGTCACCACGGGCCCGAAGATAGGTGTGAATATCCGCCCCGCGGAAGGCGTAGATCGCCTGCTTGGGGTCGCCAATCAGCAACAGCGCACAGTCCTGATCGTTTTCCGCTACCCGGTAGATGCGATCGAAGATGCGGTACTGCAGCGGGTCGGTATCCTGAAACTCGTCGATCAGCGCGACCGGAAACTGCTGACGGATAACCTCGGCCAGCCGGTCGCCATTGGGGCCCTGCAGCGCGGCGTCGAGCCGGGTCAGCATGTCGTCGAAGCCCATCTGCGCACGGCGGCGCTTTTCCGCCTCAAAGCGCACCGACATCCAGTCCGCCGCATGACGCAGCGCATCGCTGTCCGGATTCGGCAGCGCAGCCAGCGCCTCGCGCAGTTGCGGCAAGCCGCGCAGCGCCGGGTGATCGGGCACGGCGCCCTTCTTCCAGGCTTCGCCGAGGCCGTCTTCGCTGAGCCGGGCCCAGGCTGCCGGCGGCAGTTCAAGCTTTATCTGTTCCGGCGTCAGCGCCCATTGGCGCAGGGTCTCAAACCAGGGCGCGTAGTAGCGCTTCTGAATCTTGCGCTTGTCGACCACGCCCTGCTCGACCGCCTGATCCAGCAACGCTTCCAGCTCATCGGCCCACTGCACACAGGGCACCTTGAGCGCGGCCAGTTCGGCATCACGCTGGTTGAGCACCTGCTCCAGCAACGCCTGCAGTTCGGTAGCTGGCGCAGCGGCTGTCGGGTCGAACAACCGGCGCGCCTGTGCCAGCAACGCGTCCGGCTGGCCCCAACCGGACTGCACCCAGGCCAACGCACTGCCGTGCAGGTGGTAGCAATGCAACCGCCAGTAATCACGCGCGACCTCGGCCAGCAGGTCGCGTTGGTCGGTTTCCAGCGTCTGGGTAAACAGGCTGCCGCTGTCAAAGGCGTGCTCGCGCAGCATGCGCTGACACCAGCTGTGAATGGTCGATACCGCGGCCTGATCCATCCACTGGGCGGCGATATCCAGCTTGCGCGCGGCGCTGGCGTGCTCGGCTTCGGGGATATCCGCCAGCAGGCCGGCGAGAATCGGGTCCGGTTCAGTCAGTTCACCACGGAACGCCTGTGCGCCCTCTACCAGCCGCGCACGGATGCGGTCGCGCAGTTCCTGGGTCGCGGCCTCAGTAAAGGTCACCACCAGCACATCCGGCGGCAGCAGTTCACGGCTGAAGGCACTGTCGCCATCGCCATGCCCCAGTACCAGCCGCAGGTAAAGCGCCGAGATGGTGAAGGTCTTGCCGGTACCGGCACTGGCTTCAATCAGGCGGCTGCCACGCAGCGGGCAGCGCAGGGCCAGGGGACGTTGGTTGCTCATGCGTCGCCCTCCGATGCCTGCGTAATCATCAGCCATTCATCCTCAATCGCCTGCGCCAGCGGTTGATAGAGCGACTGCGCCCAGCCGATAAACTCATCGCTCGCCTGCAAGCTGGCAAAATCGGGATAGCTGCGCTGCAGTGCCGGGCTGCCGTCGACCTCGCCGCGACTGAAGTCGTTGCCCTCGTAGCAGAGCCGTGCGGCACCGAGGCGTTTTTCGTCCTTGCCCTCGGTCAGCCAGGCGAAGGCGGTTTCCACGGCGACCGGCAATGGTCGGCTCAGGCCGTGCAGATACCCGAGCAACCAATCGCGCACGATACTGGCGGCGCGTTCCTGCTCCAGCGGCAGCAGCTGAATGCTGGCATCAGCGCCGATCAGACAGGTCGTGAGCTGGTGCCCAGAGGCCGCAGCCAGCACGTGCTGGCACAACTCGCCCAGCAACTTGCGCCAGCGCAACGCGCCCTTTTTGCCGAGCAGGCTGCCGGTCACCAGCTGGACCCGCATCAGGCCGTCCAACGGAGCACAACGGCGCACGCCGGCAAGCCAGCTGACCACTTCGATAGTGGCGTCCGCTGTGCTCGCCACCGCCTGCAGCAGCAACGGATTTTCCAGCGGCTGATCCCACAACAGCAGTTGCTCACGGAAGCGCTCAAGCTGTCCGCCCAGGGGCGCAACCAGTTGCGCCAGGGTCAGCTGACCGAACCCGGCCAGCGGCAGGCTGCCGCGCTGCTGCAGGCGGCTGGCCTGCTCAAGCAGCAGGGCCTGCCAGTCATCCTGCAAATCGGCCTGCTGCACCTGTTCCAGCAGCCACTGGCTGAGCTGGTGTCGTTGCAGACCGTCGAGTGCAAAGGGTTCGTCGTCTTCGCTGGTGCTGTGCTGCTCCTGCAGCCAGACCTTCAGCCGGGCGGCAAAAAAGTGCTCAACCGGGTTACGCAGAAAGCGCTGCAGCGCCAGCAGCTCGATCGGCGCTTCCAGGGTGACGTCAGACAGCGACAGGTTGGCGTCATCGACGGCCCGATCATCGTGCAACTGACGCCACTCGCGGGCGTAGCTGAACAGCGCGGAATCGGCGCTGAAATAGCGGCGACTGAACGGCTGCAGCGGGTGCTCAACGGTCAGCGCGTGCAGCAGATCATGGCCATCGGCCGCCTGCCATCCGGCAGCCAGATGATCACGCAGCTGACCGATCAGCACCGACGGCGGCCGTTCGCTGTTGTCGCGAATACTGCGCCCAACCCAGCTGATATGCAGCGCATCGCGGGCCGAGAGTAGCGCTTCCAGCAGCAGATAACGGTCGTCCTCGCGCCGCGAGCGGTCGCCCGGCCGGTAGTCCTTGCCCATCAGGTCGAAATCCAGCGGAGGCTGCGCGCGCGGGTAGTCGCCATCATTCATGCCCAGCAGGCAGATGCGCTTGAACGGAATGGCGCGCATCGGCATCAGCGTGCAGACGTTGACTGCACCGGCGAGAAAACGCTGACTGAGCTGGCTCTGGCCAACCCCATCAAGCCAGGCCTCTGCCACCACGTTGAGTGGCAGCGCCACATCCAGGGCGACGCTGTCACACAGCTCCAGCCAGTCGGCCAGCCCTTCGTGCAGCTGCGCCAGCAGCAGTTGATCCCGATCACTCTCGGCGATAAAGAAGTCATCCAGCAGCTGGCGCAGGCGTTCGCCCCATTCACTCGGCACGGTCGTACTGGCCAGCCGCGTTTCGTGGCGGTCCAGTGCATCCAGCAGGCCGCTGAGCGGGCCGATCAGCGCCGCGTCCAGCCCGCCAATCTCGTCATAGGGTTCGATCTGCTGCCAGGCCTCGGCACCGCCGCTGGCGTAACCCAGCAGCATCCGGCGCAGGCCGAAACGCCAGCTGTTGGCTTCCAGCCCGTCTGGCAAACCCAGAGCGGCGCGGCGCTGCTGATCCAGCCCCCAGCGGATGCCTGCGCCCTCGATCCAGCGTTGCAGGGTCGGCAGGTCAGCCTCGCTCAGACCAAAGCGACTGCGCAGCGCCGGCACATCGAGCAGGTCCAGCACCTCACTGACCGGCAGCCGGCTGTCAGGCAAACGCAGCAAATGCTCCAATGCGATCAGCAGCGGCTCCTGGCCGCGCTGGCCCTGATCAGCCAGGGTAAAGGGAATCGCCCGCGGGTCGTCGCCACTGTGCTGACCAAACACCGCCTGAATATGCGGTGCGTAGAGATTGACGTCCGGCACCATGACGATGATGTCGCGCGGTTTGAGGTCCGGGTCGGCAGCAAAGGCGGCCAGCAGCTGATCGTGCAGCACTTCGACTTCGCGCTGCGGGCTGTGCGCCAGGTGAAAGCGGATGGACTGATCCTGTGCGGTGTCGACCGCCGGCCACAAGTCGCGCGACTCGGCCAGCGGCCGCAGTTGCAGGATGTCCTGCTGCAGTTGCTGCAGCAGCGTGTTGCCGGCGGGTGCTTCAAACAGGTCAACCCGACCACCGGCAATATTGGCGAAGCGCGCTTCGTAACTGGCCCGCTCGTCGTGCTGGTCGAGCAGGTTGATGTAGTCACGGCCCTGCTTGCCCCAGGCGGCCAGCAGCGGATGGGCGTGCTGGTGCAAGGTGTTCTCGTCCAGTTGCAAAGGCGTACCCGGCCGCCGCTGCTGACGGCGGTACTCGTGGCGCAGCAGGTCCTGATCGGCAACGATATCGCCCCAGTGATACTCACAGGGGTTGAGCACGCAAAGCAGCACCTGCGAGAAGCGGCCGATCACCGCCAGCGCCTCCAGCGTCTGCGCCGGCAGCGACGAGATACCAAATACGATAACCCGGCGCGGCAGGCTGGCTGGCCGGCTGTCACAGTCGAGCAGGTGCTGGACAAAACGCGGATGGATGCCCGCCCGGCTGTCGCTCAGACGTTCAGCGCCCACATCCACCAGCACCGCGCGCCAGAGCGCCGGCTGCCAGCGTTCCTCGTCATCCAGCGGCCGCGCGCCGGTTCGCGCCAGGCCGATATGGTCGCGCCCGGCGGCCCAGTCGTTGAGCCAGTCGGCGCGGTAAACCTGATACTGGTCGAACAGGTCGGCCAGCCGCACCGCCAGTTGGTAACGCTTGCGGCAATCGTGGTCATCGGCGAGAAAGCGTTTAAGCGGGGCGAAGTCGGGCTGATCCTGCAGTGCGGGCAGCAGCCGCATCAGCCGCCAGGTCAGCGGCTGCTTGTCGAGCGGCGATTGCTCGGGCACGCTGTCGCGCCCCAGAACGCCACGGTAACTATCCCATAGAAACCGCGCTGGCAGCTGCACGTCCAGCGCCGCCGCGATGCCGCAGCCGCCCTGTGCCGGGTCGGCAGCCAGCGCCATCTGCAGCCACTGGGCAATACCGTTGCTCTGCACCAGGATGACTTCGTTTTCCAGCGGCGCCAGCGGGTGCGCCCGCATCCAGTCCACCGCCAGCTCACGCAGGGTCTCCAGGCGGTTGCCGTGGATGATCATCAAACCGGGGGCGAGGCCGTTGGCGTCCTGCATGGGAGCTCCTTATAGGTGAAGAGACCGCAGTCTATCACCGCGCTGCGACAGGCGCGGTCGCAGCTGCTCGCCTAAACCTGGCTGCCGAGAAAGCGCCTCTCCCACGGCGTAATTTCATCCATAAAGCTCTGCAGCTCCATGCGCTTGCTGGCCAGGAAGCCGTCAACAAACTCGGCGCCGAACAGCTCACGCGCCAGCGTGCTGCGATCCAGCCGCAGGATGGCGTCGTGCAACGTGCCGGGCAGGGTCAGCTCGTCCGGCGCCTCGAACTCGCCTTGGGCCGGAGCAGATGGCTCGCACTGGTTGTCGATGCCATACAATCCCGCCGCGAGCGAAGCGGCCACGCTCAGATAGGGGTTGGCGTCCGCGCCGGGCAGGCGGTTTTCGACACGGCGCGCTTCCGGACCACTGGCCGGAATACGCAGGCCGGCGGAGCGGTTGTCGTGCGACCAGCACAGGTTGTTTGGCGATGCGTACGCGTGGCAGAAACGCTGGTAGGAGTTGATGTAGGGCGCCATCAGCAACGTCAGCTCGCCCATGCACTGCTGCAGGCCACCAATGAAGTGCCCAAAATGCGCCGTGGCCTCGCCGGTCGCCGCATCGGTAAAGATATTGTTGCCGCTCCCCTGCTCCACCACGCTCTGATGAATGTGCATCGAGCAGCCGGGCACCCGCGCCAGCGGCTTGGCCATGCACACGGCAATCAGCCCGTGCTTGAGCGCGACTTCATGCAGAGCATGCTTGAACAGGAAGGTCTGATCGGCAATCAGCAGCGGATCACCATGGACAAAATTGATCTCGTACTGACTGACGCCCATCTCGTGCATAAAGGTATCGCGAGGAATACCCAGCGCCGCCATGGTGTCGGCCAGCTCGTCGAAGAACGGCTTGAGGCCGCTGCTGGTGCTGACACTGAACGCGCCGTAACCGGCTTCGCGGCGGCCATCCAGCCCCACCGGTGGCTGGAACGGCTGGGTGTCGTCACGGTTGGGCTCAAACAGGAAGAATTCCAGCTCGGTCGCCACCACCGGGGCCCAGCCCCGCTCGGCGTAACGTTCGACTACACGGCTCAGCAGCGCTCGAGTCGACAAGCCGGACAGCTGGCCGTCCAGCTCCACGGCTTCACAGATGGCCATTGCACGAGGGCGCTCAATCCACGGCAACACGTGCACCTGATCCAGCAGCGGGCGCAACACCAGATCGCCATCGTCGCTGCCGTAATACTGCGCCTCCGGGTAGCCACCCATCACGCACTGCAGCAGCACTCCACGCGCCAGCTGCAAACGGCGATCGGCCAAAAAGCCCTCGCCGGTCATGACCTTGCCACGGGGAATGCCGTTTAGGTCCGGGGTGACACACTCGACGTCGCCAACGCCGGCAAGACGTTCGGCAAGAGCTCCAAGGGATGCGGGGGCGTTCATGCGCTACTACCTGTGTTGGTTCAGGCCATTATGGCGTTGGCGGATCATACCCCATCCGCTGTATTAGAACGCGCAGCCGATAACCGAGCATGCTGGCGATGAATATCGCTTGAAAATTGAACGAACATTCATTCACAATTAATACTGTAGCGACCCTGCACGCGTTTACCGCCGCGGCGCTGCACAGCGATTCGGCCGATCAGACAATAACAATCAAGGAGTCCGGCATGTTCCAGCAGTGCCTTCGCGCCGCGCTTATCTGCGCGCTTCTCGCCCTTATCAGCGGCTGCCTGTCCAGCGGCGGTGGCGGCGGTAGCGCACCTGCCCCCACCGAGCCCAGCGCCAGCCGGGCAAACCCGGCCTACCTGCAGGCAATCGGTATTGGCGTATCCGATCTCGATGCTGCTGTTGCGCTTTATCGCGATGGTCTGGGCATGACCGAACGCCAGCGCCTGACCCGCGATAATCGCCTCGAGGTGGTCATGGAGTCTGCCGACAAGCGCGGTTCACTGGTGGTGTTGATGCAGTTCACCGACGGCGTCGGCCGCAATGTGCAGCAGAACCCCGGCAAGCTGGCGTTTTACGTCAAGGACCCGGCCGCCTTTGCCACCGCCTTTGCTACCGCAGGTGGACGCATCGTCGTGCCGCCGGCACCGCAACCCAGCGTCGGCAACGTGGTCGTCGGCTTTGGTCGGGATCAGGACAACAACCTGATCGAAATCGTTGGCGCCGCCGACGCCGCCCACTCCTATCTCAGCGCTATCGGTATCGGCGTATCCGATCTGGAAGCGGCGCACGATATCTACGTCGACACCTTCGGCTTTGAGGTGGACCAGTTTTTCTCCATCCCCGGTCAATACGACGAGTACATCCTGACATCGCCCGTACCCGGCAGCTCCGCCCTGGTGCTAATGCACTGGACCAACGGCGCGCCCTATGACTATCAGGACAACCCGATCAAGCTGGAGCTGGCCAGCGCCGACCCCGCGCAGCTCGCCGACGGCATTGAAGACGCCAACCTGCCGGTCAACCAGGCGCCTGCGCCCAGTACCGATGCAGACCTGAACGGCGCCCTGGTTGGCTATGCCGAAGATGCCGACGGCACCCTGCTGGAACTGCGCCGCTCGATTCGGCCCTACCTGGCCGGCGCCGCTATTGGCGTCGACAATCTGGAGGCCGCCGTCACCTTCTACCAGGATGCACTGGGTATGCAGGAAGTGACGCGCCGCAGCCGCGACAACCGCGATGAAGTGGTATTGCGCTCGGCCGACAACAAGGGCTCGCAGATCATTCTGATGGGCTTTACCGGCGGCGAGCCGCGAGACTACCAACGCAACCCTGGCAAACTGGTGTTCTACGCCCGCGACCCGAACGCCTTTGCGCAGTCTATCCGCGATGCCGGCGGCGTGATTCTGGTTGAGCCCGTGGATCAGGGCCCGGCCCTGGGTAACGCCGTGGTCGGCTTTGGTCGCGACCTGGACAACAACCTGATCGAGATTGTCGGCGACAACGCCGCCACCGAATCCTGGTTCGGCGCCTTCGGCATCGGTGTCAGTGATCTGGCAGCAGCCAAGGCCTTCTACGCCGACACGCTGGGCTTCAAGGTCTCGCTGTTTTTGCCGATTCCCGGCCAGTACAACGAGTACATTTTGCAGGGCTATGGCGGCTCGGCGCTGGTACTGATGAACTGGACCAACGGCAGCCCGCGCAACTACACCGACAACCCGGTGAAACTGGAAATCGGCAGTTTGTCGCCCGAAGGCTTTCTGGAAGTCATCGACGGCGCTGGCCAGCGCGTGGACCAGCAGATGACCGAAGACCCAAGCCGAAACGACGAGCTGGTCGGCTACGCCCGTGATGCCGACGGCACTGTGCTGGAGGTGCTGCTCGCGCCCTGGGGGCAAACAGCGCCGTAACGAAAAAAGGCCAGCTTTCAGCTGGCCTTTTCACTTACCTCACCGACTCAGAAGCTCAGAGCGCGATCGCCCTGCTCATCCTTGATCCGGGTGGGCAGGCCCATTTCGTTCAGCAGGTTGATGAACGGCTTGGGATCCAGCTCTTCGACGTTAACCATCTTGCCCGCATCCCACGCGCCCTGGGCGATCAGGATGGCAGCGGCAACCGGCGGCACACCGGCAGTGTAGGAAATACCCTGACTGCCGACTTCAGCATAGGCTTCGGCGTGATCGGCTACGTTGTAGATGAACACTTCCTTATCCTTGCCATCCTTCTTGCCTTTGACCACATCACCGATGCAGGTCTTGCCGGCATAATCGGGTGCCAGTGACGACGGATCGGGCAGCACGGCCTTGACCACTTTCAGCGGAATCACTTCCAGGCCTTCAGCAGTGGTGACCGGCTGTTCGGACAGCAGACCGAGGTTTTTCAGTACGGTGAACACGTTGATATAGTGCTCGCCAAAGCCCATCCAGAACCGCACGTTCGGCACGCCCAGGTTCTGCGACAGCGAGTGCACTTCGTCGTGACCGGTCATGTAGCTGGTCTGCGAGCCCACTACCGGCAGATCGTCGGTACGCTTGACCTCGAACATCTTGTTGCTGGTCCACTGGCTGTTCTGCCAGGACCACACCTGCCCGGTGAACTCACGGAAGTTGATTTCCGGGTCGAAGTTGGTGGCGAAGTACTTGCCGTGGCTGCCGGCGTTGATATCGATGATGTCGATTTCATCGACGCTATCGAAGTACTCGTTCACCGCAACAGCGGCGTAAGCATTGACCACGCCCGGATCAAACCCCACGCCCAGCACCGCAGTAATGCCCTTCTCGGCGCACAGTTCCTTGCGCTTCCACTCGTAGTTGGCGTACCACGGCGGGGTTTCACAGATCTTGTCCGGCTCTTCGTGAATGGCGGTATCCAGGTAGGCAGCACCGGTCTCGATGCAGGCCTGCAGTACCGACATATTGATGAAAGCCGATCCGACATTGATCACCAGTTGCGACTGTGTCTTGTCAATCAACGCCTTGGTGGCCTCGATATCGAGGGCATTCAGGGCATGGGCTTGCAATTCACCGGCAACCTTGAGGCTGCCCTTTTCCTTCACGCTGTCGACGATGGCCTGACACTTCTCGGCGGTACGCGACGCGATATGGATGTTACCCAGCACGTCATTGTGCTGGGCGCATTTGTGTGCGACCACCTGGGCCACACCACCGGCACCAATAATCAGAACGTTTTTCTTCATTTCTCTTCCTCGAAACGCCTCCTTGGAAAGGCTGGGTAGGTTATGCCTCAGGAGAGGCTGTCCAGGTAATCCTGGAATCCGAACTCGCGCACCAGTTTCACCGAGCCATCAAGCTCCTTGATTGCAATGGCGGGCATGTTGACGCCGTTGAACCAGTTCTTCTTGACCATGGTGTAACCGGCCGCATCAATAAAGGACAGGCGATCGCCGATCTTCAGCTCGCTGTCAAAATTGAATTCGCCGAAGATGTCGCCAGCCAGACACGACTTGCCACACACCATGTACTGGTGCGGGCCATCGCAGGGCTCCATCTTGGCCTCCTGACGGTAGATCAGCAGATCGAGCATGTGTGCTTCGATCGAGCTGTCGACCACGGCCAGCTGCTTGCCGTTATAGAGGGTGTCGAGCACAGTCACTTCGAGCGAAGTGCTCAGGGTAATGGCGGCCTCGCCGGGCTCCAGGTAAACCTGAACGCCGTAGCGCTCGGAGAATGCCTTGAGGCGGGCGCAGAAACGATCCAGCGGGTAACCCTCGCCGGTAAAGTGGATACCGCCGCCCAGACTGACCCAGCTCACCTGCTCAAGCAGGTGGCCGAAACGCTCTTCGATCTGTCCGAGCATCTGGTCGAATAGCTCAAAATCGCCGTTCTCACAGTTGTTGTGAATCATGAAGCCGGAGATCAGAGGCAACACGGCCTCGATCTTGGCGGCGTCCCACTCGCCCAGACGGCTGAACGGACGGGCCGGGTCAGCAATCAGGAAGTCCGAGCTGCTGACGCCGGGGTTCAGGCGCAGCCCGCGCACGGTGTCGGCCGAGGCCTCGCTGAAACGGGTCAGCTGACTGATGGAGTTGAAGATGATCTTGTCCGAATGCGCCAGGACGTCGTCAATCTCGTCATCGGCATAGGCCACGCTGTAGGCATGCGTCTCTCCCGGGAACTTGATCTTGCCAAGTTTCACTTCATTCAGGGAGGAGGAGGTAGTGCCGTCCATGTACTGACTCATGAAGTCGAACACGGACCAGGTAGCAAAGCATTTGAGTGCGAGCAGGGCCTTGGCGCCGGAGTGTTCACGCACGTAGGCGATCTTCTCCATGTTGCGTTCAAGTTTGCTCTTGTCGATGAGATAGTACGGCGTTTTGATCAATTCGGTCATACCCTCCAGCTGCCAACGCCCGGTGCCCGGGCAAGTGAAAGCGCGAAATTATAAATTAACGTTCTCTGCGTCGATAGAAGAAACGACCACTTCAGCCTACAACGGCAATGCTTCAATTTCACGTCAACGGGCGACAACATGCACACAATGCATTGATAGACCAACAAAAATGCATTAGCCAAATCCCTCTCTCTGTTTCTATAGTGGTGAGTAGCCGTCATCTACGGCCCATACAACAACAACGCCGCCCAACCGGGAGACCCCAATGCGCACACGCCACTTTCTATCCGGGGCGCTGGCCGCTGCCATCAGCCTGACCGTCACCGCCGCCCCCAGTCCCAATCCTGCAACCGACACCACGGCGGCTACCAACCATGCCGTGCTGGACAACCTGCCCTTCGCCGACCGGCAGGCATTTGAGGACGCCCGTCGCGGCTTTATTGCTCAATTACCTGATGGCAAGGTCACCAACGCCGACGGCTCGATCGCCTGGGACATGAGTGAATATGACTTCCTTGATCAGGAAACCGCACCCGCCACGGTCAACCCCAGCCTGTGGCGTCAGGCCCAGCTCAACGCCATACACGGCCTGTTTGAAGTGACCGAAGGCATGTACCAGATCCGCGGCATGGATCTGGCCAACATGACCATCATTGAAGGTGACACCGGCCTGATCATCATTGACCCGCTGCTCTCCCCCTCCACCGCCAAGGCCGGTCTGGACCTGTACTACCAAAACCGCCCGCAAAAGCCGGTCGTCGCCGTGCTCTACACCCACAACCACGTCGACCACTGGGGCGGCGTCAAGGGCGTGACCAGCAATGAGGATGTCGCGGCGGGCAAAACCCATATCTATGCGCCGGCCGGCTTTATGGAGCACGCGGTCTCCGAGAATGTCATTGCCGGACCGGCCATGAGTCGCCGCGCAATCTACCAGTTCGGCGCCATGCTGCCGCCGGGCGAACGCGGCCACGTGGACACCGGCTTGGGCAAGGCGCTGTCCAAGGGCGAGCGTTCACTGATCGCACCGACCGATACCGTGCCCGACAACGGCACTCTGACCATCGATGGTGTAGAAATCGAGTTTCAGATGGCTCACGGCACCGAGGCCGAGTCCGAGATGATGATGTACTTCCCGGCATTCAAGGTCCTGAACACCGCGGAAATCACCAGCCAGCACATGCACAACGTGTACACCATTCGCGGTGCTGCCGTGCGCGACGCCAGCGCCTGGGCCCACTACATCGATGTGGCGCTGGAACGTTTCGGTGACCGCGCCGATATCGTGGTGGGTCAGCACCACTGGCCGATCTGGACCCAGGAAGATGCCAAACGCTTCCTGTCGGTACAGCGTGACATGTACAAATACCTGCACGATCAGTCAGTACGCATGATCAACAAGGGCTACCTGCCGGGCGATATCGCCGAGCAGCTGAAACTACCAGCCAGTCTGGACCAGCAATGGTACGCCCGCGGCTACTACGGCACCCTGCGCCACAACGCCAAGGCCATCTACCAGCGCTACATGGGCTGGTACGACGCCAACCCGGCCAACCTGAACCCGCTGCCACCGGTACAGAACGCCGCCAAAACCATCGATTACATGGGCGGCGCCGACAAGGTGATCGAGCAGGCACGCAAGGATTACGACAACGGCGAGTATCGCTGGGTCGCCAGCGTCATGAATCAGGTGGTCTTTGCCGACCCGAGCAATCAGGCCGCCCGCGAGCTGGGCGCCGATGCGCTGGAACAGCTCGGCTACCAGGCTGAAGCCGGCACCTGGCGCGGAGCTTACCTGATGGGCGCTCAGGAACTGCGTAACGGCACCCTGCCGCCGACCGTCGGCTCGTTGTCGCCGGACGTGTTGCAAGCGCTGGATACCGGGATGTTCTTCGACCTGATGGGCGTACGCCTGGATGCAGCCAAGGCCGAAGGCAAGCATCTGGTAATCAACTGGCAGCTGACAGACACCAACGAGAACTACCGCTTGAACCTGGAGCACTCGACGCTGACCTATCGCGCCGATACTCAGGATGCCAACGCACAGGCAACGGTCAGCATGACCCGCGATACGCTGGACCAGATCCTGCTGCGCCGCACCAGCTTCCCGGAAGCGGTCAAGGCTGGGCAAATCAGCATCAGCGGCGAGCCGAATGCCTTCTTCGGTCTGCTGCAAATGCTGGAAGTGCCCTCGGGCGACTTCCCGATCGTGACGCCGGTCAGCAACTGACCCGCAAACGCATCGCGTCCCCCTCTGGCCCCGCTCGCTGCAGGCGACCGGGGCCTTTTTCATCAAGGCTGCTGCAAAGCTCGCAAAACGCGCTCGGCAAAAAAGTCTCGCTGTTCGTTCAAGTCAAACAAGCCCGGCGCAAATAGCCAAGTTTGGGTTACGCCCATCAACTGGGTGTAAATCATCAGCGCCAGTTGCCCGGCTGACTGATCCGCGGGGATGTCGCCCTGCTGCTGGGCGTCTTCAACCAGGCCCTGCAGGGTCTCGATCATGCTTTGAGTCAGCCGCCGCTCACGCTCCAGCGTGGTCGACATGGCGTCAGTCAACTCGGTCTTGTTCAGCAGAATCTCAAAGGACTGCCGAAACCAGGCGTCCTCCACCAGCAGGGCAAACCAGTCACGAACAAAGGCGTCGATACGCACCAGCGCTGAGGTGCCGGCGCTGCGCGCCTGCGCAACCAGTTGCTCCAGCGGCTGTTGCGAGTAGGCCAGCACCGCTTCGAACAGGTCATCCTTGTTCTTGAAGTGCCAGTAAATGGGGCCACGACTGAAACCGGCTTCGGTACCAATCATCGCCAGAGTGGTGTTCGAGTAGCCATTGCGGCTGAACAGCGTCAGCGCGGCTTCTATAATTTTAAGGCGGGTTTTTTCCGCGTCTTCTTTGGTTCTGCGCATGGGTGTTCCAGCAAGAACTGCGGGAGCGTACTCCCGCAGCGATAAACCAACTCAGAGAGCGCCGTCAGCGGCCATCTGCATATACTCGGTATCGAACCGCAGCTTGATGTTAGCGGTATCACCCAGGGTCTTGCCATCAGGCATCGCGATGCCGACAAAGTCAGGCGAGTCAGCACCTTCGCCCAGCAGCCCCTTCTCGAACGAGAACTGGCGAACGCTGTCCATCGCCTCGTAGGCCTCATCACTGCCAATAAAGGCGACGGCGTCAGCCGGTTGCCAGAACATCTTCATGCCGGCCAGCTGTGCTTCATACCCGGCCTGATCGGTCGCAGAAGCTTCGCCGAGGGACGCTCTGGCCTTCTGCCCCGCTTCGCTGTCGGTACCCATTTCCGCCATCAGCTCAAACCAGGCACCGACCAGCGCCTTGCCCAACGCTGGGTTGTCGCGCAGTGTCTCGGTGTTGACGATGGTCAGGTCCTTGATATGACCCGGAATCTGGCTGGAGTCGAACACACGGTTGGCACCGGGCTGGCTGAGGATCTCGTCCAGCAGCGGGTTCCAGGTCACCACGTTACGCACGTCTTCAGTGTTGTAAGCAGCGACCATATCGGCGTCGCTGGTGTTAACCACGGTCACATCGCTCTCGCTCAGACCAGCCGAGTCGAGCGCGCGGGCCAGCAGATAATGCGACACCGACAGCTCAACCAGATTGACCTGCTGGCCTTTCATATCGGCGACGCTGGTGCTGTCCTTCATGACAATGCCGTCGTTGCCATTGGAGTAGTCGCCAACGATCAGCGCGGTGGTATCCACGCCACCGGCAGCGGGGATAGACAACGCGTCCATGCTGGTAGCTACTACACCATCAAACTGACCGGCGCTGTACTGGTTGATCGACTCGATGTAATCGTTGATCTGCACGATCTCGACGCTGATGCCGTACTTGTCGGCCCACTTTTTCATCAGACCTGACTCGTCAATGTACTTCCACGGAATCCAGCCAGCGTAGATGCTCCAGGCCAGTTTGAAGCTGTCTTTCTCTTCAGCCTGGGCTGCGGGAAACACGGCAACCGATGCCGCCAGTGCAATCATGGCGCCTGAAACAACCTGCTTGAAACGTCGTGCAAAAGGAACGGACTTTTTCATGGTTCAACTCCAGATGGTTTTCATTGGCAGTGAGGTGAAGTCTTGGCAAGAACGCAGCAGCAAGAACCGCGCCGTCGCCGGCGCGGCACCAACCTAAAAAAACTTCAGGTAGCGTTGCAGCTCCCAGTCGGAGACGTGGGTGTGATACTCGGTCCACTCCTGGCGCTTGAAGCTGACAAAGCTGTCGAACATCGCATCACCGAATACCGCGCGAGCCAGCGGGTCCGCCTCAAAGGCATCAATGGCTTCCCCGAGGTTCTGCGGCAGCAGCTCGATGTCCATCTCGCGAACCTGCTGGTCGGTGTAGTTGTACATGTTCTCGCGGTGCGGCTTGCCGGGGTCCATGCCTTCCCGGATGCCTTCCAGACCGGCAGCCAGCATCATCGCGGCACCAAGATAGGGGTTGCAGGCGATATCTGCCGCACGGCACTCGACCCGACCGCCTTGCGACGGGATGCGCAGCATGTTGGTGCGATTATTATTGCCATAGCAGACAAACACCGGCGCCCAGGTAGAGCCGGACATGCTGCCCTTGCGCACCAGGCGCTTGTAGCTGTTAACCGTCGGCGCAATCACCGCGCTGATCGCCTTGGCATGCTTCATCACACCGGCGATGAAGTGGTAGGCCATCGGCGTGACGCCGCAACCGTGAGTGTCCTCACCATTGGCAGGATCAAACAGGTTACGCCCGGTCTCGCGGTCCGCCAGCGACATGTTGTAGTGCGCACCGCTGCCGGTGCGGTTAGCCGACGGCTTGGGCATAAAGCTGGCAAAAGCGCCGTGCTTACGCGCGATTTCGTTCGCCATCAGGCGGAAGAACACCAGGCGATCCGCCATGCCGAGGGCGTCGGTGTAGGTGAAGTCGGTCTCAAACTGGCCGTTGGCGTCTTCATGGTCAAAGGAGTAAACATCCCAGCCCATGGCATTCATGGCTTCGACCAGCTCGCCGACGATGGGCATGTTGTCCATCAGGCCGCGTGGATCGTAGCAGGGTTTGGCCAAGGTATCGCGGGCACTGATCGGCTCGAACCCGCCATCCTCTGAATCACGAAACAGGAAGAACTCGGTCTCGATCCCCAGGTTGAAGGTCAGGCCCATATCGGCGGCCTGCGCCACCTGACGCTTGAGGATATTGCGCGAGCAGGCTTCAAAGGGCGCGCCGTCCAGGTACAGGTCACTGGCGAACCAGGCCAGCTCAGGATTCCACGGACAGATGGTGGCAGTCGCAGAATCGGGCATGGTCGCCACTTCATTATCGCTGATGTCCTGTGGAACACCGTCCAGCGCAGCCCCGGTGTAGAGCTCGGAGCCCTTCATCATCCGGTCCAGATGGTTGAGCGGTACAAACTTGCCCTTGATCACGCCATGCAGATCCACATAACCACCCAACGCATATTTAACGCCTTTGTCCTGCAGGGACTGCTTCAATTGCTCGGTGCTCACTTGCTGACTCATGTTGCTACTCCGCTGATTCTGTCCGCACCCGCTGCGGCGCTTGGTATGAATCTTTCATTCAACATACATGCCAGCATGCATATTTAACTATTTCGCCGGCGTTACTTGCGCCTGATCTATTCGGCCGAATACAGCCGCCAACGAGGCTCACATGTCGCAATATCAAGCAGTTGAGAAGGTTTTCCGGGCAGGAGATGTGATCCTGCAGAGTGGTAAGGTGCTACGCGACACCTGCCTGAAGTACCTGCAGATAGGTGAACTGAACCCGTCACGGAACAACCTGATCGTGCTACCGACGTACTACGGTGGAACACACAGCGGTAATCTGCCCTTGATTGGTGCGCCCGGCCCTATCGACCCGAGCCGTTACTGCATCCTCATTCCCAACCTGCTGGGGAACGGCCAATCGACCTCCCCCAGTAATGCACACGACAGCCAGCGCGGCGCTGACTTTCCGTCCGTCACGCTTTACGACAACGTTATGCTGCAGCGCCGGATGATTGAGCAGTGCTTTGAGGGGGCGACGATCCAGCTGGTGGCTGGCTGGTCGATGGGCGGCATGCAGGCCCTGCAATGGGGCTGCCTGTTTCCGCAGCAAGTAAAAAGGGTTGCCAGCATTTGCGCGACAGCGCGTTGCTGGCCGCACAATTACGTATTTCTGGAGGGTGTTAAAGCGGCACTGATGTGCGACAGCGCCTGGCAACAGGGGCGCTATCTTTCTCCCCCGACCACAGGGCTGGGAGCATTCGGACGAGTCTATGCCGGCTGGGCCTATAGCCAGGCGTTCTTTCGCCGAGAGCTGTATCGGGAGCTAGGCTTCGACTCCATCGATGCGCTGCTGCAGTACTGGGAAGACGACCACCAGGAACAGGACGCCAACAACCTGTTGAGCGTCCTGCATACGTGGCAGCATGGTGATATCAGCGCCAACGCCGTCTGGAATAGCAATTTCAGCGCAGCGTTGAGCGGAATTAAAGCCAAGTGCCTGATCATGCCAGGCAGCACTGACCTCTACTTCACTGCTGAGGATGCCAGCACCGAAGCGAAGCAAATACCCAATGCGAGGTTCACACCTCTGGAATCAGATTGGGGGCATTGCGCCGGAGCACCTGGGCGTAACGCCGCTGATACTGAGATGATTCTGGCTTCTCTGGCAGCATTAATGGCTGAAGAGTGAAAACCGGTATTTGTCGGCGCCGTCAGCACCCGGCCAGCCCACAGCAGAGCAAAACGTCCGATAGCGCAAGCGTGAAACCCACTGCTGCGTCGGAGAGTCTTTTCCGTGCGCACAAAGAAGAACACCCTGACCATTTCTGATCAGGGTGTTCGGTATAGGCGCTTGACGATGACCTACTCTCACATGGGGAGACCCCACACTACCATCGGCGATGCATCGTT